>VOFC01004864.1_pt1 | contig 23650 bp, 26 predicted proteins | sample 5384161 | NCBI WGS metagenome assembly VOFC01 (sample SAMN12384722, study PRJNA508395) | human gut metagenome | isolation source: healthy gut B | host: Homo sapiens | reverse complement strand
TGAGCAAGCTGTTCAAAACCAGCATCAATCTGAATTTTATCGATTATTTACGCAGCTACCGGGTCCAACGATCCCGCGAGCTGCTGGAACGAGGCTGTCAGTCAACGCAGTGGCGGAACAGACCGGTTTCTCTTCCCCACAGTCATTCATCCGCGTATTCAAAGCAAGCGTCGGCTGCACGCCGGGGCAGTATAGAAAACAGAACAAGTGAGAAAAAGCCCTCCCTGGTTCCACTTGATATGAGAACGCAAGTCGGGGAAGGCATGGGGGTGCACCCCTGTAGGGGCGGGGCTCTGCTCCGCCCGTGCTTGATGAGGTCAGTACCAGCGGGCGGGCAGAGCCCCGCCCCTACAAAACTTATGCAAAACCAGAATCAGCCTTCAGCTGACAGCTCCCATGAGGACAGAAAACGCGCGTACCGCGGGGCGGTACGCGCGTTTGATTTTTGGGGATCAGCCGATGCCGCCGAGGGCTGCGCCGGCAACCAGAGCTACGATGCAGAGGATGCAGTAGACATACTTGGCAAGCGGGTAGAACCAGCCGCCGATGGGTTTCTGAGGCCGTCGTTGACTTCGCCGAGAACGAACTTTTGCCGGCGACCCAGAAGAACATGATACCGGCCAGCAGAGCGCCAAGCGGGCAGATGTAGATCGAGACGACGTCCATCCACTCGGAGGTGATCTTCTGGATGAGGACCGCGACCACGCAGCCGATCACCAGGATGATGGCGGTCGCCGGGACGCGCTTGAGCTTCAGGTTATCCTGCAGGGTAGCGACCGCAGCTTCATACAGGTTAATGATGGAGCTGAGGCCCGCGAACAGGACGCAGACGAAGAAGATGACGCCGATGATCCGGCCGCCGGGCATACCGTTGAGGACGTTGACCAGCCAGACGAACATGAGGCCGGGGCCGCCGCTCTCCAGCGGAGCGCCGCCAGCAGCCATGGCGGGGATGATGACGAAGGCAGCGAGCAGAGCGGCCAGCGTATCGAAGATGGCAACGTTTCTGGCGGAGTTGGGGATGTTTTCCTTCTTGGGCAGGTAGGAGCCGTAGATGACGGAGCCGTTGCCCGCGACGGACAGGGAGAAGAACGCCTGGCCGAAGGCGAAGATCCAGACCATGGGATTGGCCAGACCCTTGGGATCGAGCTTGAAGATGTACTTGTAGCCGTCGCTTGCGCCGGGCAGGAAGGCGATGTAGATGCCAAGACCCACGAACAGGAAGAACAGGATGGGCATCATGACCTTGTTGGCCTTTTCAATGCCGCCGGAGACGCCCATCGCCATGATGGCGAACGAAGCGACGATCGCGACAATGATCCACGGCAGGTTGCTGACCGCAACGACGTCGAAATGACCGCCGATGGCCGCCATATCCTGGCCCATGGCATGCATGTCGCCGGTGATGGAGATCGCGGTGTACTTGAAGATCCAGCCCATGACGACGGTATAGCCGATGGCCAGCGCCATAGAGCCGAGGACCGGAATGAAGCCGATGGCTTCGCCGATCTTTTTGTTGCCGCGCAGCTCGGTGCACTTACCGAACGCGCCGATGGGGCCTGCGCCGGTGGCACGGCCGAGCGCGAACTCGCCGATGACGCCGGTGGAGCCGATGAGGATGACGCAGATGAAATACGGGATGAGGAACGTCATGCCGCCCCAGATGGAGACCATGATGGGGAAACGCCAGATGTTGCCCATGCCGACGGCGGAACCGATGCAGGCCAGAATAAAGCCCCATTTGGATTTAAAGCCGTCGCGCTGTGTGGTTGCTTGCTTATCAGCCATTACTTTTCCCTCCAATAAGAATGTTGGATTCGACTGTCACGCAGCGCCGGGAGGCCCCGGCGCTGCGCCGTCCGGGTTTACTTACTCTTCTTTTCTTCTGGTATTGTGAATTACTTTTCCTCGTTGGGATACGGCTCGAGGAATGCGTGGAAGTGGCGCATCGGGAGGTTGTGGCCCCAGACGATCCGCATGTTGGGGATGGACTCACGGTCTTCATACAGAGCCTTGACGGCTGCGATGACGTAGTCGAGGTGCTCCTGGGTGAGGCGGCTGCGGTCGATGGCGAAGCGGACGACGTTGGCCAGCTCTGCCTGCTGCTCCGGGGTCTTGAGGTCATATTCCATGGAATAGTCGCCAAGCTCGGAGACGCGGATGCCGTAGCGGCGGATCAGCTCGAGCGAGAAGCCTTCGCCTGCGAAGGTCTCGTGGCCGCGCTTGCCGTCGAAGAATTCATCCATGTTGATGTACACGGCGTGGCCGCCGGCAGGAAGGACGACGCCCTTGACGCCTGCCTTGTAGAAGCCCTGCGCGAGGTATTCGCACTGGGAGACACGCTCATGCATGTAGTTGAAGTCGCAGCTCTCGTACATACCGACAGCCAGCGCCATGATGTCACGGCCGGACATGCCGCCGTAGGAGTCGTTGCCGTAGCAGGAGATCTGCTTGACCTTCAGCAGAACGCCGACGTCGGTCTTGATGGTGCCATCCTCGTTGAAGTCGGAGAAGTTCTGCCAGAACAGGCCCTTGTCGCGGAAGGCAACCATGCCGCCCATGTTGGCGTGGCCGTCCTTCTTCGCGGACATGCAGAAGCCGTCGCAGTAGGAGAACATCTCGGTCGCGATCTCGGCGATGGACTTGTCTGCGTAGCCTTCTTCGTTCATCTTGATGAAGTAGCAGTTCTCGGCCCAGCGGGCGACGTCGAAGATCAGGGGGATGTTGTACTTGTGCGCGACGCGGTTGATCTCACGGATGTTGCCCATGGAGACCGGCTGGCCGCAGATGGGGTTGTTGGTGATGCAGGTGAAGACCAGCGGGACATTCTCGGGGCCGACAGCGGTGATGAGCTGCTCGAGCTTTTCGATGTCCATGTTGCCCTTGAACGGGTTCTTCTCGTACTTGCCGCCTTCGGGAACTTCGTACAGCAACTCCTTGTGATAGAGGTTTCTGGGGATGGAGCCCATCTGCTTGATGTTGCCCTCGGTGGTGTCGAAGTGGCCGTTGGAGGGGATTGTGAAGACCTTGCCCGGATGGCGGGCGGCGAGGATCTTCTTGACGATCTCCATCAGGACGGACTCGGCTGCGCGGCCCTGCTGGATGATGAAGGTGTTGGGGCGCTCCATCTGGGCTGCGCCGCCGTTAAACAGGCCGCCCTCGTATTCGGGCAGGTAGACCTTCTCCATCATGGTCTCGACGTCACGGCAGTCAGTCCGGACAAGATCGACGATCTTCTTCCAGTTCTTCTCGCCGCCGCGCTCAAAGATGTCGCGGAAGGTGTCGAGCAGGACGTAGTAGCCGGTGTTGCGGCCGTAGGCTTCGTCGCCCAGGAACAGGGCGGCCCACTGCTGGTTCGTCATGGCGGTGGTGCCGGAGTCGGACAGCATGTCGACCGTCAGCATGCCTGCGGGGAATGCGAACTCATTGTAATGGGTGGCCTTCAGGACGCGCTCGCGCTGCTCCACGGTGACGTCGGGGAATGTCGCGGACGGCAAAGGTAAAGTGATGGGGTGCGGGGACATTCAGCGGATATTCGTGACTCATAATACTGACCTCCATAAATTTGGCGCTGGCGCGCCGTCTGGTTTGGAGATACCCCGGTCGTCGCAGGCCGCGTGCCTGCGCCTGGCGGACAGTATCAATCTACAAAGTTTTGCTGCCTCTTACAGGACTGCGATGCACTCGATCTCGACGAGCGCGTCCTTCGGGAGTCTTGCGACCTCAACTGCGCTGCGGGCGGGGCACGCGCCTTCGAAGAAGGTGGCGTAGACGCCGTTCATCGCTGCGAAGTTATTCATATCGCTGAGGAAAACGGTCGTCTTGATGACGTTTTCCATGGCTGCGCCTGCGGCCTCGAGAACTGCCTTGCAGTTTGTCAGGGACTGCCGGGTCTGCTCCTCGATGGTGGCGGGGAAGGCGCCGGTGGCGGGGTCGATGGGCAGCTGGCCGGATGTGATGATCAGGCTGCCGGCCTGGATGCCCTGCGAATACGGGCCGATGGCTGCGGGTGCGTTCTGTGTTGAAATGACGGTTTTCATAAACTGTCCTCACCTCCTCATTGTGATAATAGTTTATCAGTTCATTTTCATTCTGTCAATATAATTACTGTAAACCACATGTTAAAAAAGAAAAAATTGTACATTTTAAACAATTCCAGCCTCTCATTTTTGTAGCAAGACAAGAAATTTCTTATCATGAGAAAAATTGGGTGAAAATGGCCGCCCATTTTGTTGCTTTCCCCCGAAATCTATGCTAGTATGAGAATCACGGAACAGCGGACAAGGAGGGTTTCCCCATGACGGAACAGATGCTCCGGCAATATACCGTGCTGGTCGAGTATCTCGGCAAGACGCTCGGCCCGGATTATGAGGTCGTGCTGCATGAGATCCTGCCCGAAAACAGCCGCGTGGCGGCCATCGCCAACGGCTCCATCAGCGGGCGGAGCGTCGGCGCGCCCATCACGAACGCCGCGCTGCGCATGATCATGCAGAAGCAGTATGAGACGAGCGACTACAATCTCAACTATACCGGACAGCTCGCCAACGGCAAGACCATCCGCTCGAGCACGATGTTCATCAAGGACGGCGGCAAGCTCGTGGGGCTGCTGTGCATCAATTTTGACGACAGCCGCTTCCACGAGATCAGCGACGCCATCCTCAAGCTCATCCATCCGGACGATTTCGTCCACCACCACTACTTCCCTGTCGACGCCCCGGCCAAGCAGCCGATGCAGCCGCAGCATCCCGCGCCGGATCCCGCGGAGCATTTCCAGTCCGACATGAACGGGCTGATGGAGGAGCTGTTCGACACGGTCACGAAGTCGGTCAGCGTTCCGCTCGACCGGCTGACGCAGGCGGAGCGCACGCAGATCATTGCCAGGCTCTACGACCAGGGCATGTTCGAGCTGCGCGGCGCGGTGCAGTTTACGGTACACAAGCTGGCATGTTCGCAGGCGAGCATTTACCGGTATATCAAGAAAGTCAAATCGCAGACCGAATAGGTCTGCGGCAGAAAAGAGGCCATTTTATGAGCCGCGGTGCCGGAAAAGACGCGCGTCCCGCTTCTGATGCGGGACCGCTCGTTTTATCATACGTTTCTCATCCTCGCGGGCACGCTGATTCTGGAGCAGGCCGTCGTGCTGAGCGTCAATCTGGCCGACAATCTGATGATTGGCAGCTACAACGAGACGGCGCTGGCCGCCGTGGCGGCGGTCAACCAGATCGTCTTCGTGGTGCAGCAGGTGATCTACGGCGTGACGAACGGCGTGATCGTGCTGAGCAGCCAATACTGGGGCAAGCAGCAGACCGCGCCCATCCGGCGGCTGGTCTGCCTCGGGCTGCGGCTGGAGGCGGCGCTGTCGATGCTCTTTTTCGCGGTGGTCTCGCTGTGGCCGGCGCAGTGCGTGGGCCTGTTCGTGACGGACGCGGCGATCATCGCCGAGGGCGTGCGGTATCTGCGCGTTATCCGCTTCACCTTCCCCTTCTTCGCCGTGACGACGGTGCTGCTGGGCGCGATGCGCAGCGTGGAAACGGTCAGTCTGGCGCTGAAGGTCTCGGTGGTGTCGCTGGTGACGAACTGCGTGATCAATTATATCCTGATCTTCGGCCGCTTCGGCGCGCCGGAGCTCGGCGTGGTGGGCGCGGCGATCGGCACGCTGGCGGCGCGGGCGCTGGAATGCGGCATCGTGTGCGTCTATGTGTTCTGCCGTGACCGCAAGCTGCAGCTGCGCGCGGCGGAGCTCGGCCGGTCGGATCCGGCGCTGCGCGGGGATTATTTCCGCACGTCGGTGCCGATCGTGCTGCAGGCGGCGATGTGGGGCGTGCTGAACGCCATCCAGACTGCCATCCTCGGGCATATGACGGCGAGCGCCGTCGCGGCCTATTCCATCTCCTCGACGGCGTTTCTGCTGCTCAAGGTCACGTCGGTGGGCGCGTGTACGGCCGCGTCGATCATGGTCGGCAAGCAGATCGGCAGCGGCGGAAAGCAGCTGCGCACGATGGTCTATACGATGCAGCTGCTGTTCGTAGGGCTCGGGGCCGCCCTCGGGATCGTGCTGTTTTTCCTGCGCATCCCGCTGCTGCGCGTCTACCGCATCTCCGACGAGACGCGGTATCTGGCAAACGCATTTTTCCTGATCCAGAGCGTGGTGCTGCTCACGATGTCCTATCAGATGCCGACGAACGCCGGGATCCTGCGCGGCGGCGGCGATACAAGATTCGCGCTGGTGCTGGACCTGATCTCGTTCTGGGCGATTGTGATCCCGCTGTCGTACCTCGCGGCCTTCCGCTGGCACGCCTCCCCCATCGTCGTGGTGATGCTGCTCAATTCCGACCAGGTCTTCAAATGCATCCCCGCCTTCCTCCGCGTCAACCACTTCCGCTGGGTGCACAGTCTGACGAGAGAGGCATAAGATCGATGGTGCCCCACCTCATCAGTCAGCCTTGCGTCTGACAGCTTCCCCTCATAGGGGAAGCCTTGGGTTATGCGCATAAAGGCCTCCCCTTCCAGGGGAGGTGGCTCGGCGAAGCCGAGACGGAGAGGTCGCAGCAGATTTGTGACAACCTCTCAGTCACCTTCGGTGACAGCATCCCTACCCCTTTTGTCCCTTCGGGACATTTCCCCCTGATAGGGGGAATCGGCCCCTGGAAGGGGGAGCCTTTGGTGCGTGCAAAACAATAAAATCCAATGCAAAAAGGTGCAGTCTGACAAATCCAGACTGCACCTTCTATTGACTGCAAATATTCAAAGGCAACTGCTTACAAATTCGATACCCCCGTATCAGGCGGCGCGTAGTCAGCCGCTTGTGAGGTGAGTATCGTGTGGAACAACGCCTGAAACATTGGGTCTTGCCTGAATTCAGAGGCAGGACGCACCAAACGCGTCCAAGCGCCCTCTTTTCCCCCTTCTTTTCCGGCAAGACGGAAAGAAGGGGCCGCCGGAGGCGCGTCAAAACGACCACGACGGAACGAGCCGCCGCAAGCGACGTCTCTTATCCTCTGTGCTCGTTTCTTCCTTTCCAAACCGCAAGCGAAACTTGCGATTTGGGTTTTTCTATGCAAATCTGCGACAACCTCTCAGGCTTTTTTCAACTGCTGCGCGCCAGCATCCCTACCCCTTTTGTCCCTTCGGGACATTTCCCCCTGATAGGGGGTTCAATCGGCCCCTGAAAGGGGAGCTTTTTCTTTTATTTGAGTTCCCACTCCTTGATCTGGCTGGCCATTTCGTAGAGGCGCTCGTAGCTGTCGTAGCGGGTCTGGCCGATGCGGCCGTCGGCGAGGGCCTTTCGACGGCGCAGCCGGGTTCCTTGCGGTGGGCGCAGTCGGGGAACTGGCAGTGACCAAGGTAGGGGGCGAACTCCGGGAAGGCGTACTGCAGCTGCTCTTGTGGACCAGCTCCATCCGCTCGGTATCGAATGCGGAGAAGCCCGGCGTATCGGCGACAAAGGTATCGGGCGCGAGGGCGTAGAGCTCAATGTGGCGCGTGGTATGGCGGCCGCGGCCGAGCTTTTCCGAAACCTCGCCGCCGGGCAGCTGCAGCCCCGGGCACACGCAGTTGAGAAGGCTCGACTTGCCGACGCCGGAATTTCCGGTCAGGCAGGAGAGCTTTCCTGCAAGCGCTTCGCGCAGGGCCTCGATGCCCTCGCCGTTTCCGCGCTCGTGACGAGCACGGGGACGCCCGCTCTGCGGTAGATCTCCGCCAGCGGCTGCGCGGAGGCCAGATCGTCCTTATTGACGACGACGAGGGCCGGGACGTTTTGCAGCTGGGCGATGGCGAGGACGCGGTCGATGAGAAACGGCTCCGTCACCGGGATGGCGCAGGAGGCCAGCACGACCAGCTGGTCGATATTGGCGACGGCGGGGCGGATGAAGGCATTCTTGCGGGGCAGAAGCTCCTCGAGCACGCCCTTGCCCGCGCCCTGTCGCGTGATGCGGACGAAATCGCCCACCAGCGGCGACTGGTCCTGCCGCCGGAAGCGGCCGCGGGCGCGGCACTCGACGACGCCGTCCTCGGTCTGCACATAATAGAAGCCGCTCAGGGCTTTGATGATCCTGTATTGCTCCATGTATGCCTCACCCGAACGAAATGAGCTGCGAATCGTAGATCGCGCCGTCAAGATACACGTCGACCGGGAGCGTGCCCTTGCCCCGGACCGGGATCTGGAGCATGACGGCCGTGCCATCGGTGATGGAGACGGAGGTCGGGCCGTACTGCAGGGTGCCGTCAACATAGACGGTGACCTCATACAGGCCGTTCTTGCTCGGCAGCGTGACATCGATGGTCTTTTCCACGGCCTTCTCCTGCACGACGACCTCGATCATGTTGGATTTCGTCGTCTTCGTGTTGTCGTCGATGGAATTTTCCACGATACAGAAATAGTAATATGTACCGGGTACGGAGGTATCCGCCTCGCAGGTGGTATTGCCCTCCTTGCTGCGCGAGACGAGGGCGGCGTTGTCGTAGCTGCCGTCGCGGGACATGTACCACGCGTAGCGGAGCGTGCCGTCGTCGGAGGCGTAGGCGGAGATGGAGAGCGTGAGCGACTCATCCTGCAAAACCGCCTGATCCTGCGAGAGGTTGGTCACAACGGGGTCGCGGCCTCCTGCGGGCCGCTCGACACGCGCAGATTGATGACGGTGTCCTTCTTGACCATCTGGCCGCCGTCGATCGACTGGAACGTGACCGTGCCTTTGGGGAGGTCACTGTCGTCGTTGCGGATGCTGCCGTTCTGCAGACCGGCCTTCGCGATGAGCGCGAGCGCTTCGTCCACGTCTTCGCCGACGAGCGTCGGGACCTCGACCAGCTCGATATCCGGCCCGAGCGAGACGACGAGCGTCACGGTCTGGCCGCTGGTGAGCGGCTCGCCGTTTGCGGGGCTCGTCTCGATGACGTAGCCCTCGGTATAGATATCGTCCTTGCGCTCGTCGATCTGGATGTTGAGGTTCAGGCCCAGCGCGCCGAGCGTCTGCTCAGCCTTCTGCCGCGTGAGGTTCACGAGCATGGGCATGCGGACCTCCCTGTGGCCCCGGCGGAGACGGTCAGCTTGATGGTGCTGCCGGTCTTGGCCTGCCGGTCCGGCGCGGGCGACTGGTCGATGACGACGCCGGCCTCATACTGCTCGCTTTCGACGTAGCTGTCGACCTGGATGACGAAGTCGGGATAGTCCTCCTGCCGGATATTCTCGGCGTAGAGGCCGATGAGCTTCGGGACCGGGACCTCCTCCGTCCGGCTGAACAGATCGGAGAAGAAATAGTTGTACAGGAAGTAGCAGATGACGATCACCGCCAGCGCGATGCACACGATGCCCGCGATCACCGCGATGCGGCTGCCGCGGCGGGAGGCGTCCTGCTGGGCCTTTTGTCCTGCTCGAGCTGCTTCTTCTTCGCCACGGCGTCGGCCAGCGCGCCCTTGACCGCGTTCGTGCGGCCGAGCGTCTTCGGCATGTAGTTGGGGTCGTTGATGAGGCGCTGGACGTCGATGCTGTCGGCCTCGGCGGTAAAGTCGAAGACGATGTTCGGCTCCTTGCGGAACTCCTCAAGGTCGTGGAGCATGCGCGTGGCGGACGGATAGCGGTGCGGCAGCTCCGCGGTCATGGCGTGCATGGTGATCTGCTCGAGGCCGAGGGGGATGGAGGGATTGATCTCGCGCGGCATGGTGGGATGGCCGCTGATGTGCTGGATGGCGACGGAGACCGGCGTGTCGCCGTCATACGGCGGGCGGCCCGTCAACATCTCGTACATGACGACGCCCAGGGAATACAGGTCCGCGCGGCAGTCGACCTGCGCGCCCTTGGCCTGCTCCGGGGAGATATAGTGGACCGAGCCGAGGCTTCGCGCGTGAGCGTATTCTGCGCCGACGAGACGCGGGCGATGCCGAAATCGGCGACCTTGACGCTGCCGTCCTTCAAAATCATGATATTATGGGGCTTGATGTCACGGTGGACGATGCCGCGGCTGTGCGCGTGCTCAAGTGCCTTGCAGATCTGCGTGGAGAAGTGCAGGGCCTCGCGCCAGTTGAAGGTGCCCTTCTGCTCCATATGCTGCTTGAGGGTGAGGCCCTCGATGAGCGCCATGACGATATAGTCGATGTTGTCTGAGCGCGACACGTCGTAGACGCTCACGATATTCGGGTGAGAGCATGGCGACGGCCTGCGATTCGGCGTGGAAAGCGGCGGCGGAACTCTGCATCCTGCGAGAGGTCTTCCTTTAATATTTTAATGGCCACGAGCCGGTTGAGGCGGTGACAGCGGGCCTTGTAGACGTCCGCCATGCCGCCGGAGCCGATTTTTTCAAGGATCTCGTAGCGGTTATCCAACAGCTTTCCGATGTATCGGTCCATCAGGCTCGCTCCTTTCTGAGAATTTGGTTCATATGCGTCCTCCCGTCAGACAGCCGCCAGCGTGACGGTCACATTGTCGGGTGCGCCGCGGTTTTTGGCGATATGCAGCAGCCGCTGACAACAGTCGCTCTTGCTCAGACCGTGGATGACCTCAAAGAGCATCTCCTGATCAGCCATTTCATTGGAAAGGCCGTCGGAGCAGAGCAGAATGCACTCGTCGCGGCGCAGACGGCAGGTAAACACATCGCCCTCCACCTCCGGCTCGGTGCCGACGGCGCGGGTAATGACGTTTTTGCCCGGATGAAGCTTGGCCTGTTCCTGTGTGAGTTCGCCGCGCTCGACCATGTAAGCGACCATAGAGTGGTCGCGCGTAATGAGGCGCACGTCTTCGCGTGTAAAATGATAGGCGCGGCTATCGCCGACGTTGATGACGACGGCCAGATCGCGGCTGATCCAGACGGCGACGAGCGTTGTGCCCATGCCGGTAAAATCATCGCTCAGCTGCGACTGCTCAAAGACGGCGCTGTTGGCTAGTTCCAGCGCGCTGCGGAGCATGGCGGCGGCCTTTTCCGGTGTCATGCCGGCCCGCTGGGTGCGGCGAACCTCGTCCGTAAACACCTCGACGGCGAGACTGCTTGCCACGTTTCCAGATTTTGCGCCGCCCATGCCGTCGCAGATGATCATAAGCACACGGTCGCGGCCAAACGGCACGATCGCATAGGAATCCTGATTCTGCTGCCGGATATTGCCCGGATCGGTCAAGCCCCATGTCTGCATGCGGTTCCCTCCTTCAGTTCGATTCATACTTGCGGCGCAGCTGACCGCAGGACGCGTCAATGTCGCTGCCGAGCGTCCGGCGGAGCGTCGCGGTGATGCCGTTTTCTTCAAGTATGGTCTGAAAACGGTGGATAGCCTGCTTTGACGAAGTATGCAGGCCGCTCTCTGTGACGTTATTGAGTGGGATCATATTGACGTGTGCGCCCATTCCTGCCAGCTTCTTTGCCAGCAGCTGCGCCTGCTCCGGACTGTCGCTCACACCGTCGATCATCGTATATTCAAAGGAAATGCGCCGCCCGGTCTTCGCAAAATAATCACGGCAGGCTGCCAGCAGTGTATCGACCGGCCAGCGGCGGTTGACAGGCATAATCTTGCTGCGCGATTCGTCGTCTGGCGAATGCAGGGAGACAGAAAGCGTCAGCTGCAGATCTCGCTCGGCAAGCTTTTCAATCTTATCGACCAGACCACAGGTAGACAGGCTGATGTGGCGCATGCCGATGTTCATGCCGTCCGGACTATTGACAAGTTCAAGGAAGCGCATAACATTGTCAAAGTTGTCCAGCGGTTCGCCGATACCCATAAGCACGATATTGGAGATGGGCAGGCCGGAATCCAGCTGGGAAAAGAGCACCTGGTCGAGAAGTTCTGACGGCTCCAGCCTGCGGACAAGGCCGCCGATGGTCGACGCGCAGAACTTGCAGCCCATCGGGCAGCCGACCTCAGACGAGATGCAGACGGTATTGCCGTGGTGATACTGCATGACGACAGATTCGACGCAGTTGCCGTCACGCAGCTTCCAGAGATATTTAATCGTCCCGTCAAGCTTGGAGATCTGCTTGCGGGCGACGGTCGGCGCGGTGATGAAATAGAGGCTGTCCAGCTTTTCGCGCAGAGTCTTGGAGAGATTCGTCATAGCCTCGAAGCCGACCACGCCGCGGTGCAGCCATGTGAAGACCTGTTTTGCGCGGAATTTGGGTTCTCCGAGCGCCGCGAACGCGTCTTGCAGTTCAGCCAGCGTCATGGATTTGATATCCTGTTTCATGCGTGTTTCCTCAGCTTACAGATGAAAAAAGCCGTCCGCCGCGTGCTTGTGCGGCAGGAGCGTGGCATAGCCCTCGTTGGGAAGGTCAAGTCCGTCCGGAACCGGAAACAGTTCCAGCGAAAATTCCGGATGCGCCTGCAAAAACGGCAGGACAACGGCTTCGTTTTCCTCTTTTCGGACGGTGCAGGTGCTGTAAAGGAGTGCGCCGCCGGGCTTTACATAGCGGCTGACGGTTTCTCAGAATGGCGCGCTGCACGTCCGGCAGGCGCTCGATGGCATCCAGCGGCTTATAGCGGATATCCGGCTTTTTGCGGATAACGCCGAGGCCGGAGCACGGCACATCGGCGATGACAAGGTCAAACTGCTTTTCCAGCGCGGGCTCAAATTCCGCTGCGCTGCGCTGTTCAGCCTCTATGATGGAAATGCCGAGCCGGGCAGCATTCTTTTCGATCAGGGAAATCTTATGCGCGTGCAGATCACAGGACAGAATGCTGCCCGTGTTTTCCATCTGCATGGCGGCGGCGAAACTTTTGCCGCCGGGGGCCGCGCAGCAGTCGAGCACGCGCATGCCCGGCGCAGCGCCGGATGCCAGCACGGCCAGCTTCGCGGCGGCATCCTGTACACAGACCGCCCCGGACTGGAACAGCGGCAGCGCCTCAAGATTACCCGTACCGGAGACGAGGAAGCATCCATGCAGCCACGGGTGCGGCTCATAGGCGACCCCCGCTTCGTCCAGCGCGGCAGCGACCTGTTCAGGTGCGGCTTTCAGGGGATTTACTTGCAGCGCAGTCTTCGGAATATCATTATCGGCGGCGAGGAACGCTTCGAGCGTTTCGTCATCCATAGACGCGCGCAGACAGTCAACAAGCGGCTGCGGGTGAGAATACTTTGTGGCCAGATCATGCGGCTGGACCAGTTCGTCCCTTCTGCGGGCGAGGGTGCGCAGTGAGCCGTTCACCAGACCGGCAGCGCGTTTGTTCGCATAGGTCTTCGTCTGTTCGACCGCTTCATTGACTGCGGCGGAGACGGGGATCTTGTCCAAAAATAAAATCTGATATGCGCCGAGGCGCAGAATATCAAGCACGACCGGCTGCAATTTTGCAAGCGGCGAGGATACGGCCTGCGCGAGATAAAAGTCCAGCAGCATGCAGTTCTGCACCACGCCGTATAAAAGCCGCGCGGCAAGCGCCGCGTCGCGGCGGTCGAGCCGGTCGCGGGCCGCATAGTCCTTCAATGCGCCGTCGGCCCATGCGTTCTGCCGCCGTATGGCGATCAGCGCGGACAGCGCAGTCGTTCTTGCGTTCATAGCTACCTCTTACTTGATAGTGATGGGATGTCCCCGGAAATAATCAGGGGCTGGCATGCGCTTTCCGCCCTTGGCCTGCAGTTCACGGATGAGGACAGTGTCTCCATCCTTACAGGCAACGAGCAGCCCTTTTTTCGTCAGCGCAACAAGCGCGCCGGGCGCTTTATCCGTCTTTTGATCAGTATATTCTACACGATAAATTTTAAATTCCGTGCCGCCAAGTTCCGCCGTGGCAACCGGCCATGGAACAAGACCGCGCACATGATCGACGATAAATCTGGCTGGCTGGTTCCAGTCGATGGGGCTTTCCTCCTTGGACAGCATGGGCGCATGGTCGCGCGGGCGCTGTCCTGCGGGATGCGCACGGCTGTTCCGGTTTCAATGGCACGGACGGTGTCGGCGCAGAGCGGCGCAGCGATCTGCGCGAGGCGCGCCATGAGTTCTTCGGAGGTTTCCAGCGGCTGAATGAGCGTTTTACGGATCTCAATGATATCGCCCTCGTCCATTCCTGCGGAGAGGTACATGGCGGTGACGCCGGCTTCATCACAGTGGTTCAGAATGGACGCGCTGCACGGGCGCGGAGCCGCGAAGCTGCGGCAGAATGCTGCCGTGCATGTTGATCGCACCGTATTTCGGGAATATCCAGCACAGCCTGCGGCAGAATTTTGCCGTAGGCGACGACGACCAACAGGTCCGGCTTCAACTCGCGCAGCTGCCGAACCGACTCTTCATCCCGGAAGGACTGCGGCTGATAGACCGGCAGGCCCACAGACAACGCGTATTCCTTGACAGGCGACGGAATCAGCTTCATGCCGCGGTTTTTCGGCGTATCGATCTTGGTATAGACAGCGGCGATATCAAAGCCGTCCGTATACAATGTTTCCAGACATGCCTTGGCAAAATCGGGCGTGCCCATGAAGACGAGTCTCATTCGCCATCCTCCTGCTCTTCCTGCCGGGTCAGTTCTTCGAGTTCCTCAAGTTGGGCCGGTTCGCGGCAGTAGGGTTCCTGCTGGAGATTGGCAGCCAACGCGTCGCGCAGGCGGACGCTGGCCTCGATCAGCCCGCGTTCCTCCAGCCCTGCGGCCGTAATGGTAAACAGATCGGAAAATGGCGGGCAGCTGCGCAGCTTTCCGCATTTGCAGCTCCAGCTCGTAAAATGCGTCGTAATCCTGCTTTGCGGCAAGCCGCAGCACAGGATGCTCCGGCGTCATGGTCTGGATCATGGCGCAGCCCGCGTCTGCGCCGCGCCCGGAACGGCCGACGACCTGCGTAATGAGCGAAAACGTTGTCTCGGCGGCACGAAAATTGTCTACATACAGGCTCATGTCCGCGTCAATGACGCCGACGAGCGTGACGGATGGGAAATCAAGGCCCTTGGCAACCATCTGCGTGCCAAGCAGAATGGGAATCTGCTGTTCGCGGAATTTTTTCAGCATTGCCTCATGCCCGCCTGCGGCGGGTACGGTATCGGCGTCCATGCGCAGAACCTCCGTGTCGGGAAACAAGGCTTTCAGTTCCTGCTCGATCTTCTGCGTGCCGCTTCCGATGGCCTTCATCGCACCGCCGCATTTTTCACAGCGCGCATGTGCGGGCATGGTAAAGCCGCAGTAGTGGCACATCAGACGGCGGCCGGAGGAGTGGTACGTCAGATGGACGCTGCACCGCGGGCACTGCGGCACGTCACCGCAATCCATGCAGACCAGATACCGGCTGTTGCCGCGCCGGTTCAAAAACAGGATGGATTGTTTACCGTCCAAAATTGCGTCGCGGATGCCCTCTTCCAGTTCCCGGCTCAAGTCCAGATCATTGCCCGCGCGAAGTTCCTGCTTCATGTCGATGATACGCGCGTCGGGCAGCGCGCGTCCATTGTAGCGGGTCTTAAGCGTATAAAGGCTGTAAACACCTGTTTTGGCCAGATACATCGTCTCGATGGACGGCGTGGCCGAGCCGAAAAGCACGAGTGCGCCCGCCCTCGCGCTGCGATAGAGCGCGATCTCCCGCGCGTGATAGCGCGGGGCGTTTTCAGATTTATATGTATGCTCCTGCTCCTCATCGAGGATAAGCAGACCGGGATTTTGAAGCGGTGCGAAGACCGCTGAGCGTGTGCCGACCACGACACGCGCCTCGCCGCGCGCAATGCGCCGCCACTCGTCATAGCGTTCGCCCACACGCAGACTCGAATGGAGCACAGCAACGGTTTTTCCAAAGTGCGCGGTCATTTTATGCAGCAGCTGTGGCGTGAGCGCAATCTCCGGCACGAGCAGCATGGCGGAGCGGCCCTTATCCAGCGCGCTTTGAATCAATGCAAGATAGACTGAGGTTTGCCGCTGCCCGTCACGCCGTAGAGAAGCGCCGCGCCAGGCTTTTCCTGCTGCATCTGCCGGTTCAGGCCGTCGAAGGCAGCTTGCTGCTCTTCACTCAGCGTCAGCGGTCCGGCAGGCGGTACGGCCTCGCGCTTCGGGCTGCGCAGCTGCTCCTGTTCATGCGTTTCAATCAGGCCAAGCTTTGCAAGGCGCGAGATGGTCTGCATACTCGCGCCGGTCAGGTCACACAACTCGCGGCAGGGACCGGCGCCGACGACACACAGCAGGCGCAGCAACGCGGCCTGCAGGGGTGCTGAAATCTGCTTTTTTGCAGCGAACTGTTCCGCTTCTTCCGCGCTCACGGCAAGCGCAGCGACCTTGATGGTTTTTTCGTTCGTTTTTTGCATGAGTGAAGCGTCCTCACGCAGCAGACTGCGCTTTCGCAGCGCCTGCACGGCGGCGTCGAATGTCTGCGGAGATTCAAACTGCTGCCGGAGCGTCCGCTCCGGCGCGCTGCCGCCGAGATCGGTCAGCAGCTGTACGAGCCTTGCCGCGCCGGAGTTTGCCATGCCGGGCGGCAGCTTGTCCTGCGCGCCGGATACGAGCGTCAGCGTCCGCTTTTCGTCGAACCAGAATCCGGCAGGAAGGATGGCCTTGACCGCGTCATAAAATGTGCAGAAATAGCGCTCTTTCATAAACGCAGCAAGGCGAAGTTGGCTGTCCGTCAGAATCGGCGCGCCGTCGAGCGTGCGCTCGACGGCCTTGAGTCCTGACGGATCCCCTTCCTGCACGGATAAGACGACGCCCTCCGTCCGGCGGTTGCCGTGACCAAACGGAACAAGCACGCGCATCCCGGCCAGCAGCGGCATATCCTCCGGCACACGGTAGGAATAGGGCCTGTCAATGGCATAAACCGCTGCTGCAACAGCCAACTGTGCAATCATGACATGCCATTCTCCTTTCCGGTGAAATCGCTGATCGTCATGGCTTTTTTTCTCATGCAAGAGAAAAGATATGGAAGAGAAGCGTGCTTGGACACGGTGGGCGTACTCAGAGGCAAACACCAGGTTTTTAGGTGTCATGGGGGCGCCATGGTATGCGCCGCCTGTTACAGTACAGCCGAATTGCGAGCAGTTACGGTATAAATATCTGCGGTAAATCCTTTGCGTTCAAAATCAGCCTGCGGCTCTGACAGCATCCCACATCGGTTCGCGCAGTTGTGCCGTTTTTACGGAAATCTTCGGACATTTCCAAAATGGGTCAATCGGCCCCAACCAAGGAAGTGCATACGGATTTGACGCTTTTCTTTTGAACGAATGAACCGGCGCAGGGGGCGGGCCTGCGCCGGAGTTTCGATCAATGTCTGTATTTGTCGTCGAGCGTGGCCTTGAGCGAGCCGGCGGCGACCTCGCGGATGGCGAGCGTCACGGGCTTCTCCTCGAGCGGCTCATGCGTGAGCTCGGATTCGATCGACAGCTGCCGGGCGCGGTGCGCCACGACGTTGACGAGCAGATAACGGCTGTCCAACATTCTTGAGAAGTTCCGACATTGCGGGGTAAAGCATTAGAGTTCCTCCTTTATGCAATGGATGCGATCCATCATTTTACACTTTTCTGCGGTCATGATCGCCAGCAGCTCCGCTGCGGCGTGGCCGACCGTATCGTTGACGACGAGATAGTCGTACTGGTATGCCTGGCTGTATTCCCATTTTGCCCGTTCCATGCGCTTTTCCATCGCCTCCGGGCTCACGTCGCCGCGTTTTTCGAGCCTGCGGCGGATCTCGGCGAGCGAGGGAGCCGTCAGGAAAAACGAGCACGGCCTCGGGCAGGCGCTTTTTTTGATGTTCAGCGCGCCGACGACATCGACGTCCATGACGACATCGGTCCCAGCCTCGAGCGCCTCGCGGATGGGGGCCAGCGGGGTGCCGTAGTAGTTGCCGACGTACTCCGCGTGCTCGAGCAGCTCGCCGTTTTCGATCATGGACTCAAACTGGGCGCGGGTCACGAAGTAATAGCTCTTGCCGTCGACCTCGCCCGGGCGCATGGGTCGGGAGGTCGCGGATATGGAATACTGCACCCGCTCGCGCTGCTGCACGACGCTGTTCAGGACGGTATTTTTCCGACGCCCGAGGGCCGGACACCGCAAACAGTTTTCCCTTCATGGCTGTACGCTCGTCTCCTCTGCATTCTTTTCTTCCATGCGCGCGGCAATGGTCTCCGGCGTGACGGACGAGAGGATGACATGATCCGTATCCATCAGCAGAACGGATTTCGTCCTGCGGCCGAACGACGCGTCGAGCAGCATCCCGCGCTCGCGCGCCTCCTGCACGACGCGCTTGATGGGGGCCGAGTCCGGGCTGACGACAGCCAAAATCCGCCCCGCCGCGACGGCGTTGCCGAAGCCGATCGAGATCAGTTTCATAGCTTCCTCCGCTTACTCGATGTTCTGCGTCTGCTCGCGGATCTTTTCCAGCTCCGCCTTGAGCTCGACGACGGTCCGGGCCTGCTCGAGATCGTTGCCCTTGGAACCGATGGTGTTCGATTCGCGGTTGAATTCCTGCAGCAGGAAATCGAGCTTCCGGCCGATGGCGCCGCCGGATGTCAGCATCTGCTCGAGCTGATCCAGATGGCTGCGCAGCCGCACCGTCTCCTCATCCACGGCGATCTTGTCGGCGTAGATGGCGGCCTCCTGCAGGATGCGGCCTTCGTCGATATTCGTCTGGCCGAGGACCTCCTGCATCTTCTCCGTCAGCCGCGCGCGGTACTCCGCGAGCGTGACGGGGCTTCTGGCCTCGACCTTTTCGACGAGGGACAAAACGGTCTTCGCGCGGCTGCGGAGGTCTGCCTCCATGGCCGCGCCCTCTTTTTCGCGCATGGCGTTGAACTTCGCCAGCGCCTCTTTGACGACGGACAGAATATCGTCCGTCAGCTTCTGCTCGTCCTCCTCCTGCTTCTCCACGACGAAGACGTCGGGCATGCGGGACAGAGCGGTGACGGAAATATCATCGCGCACGCCGTAATCGGCGGCGATGGACTTGAGTGCGGCGAGATACCCTTCGAGCACGGGCTTATTGAGCGAGATCTGCAGGCTGGTGTCGGCCGTCACGTTGACGGTGATAAACAGATCCAGCTTGCCGCGGTTCACGTTTGCCTTGATGAGGGACTTGACCGCGTCCTCGGCAAAGCCGTAGACGCGCGGGAGCTTGACGTTCAGATCCAGATAGCGGTTGTTGACCGCCCGCATCTCGACGGTGATCTCCCGGCCGTCGATGGTTTTTTCTCGCGCGGCCGTAGCCGGTCATACTTCTGATCACGTTGCGTTCCTTCCTTTCTATTCTTCCGCTGTGGCCGGTGCGAGGTTGGCGGCGATGGAATACTGGCCGATGGCGCCCGCGGAGTCATAGCCGTCGACATACACGCTGACCGGCACCTGATAGGTGCCCTCCTGCGTGTAGCCGCTCATATCCGCGACGATGCGGATATTGCCCGCGAGGGATCTTCTGCGCGTCCGCAGCGTCGGCACGGATGGTGACCTGCACCTGCTGGGAAAGGCTCGTGGCCTTGAATTTTTCTTCGTCGACGCCGATGAAGACGATGTTGGTCGTCCGCAGCGTCTTGATCTGCTTGCCGTGGATGATGACGTGGATGGAGACCTCCTCCTGCCCGGAGACGTTCTTCACGTCGTTGGGGATGAGGATGGTGCGCGTGATAGTCTCGTCGTTGCTCGAGAGGGTGGAAAGGTCGATGGGTTCGAGCTGGATGGAGTTGAGCCCGTCGAGCACGGTCACGTCGCCGGAGAGCGTGACAGCCTGGATGTCCGCCGTGTAGGTCACGTCGGTCTCGGCCTTTGCGCCGCCGCCGTCGATGAACTCCACCTCGAGCGGCACGACCTTGTACTTGACGATCTTCATCGTCACCTCGACCGCGTCGGCGCTGAGCGTCAGCCCGGAGGTGTCGACCTGATTGCCGTCCTTGTCGAGCAGGACGTAGGAGACGGTCTCGGTGATGGTCTTATCGACGTTGCTGCGGTCGAGCGTGACCTGGGCGCAGTCGATGGTACCCACGATGGATTCCGGGCCCTCGACGGTGATGGAGTCATAGTCGAAGCTCGTGCTGTCGAGCATGAAGCCCTCGGCGATGCGGACGTTGGAGAAATCGCCCTTGACCTCGACCGACTTGCGGATCTGCCGCTCGACGGTAAAGGTGATGCTGGTGGGGGTCTTGTCCGCCCGGGTGATGGAGGAGGCGGAGACGGCGCTGGGGAGCGTGATGTCGTAGGTCATGGTGTATTCCTTGGTGCTGCGCACCTTGGACACGTCGACGACGGCCTTGATCTCGTCCTTATGCTGGTCGAGCGTCTTGAGATCGGCGTTTTTGCCGTAGAAATGCACGGAGACGAACTCCTGATAGTCCCCGGTGATGACCAGCCCGTGGTCCTCCTGCAAAACCTCCGCGCCGGAGAACGTCACGGGGATGTTGCCGATGACAAGATCGACGTCCGGATTGACGACGGTCATGACGTAGACCCACAGACACATGGCCGCAAGGACGGAGACGATCAGGGAGAAGAGTTTGCTTTTCATTTGGGACCGTCCTTCCTTGTGAGGCTTGCTGCGAGCTTTTTTGAAGAGAGACTTTTCTCGGTCTCATCCGCGATCAGCTCGTTGGACAGCAGCTTCTGCAGCGTCTGGGGGGCCAGATGGCGCTTGAGCATGCCGGAGATCGCCACAGAGATCGTGCCGGTCTCCTCCGAGACGATGACGACCACGGCGTCAGAGACCTCGCTGGTGCCGATGCCCGCGCGGTGGCGCGTGCCGAGGTCGCCGGGCAGGTGCGGATTGTCGCTCAGGGGCATCACGCAGCCCGCGGCCGCGACGCGCCTTCGCCCGCCGCGGACGATGACCGCGCCGTCATGCAGGGGGAATTTTTGAAAAACAGGTTGCGCAGCAGCTGCTCGGACAGCTGCGCGTCGACGATGGTGCCGGTCTTTAAAGTATTCGTCGAGCGGTGTCTCGCGTTCGAACACGAGCAGCACGCCGACGCGCTCGCGCGACATGATCTCGCAGGCCTGCACGGTGGCGTTGACGGCGCTCTGCTCGATCGAGGCGGCGGATTCGGTGGCAAGCAGGTGGAAATGCAGCTGTGCGCCGACCCGCTCGAGCGCGCGGCGCAGCTCGGGCTGGAAGACGATGATGAGGGCGATCGCGCCGACCTCAAGGATCTTGTTGAGCAGCCAATTTAATGTATAGAGATTCAGAACGTCTGTCAGCAGCGTGATGGCGAGCAGAAGCAGGATCGCGCGGGCCACGCGGGCCGCGCTGGTCGAGCGGATCAGACGCAGGAGCGAATAGAAGATGATAGAAACGACCAGGATATCGACAATATCTGTGATCCCGATCGCCGGGACCTGATACAGAAGATTCTGGAAGAATTCTCGGATCGTAGCCATAGGGTCATTCTCCCACTGATACTTATAGATAGTCTAAATTATACTCCATCTTCTCCCCCGGCGCAAGCCCGGGAGGGAAGAAAGTTTTGGGGAAGTTTGGCGGCGGGCCGGCGTGAAAAAATAATCCCACGATTTTTCAGAAAAGGCTTGCTATTTGGCCGGATATCTGATATGCTTGGCACAAGGGCCAAGCAATTGGCATGCAAGCTTATCTGCAATGGGGTACCCCATTGCACCGGGAGGTCCCCTCCCGGTGCGATCCCCGTCCGTCTGCCCGCCGGGTACGGGATACAGACGCAGGAGGAAACCGCATGAAAAGACGACTCTTCGCGCTCGCCCTCGCCCTGCTGCTGGCAGTCTCCCCTGCCGGTCTCGGCGCTGGCAGGAGAATGGTTTATTGATGATGGAGATATCATCATCAGTGCCACAGAAAACGGCCAGACCGTGTCGCAGGGTACTACAACAGAGGCAGACGCTGCGCCGGTCATCAAGCAGAGAGAAAGCAGCACGTCGACAGACAGAGTAATTAAAGTCATCGCAGAAGAGGATGCGACTGCCAACGTCACGCTGGATGGCGTAAATATCGATACATCTAAGACGACCAGTGTGATTGGGCGCGGCCAGGCCGCCCTCCGCACAGAAGGTGATGGTGATGTCAACATTGAGCTGGATGGAGACAACTATCTAAAGAGCAGCTTCGCTTCACACGCAGCCGGTCTGAATAAAGGCAACAGCGGCACGCTGACTATCAACGATGAGGATAACAACGGTAAGCTGGAAGCTACCGGCGGCTATGGCGGTGCCGGGATTGGCGGCGGACAGCATTCCAGTGCCAGCGACATCACAATTACCGGTGGTACGATCACTGCCAGAGGCAGCAACAACGGTGCAGGGATTGGCGGCGGCGCATCCGACATCAACGGTCCATATTGCAACGGCAGCAATATCACCATTTCCGGCGGAGACGTCACGGCGATCGGCGCGTTTACGCTTCCGGGATTGGCGGTGGTTCGATTGGCAGCGGCAGCGATATCACGATTTCTGGCGGCAAAGTCACCGCAAAGGGCGGCGACCAGGGCGGTGCCGGAATCGGCGGCGGTTTCTGGGCCAGCGGCAGCGATATCACGATCTCGGGTGGTGAAGTTGAAGCCACCGGCGGCGGCCTTGCTGCCGGGATTGGCGGCGGCAATGGCGGCAACGGGACCGACATCGAAATTTCCGGCGGCAAAGTCACCGCAAAAGGCGGCATGAGCGGTGCCGGGATTGGCGGCGGATGCAGAGGCACCGGCAGCAGTATCACGATCTCCGGCGACGCACAGGTAAAGCGCAGGGCGGTACCGAGTACAACGAGAACGAAGAAGGGCAGGCGCCGGAATCGGCAACGGCGGAACGTCTTTCGAGGATGAATATGAGAATGACATCCTTGTCGACGGCGCAGAAGTTGAGCCGGATACCTCCGGGCTGACGGAAAACGGGAGACTCGAATATTACGCGCCCGGCGCGGATATGGAAAAAGACTATCCGGAGAAGGTCATGAAAACAAGCCGGAGATGGGCGCGCAGCCGGCGCGTCCGCGCCCGTCTATAGCGTGACGGACAAGGACGGGAACGCAGTCTCTTATACCGCGGCCCGGGAGGGCGGCGTGCTGACCATCCGGGTGGACGCGGCCTATGCGCGGCTGACGCTCACGGCAGACGAAGCGCAGGCGCTGACGGCGCAGAGCGTGGAGAAGGTCGTCTTCATAACGACCGGCGCCACCTCCGCCTTCTCCCCGCCGACCTCACCGCATACGCGTCGAAGCTCCGTTCGTGCTGACCCACGACGGCGAAACGGTCACCTTCACCGCGGGCGAGACCGACCTCGCGTCCCTGCTGCTGCAGGCGTGACATTTTTAGTAGACAAAAAGCCTTCCCCGGATGGGGAAGGCTTTTTGCTTTAGCGGCGCACACCCAAAGCCTCCCTTCCAGGGAGGTGGCTCGGCGCAGCCGAGGCGGAGAGGTTGAGCCGGATTTGTGACAACCTCTCCAGTCTGCTTCGCAGACAGCATTCCCTACCCCTTTTGTCCCTTCGGGACATTTCCCCCTGATAGGGGGAATCGGCCCCTGGGAGAGGGGCCTTTGGATATAAAAACGCTCCGTGCGTCTGCACGGAGCGTTTTCTTGTCTTATGAACCGGGAAGGGATCAATAGAACTTCTTTCTGTTCTTGCGAGCAGCTTCAGACTTCTGCTTACGCTTCAGGCTGGGGCTGACATAATGCTCTCTCTTCTTGACCTCTGCGATGACGCCGGCCTTTGCACAGCTGCGCTTGAACCGCTTGAGAGCATTCTCCAGGGACTCGCCTTCCTTGACGCGAACTTCAGACATTGTTTTCCCTCCCTCCGATGCAGCCGGCTAAATCCAGGCTGCTTTCAGGGCCAACATAATTGGCTTCAT
>VOFC01005689.1_pt1 | contig 23656 bp, 34 predicted proteins | sample 5384161 | NCBI WGS metagenome assembly VOFC01 (sample SAMN12384722, study PRJNA508395) | human gut metagenome | isolation source: healthy gut B | host: Homo sapiens | reverse complement strand
CCTGATCACAGACGAAGAACCGTAAGATCAGCGAATTTGAAGAAAACCGGCAAACCCGCGAAGCAATCTTGCAAGTATGGGTATTTACATATTTAACTGGAAGACTTTGTAAAGGAAGCATTGATTGCAAATGCGTCCCAGCCTGCACTTGACTTTGGTAAACATGTCATTCCGTATTGCCATTCCAATGGCGCTCCATGCTATGCATATGAGTTCAATGGCTACTGGAAAGATGTAGGAACACTGAATTCTTACTGGGAAGCCAACATGGAACTGATCGATATCGTACCGGAATTCAACCTGTATGAGGAATACTGGAAGATCTACACCAAGAGCGACATCCTTCCACCACAGTACATTTCCTCCGACAGTGAGATCGAGAAATGTATCATCGGTGAAGGCTCTCAGATTTACGGTAAAATCTACAATTCCGTTATCGGCTGTGGCGTAACGATCGGTGCAGATACGGTTGTACGGGATTCTATCATTATGAATGAAACACAGATTGGCAAAGGCTGTGAGCTGAATAAAGCGATTGTTGCGGAAAATGTTGAGATCGGCGATTATGTCAAGCTCGGTGTCGGTGAAGAAGTAGACAACGAAACCGATCCGCATATTTATAATCATGGACTTGTCACAATAGGAGAAAAATCCGTGATTCCTTCCAAGGTAACAGTAGGAAAGAACTCTGTTGTATCCGGCATTACAACAGTGGAAGATTACACAGATTACTATCTTGGAAGCGGTAAAACTTTGATTAAGGCAGGTGACAGGTCATGAGAGCAATAGGAATTATCTTAGCAGGTGGAAACAATCACAGAATGAAAGAACTGTCGCAGAAACGTGCGATCGCTGCAATGCCTGTAGCAGGCAGTTACCGCAGTATTGATTTTGCCCTGAGCAATATGACAAATTCACGTATCCAGCGCGTGGCAGTATTTACGCAGTATAACGCAAAGAGCCTGAATGAGCATCTGAGCTCATCCAAATGGTGGGATTTCGGTAGAAAACAGGGAGGTCTCTCTGTCTTCACTCCTACCGTTACAAGTGAGAACAGCTCCTGGTATCGAGGAACAGCAGATGCGATCTATCAGAATCTGGATTTCCTGAAGGAAAGTCATGAACCTTATGTGGTCATTGCTTCCGGTGACTGTGTATATAAGCTGGATTATAATAAGGTGCTGGAATATCACATTGAGAAAAAGCGGATATCACGGTGGTATGCAAAGATATGCCTGCAGGTGAAAATGTAGACCGTTACGGTATCTTAAAGATGAATGAAGAAAGCCGTATCGAAGAGTTTGAAGAAAAGCCGATCGTAGCCAATTCCAATACGATCTCCTGTGGTATTTATGTGATCCGCCGCCGTCAGCTTATTGAGCTGATCGAGAAGGCCGCTGAAGAAGGACAGTATGATTTTGTAAAGGACATTCTGATCCGTTACAAGAACTTGAAAGAGAATCTACGGTTATAAGATTCAGGATTACTGGAAGAACATTGCAACGGTTGATGATTATTTCAACGCAAATATGGATTTCTTAAAGCCTGATATCAGAGACTATTTCTTCCGTCAGTATCCGGATATCTACTCCAAGGTAGATGATCTTCCTCCGGCAAAAATACAATGTAGGTGCAAAGATCAAGAATAGCCTGATCTCCAGCGGAAGTATCATCAATGGTACGGTAGAGAACTCCGTCATCTTTAAGAAAGTATTTATTGGAAGTAATTGTACCATTAAGAATTCCATTATCCTGAATGATGTTTATATCGGTGACAATACTTATATTGAGAATTGTATCGTGGAAAGTCATGATACAATTCATGCAAACTCTTACCACAAAGGGGAAGATGATATTAAGATCGTCATAGAGAAAAATGACCGCTATGTCATGTAGTTTATACTAAAATTCGATAAAGGGGGAATTTAAGATGAACATTACAGACGTTCGTGTACGCAAGATCGCGAAAGAAGGAAAGATGAAGGCAGTTGTTTCCATTACGCTGGATAATGTGTTTGTTGTACATGATATAAAAAGTAATAGAAGGCGAAAAGGGAATGTTTATCGCGATGCCGAGCAAGAAAGCATCCGATGGCGAATATCGAGACATTGCCCATCCGATCAACTCCGAGACAAGAGATCATATGCAGAAAGTTATTCTTGAGGCATATGAGAAGTCGCTTTCAGAACCGGAAATGGAATAAAAGAAGCAAAGAGCCCAAGGTTTGTGTGAAACCTTGGGCTTTTTAATCTTCATTCTCATCCTCATCCAGATCATATTCGTTCAGTTCCGGATAATCTAAAAACTCACAGAGCGTCATACCGAATGCGGTTGCTATCTTATGCAATGTATAAATTTTAGGATTCTTACTTGTTCCGCGTATAATGTTATCGACTGTAGACTGCTTTAAACCAGCCAGCGTTGCGAGATGATTGATCGTAATGCCGCGCTTTTTACATAATTGTTTGATACGCAGAGCCAGAATGTCAGAGTATGTCATTTTCTACCTGCTGTTTTCTATATTACCTTTGTACGGTTAAGAACATCATAACAGGGAAACAATTTAAATTACCTATGCATAGTTGACAATATGGAAAAAAGAGAATAATCTTAACCTATATTACCTATACAAAGGTAATAACAAATAAACAGAAAACAGGAGGAACAAAAATGAAAAAGAGGGAGATAACCAAGATCGTACATTCTCTGATGGTAGCAGGTCTGGCAGCCTGCCTGCTTGCAGGTTGTGGAAATGCCAAAACAGAAAGCAGTTCAGACACAGCAGTGGAAGAGACAACCGATGCGGAAGCTGCGACTGAATCAGAGGCAGCAGAAAACGAAGCAGCAGAGGAACAAAGCGACGCAAATGCAGAAGCATTGGCTGAAGAGAATTCTTCAACCGAAACAACAGATACGGATACAACCGATTCATCCGACGAAGCGGAAGAGGCAGAGTCCGATACCACGGCAGAAGCTACCGATACAGCATCTGATCCGGGCGAAGTGACCTATGTTACTGATTTTACGTCGATTGATGATTATATGGGCAGCTTAGATTCAGAAAAACCGGCTATTGTGATTTATAACCAACAGGAAGGATATCTGATCAATATGCAGGAAGGACAGCATTATCAGTTGAAGGCAGAAGACAAAATATTGTTTAATTTTGAGGATGGTATAGGATATGGATTTGATTTTGAGATAGGAAATACAATTGAACCGAGATTTGGCTATAGTGTGTTTACAGGCGATTACTCCAAGATTTCAGAAGACAAGAAATTTTTCCTGAAAAAGAAGTTAGAAGATGGCAGTATAATAGAAATTGGATGCTATCTTGCGCCTCCGGTAGAGCAGTAATGCATGTTGAACTATTCAATATAAATATATAAGATTAAGCAGCAGGAATATAAATACAGACTTGCGAATCAATCAGAGGCTTAGATGTTCTTAGTGTTTTATCAATATCATAGCAATGCCCGTACAAGGATGTACGGGCAAGATGCATTGAGCCTGGATGGCGAATATGCATCGGTTGCGGCAGAAGCAGATGATGTAAGAAAAACACTTAGAACATCTTAGCTTCTGATTACTTGAGCAAGGAAGTATTTATGTTCCTGCGTTTCTATATATACATCGAATTCAAAGCACATTTCCTTCCCTGCACCCTCTCCCTATTGAATTTCCCTTCAAAATCAAGTACACTATGATTTACGAATCAATCTATCCACCGGAAATAAATTTCGGTTCATTTATGGAAGAAAAGGACATCCATATGTATATCATAGTCGGACTCGGAAACCCTACAAAAAGAATACATGCACACCAGACATAACGTCGGTTTTGACACTATAGATGCCATTGCAGAAAAATACCGGATCTCCGTCACGGAAAAAGAAACACAAGGCACTGATCGGAAAAGGCTATATAGAAGGACAGAAAGTGATCCTCGCAAAGCCGCAGACCTATATGAATTTAAGTGGTGAAAGCGTGCGGGAACTCATAGACTACTATAAGGCAGATGAAACACAGGAGCTGATCGTGATCTATGATGATATTTCTCTGCCGCCCGGACAACTGCGGATCCGTAAGAAAGGAAGCGCAGGCGGACATAACGGAATCAAGAATATCATTTCGCATCTGGGACATGATACCTTTATGCGGATCAAGGTCGGTGTCGGAGAGAAGCCGCAGGGCTATGATCTGGCTGCTTACGTGCTGGGACATTTTGACAAAAAAGATCAGGAAGTCATGCAGCAGGCATTTGCGGATGCAGCGGACGCAGTTGTAATGATGATGAATGATTCGGCAGATGCTGCAATGAACCATTTTAACGGTAAAAAGCAGGGATAACTTGCATTTGAGGGTAATAAAGTGAAAAGCGTTTACAGAATATTTGCAGGAATTATCCTTTTATGAGGATGCCAGACGTGCACTCATGGCGCAAAAGACAGTTCTGATCTCAGGCTGCGCGGACGCACAGAAGGCACAGATGCTTTGCGGGCAGGGCGAGGACTATCCATACAAACTTGTCCTGACCTTCAGTGATGTCAAAGCAAAGGAATTATATGAGGATTATTCCTTTTTTGATAAAAATACCATATTGTTTCCTGCCAAGGATTACATTTTCTTTCAGGCGGATATCCGCGGACAGGAGATGACAAAGGAGCGGATCTGCTGCTATCGCCGGATTCTGGAAAAGGAGCCTTTGACGATCGTAACGACAGTGGATGCGCTGCTTGCGCCCTGTCTGCCACTGCAGATGTTGGAGGAAAACTGTATCACGATCTCTGCGGAAAGCATCGTAGAGGAAGAAGCGGTTGCGATGAAGCTCGTAAAGATGGGCTACGAAAGACCTATCAGGTAGAAGAACCGGGGCAGTTTTCCATTCGCGGCGGTATTATCGATATTTATGATCTGACAGAAGAAAATCCGTATCGTATTGAGCTCTGGGGTGATGAGGTAGAGTCGATCCGTCGGTTTGATGTACTCAGCCAGCGTTCGGTGGAAGCGCTGAGGACAGTGACGATCTATCCGGCGACGGAAATGATCCTGACAAAGCAGCAGAAGCTGGATGGCCTGAAAGCGATCGAAGCGGAGGCAAAACAGGCAGCGGAGGCATTGAAAAAGGAAAACAAGCTGGAAGAGGCGCACCGCGTGAAGGTGCAGACCGAGCAGCTCAGAGAGCAGATGGAAGAATTTGGCGTGATGGCAAATCTGGACAGCTATATGAAATATTTCTGTCCGCAGCTTGTCAGCTTCCTTTCTTTGTTTCCGAAGGACGAACTGCTGGTTACTCTGGATGAACCGCTGCACGGGAAAGAACATCTGAATGCAGTCGAGCTGGAATTTCGGGAAAGCATGGAGCATCGTCTGGAGAAGGGCTATGCACTGCCGGGGGCAGGCGGCACTTCTGTATACTGCCGATCAGGTCTGGGCAATGCTGACCGGGCAGAGGCTCTTGCTTTTGTCTGTGCTGGACAGCAATCTTCCGTTTTTAAAGGTGGAGGAGCGGTATTATGCAGATGCCAGAGCGGTCAATTCGTTCCAGAACAGTTTTGAAATCCTGTTGGAAAACTTGAGGCGTTACCATAAAAACAGGTATCGCGTGATCCTGTTGTCTCCTTCGCGGACAAGAGCAAAACGACTGGCAGAGGATATCTGTGCCAATGAGCTGACTGCTTTTTACAGCGAAGATACGGAGCGTGTGCTCCAAAATGGGGAGATCATGGTCATGCATGGGCAGATCAGCAAGGGTTTTGAATATCCATCGATCCGTCTTGCGGTGATCACGGAAAGCGATATTTTCGGCAAACATGCAAAGAAACGGAAAAAGAAGCGATATGAAGGACAGAAGATTCATGACTTCACGGAACTGAAGGTGGGCGATTATGTCGTACATGAAACACATGGGCTGGGCATTTACCGTGGTATCGAAAAGGTATGCGTAGACAAGGTCATGAAAGACTATATGAAGATCGAATACCGCGACGGTGGAACTCTTTATGTGCTGGCAACGGGCTTTGATGCGGTCATGAAATATGCTTCCGCAGAAAGCAAAAAGCACCGAAGCTGAATAAGCTGGGAACGCAGGAATGGACAAAAAACGAAGTCCAAGGTAAAAGGGCGCAGTCAATGAGGTTCCAAAGGATCTAGTAAAGCTGTATGCGGCAAGAGAACACGGAAAAGGTTATCAATACGGAAAAGACACTGTATGGCAGCGCGAGTTTGAAGAAATGTTTCCGTATGAGGAAACGCAGGATCAGCTTCTGGCGATTGATGCGACAAAGGCGGATATGGAGAGCGGCCGTATCATGGATCGCCTGATCTGCGGGGATGTTGGATATGGCAAAACAGAGGTGGCGATCCGCGCGGCATTTAAGGCAGTACAGGAAGGGAAGCAGGTTGTATTTCTTGTTCCGACGACGATCCTTGCCAAGCAGCATTACGATAATTTTGTACAGCGCATGAAGGATTTCCCGGTCACGATCGAAATGATGTCGCGTTTCCGGACGGCTGCGCAGCAGAAAAAGACGATCGAAGGCCTGAAAAAGGGACTGGTGGATATTGTGATCGGAACACACCGCGTTTTGTCAAAGGACGTGGCGTTTAAGGATCTGGGGCTTCTGATCATCGATGAGGAACAGCGTTTTGGTGTTACCCACAAGGAAAAGATCAAGCAGCTCAAGGAAAATGTAGATGTTCTGACGCTGACAGCAACCCCGATCCCGCGTACGCTCCACATGAGCCTTGTGGGAATCCGGGATATGAGTGTTCTGGAAGAAGCACCGAATGACCGTATGCCGATCCAGACGTTTGTCATGGAATATAATGAAGAAATGGTGCGGGAAGCGATCGGGCGTGAGCTTGCCAGAGGCGGGCAGGTCTACTATGTATATAACCGTGTCAACACGATCGCGGAAATGGCGGCCTTTCTCCAGAATCTGGTACCGGAGGCAAATGTGGCATTTGCACATGGACAGATGAAGGAGAGCGAGCTGGAGCGGATCATGTATGATTTTGTCAGTGGCGAGATCGATGTGCTTGTTTCCACAACGATCATTGAAACGGGACTGGATATCCCCAATGTCAATACGATGATCATTCATGATTCGGATAACATGGGGCTTTCCCAGCTTTACCAGTTAAGAGGCCGTGTCGGCAGATCAAACCGGACAGCGTATGCATTTTTGATGTATAAGCGGGATAAAGTGCTCAAAGAAGTGGCGGAGAAACGCCTGCAGGCGATCAAGGAATTTACGGAGCTTGGCAGTGGATTCAAGATCGCCATGAAGGATCTGGAGATCCGTGGAGCGGGAAACCTTCTGGGCAGAGTACAGCATGGGCACATGGAAGCGGTCGGATATGATCTGTATTGTAAGATGTTAAACGAAGCGGTAAAATCAATGAAAGGGCAGAAACAGGTCATTGATTTTGTCACAACGATCGATCTGGATGTGGATGCTTTCATTCCGGAGAGCTATATTGTCAACGAATACCAGAAGCTGGATATTTATAAGCGGATCGCTGCGATCGAGAGCAGGGACGAAGCGGAGGATATGCGCGGCGAGCTGATGGATCGTTTTGGACAGATCCCGAAAAGCGTGGAAAATCTGTTGCGTGTATCGCTGATCCGTATGTATGCGCATGATCTGTATATCACGGAGATCCGGGGAAAGAAAGACGGCATTACGTTCCTGATGGATCCGGGCGCAAAGATCCGTGTGGAAAATATAGAAGTGGTGCTTGCCAATTATGGCGGAAAGCTGACCTTTGCGTTAAAGGGAACACCGACCTTCTTCTACCGCCTGTCACCGACAGGTGTGGTGCAGAAGGATGAAGAGCAGATGCTCTCGGCGGCAGAGGATGTGATCCGGCAGATGCGTGCAAGATTGTTAGTGTAGCTTTAAGGAAATGTCACAATAGACTGCACAAGTCATCGGATGCAATATGGCGAGTGGCTGGTTCGGATCTGAAATATGCGGATTGCCTGTTGAAAACGAAAGAAAGGGAGAAGAAGAGATGTATACTTATAATCTGACACAATGGCTGGCATTTTTTATTATTTATTGCTTTATCGGATGGTGCTGGGAATCTTCTTTTGTATCTGTAAAGAAGAAAAAATGGGTAAACAGAGGTTTTATGCATGGACCGTTGCTTCCTATTTACGGAAGCGGTGCGGTACTGATCCTGTTTGTATCCCTTCCGTTTAAGGCGCATCCGGTTGCGGTTTATTTTGCAGGCATGATCGCTGCCACGATTTTGGAATACGTTACAGGTGTTTTAATGGAATCTCTGTTTAAGGTGCGTTACTGGGATTATTCGAATCAGAAATTCAACTTTCAGGGGCATATCTGTCTGACTTCCTCTCTGGCATGGGGATTTTTCAGCATTGCCATGGTTTATTGGGTACATAAGCCGTTTGAAAAATTTGTATTATCCATTCCGGAGGCAGTGCTTTCGCCGATCGTGCATGTGGTCATGATGCTGGCAGCAGCAGACTTTGCACTCAGCTTCAAGACAGCTATCGAACTGCGTGATGTCCTTGTTAAGGTAGAAGCTGCAAAGAAAGAACTGAAGCTTTGCAGAAGCGGCTTGAGGTTGTCGAGGCTGTGATCGCGGATGAAGCACAGCAGCGGATCGAACAGGCGCAGCAGCAGAAAGAAGAGATCAGAGCAAGAATTACGGATGAGAAACAGCTGAAAAAAAAGGAACAGGCTCTTGTGCAGAGAGAAGAGATCCGGGAAAGAATCGAAGAAATTATGCAGAAAGGAAAAGACAGATCTTATCTTACAAAGGATAAGCTGCAGCTTCTGCGTCGTAACCCGGGCGCAACTTCCGGCAAATACAAGCTTGCTTTTGCGGAATTCAGGAACGAAACATGGCCGGAATTTAAGGCTGAAGTAAAGGAGAAGATCAAAGAAAAGCTCGAAGAAAAGCTCGAAGAGCGGGAAGAGAAATAATTTACATTCATTTTACAATAATTTTTCCCATGTGTGATAGAAGGAAAACACTACTTATCGGATGATAATCATGTAAACAGAGTTGTATGGAAAGAGATAGATATCAGACGGAGGTAAGCAGATATGGGAAGGATGCAGGAATGGTTAAAACAGGCAAGGCAGAACGGGGAAGATCCGCTGATCAAGATCATCTGGATCTGGGGGATGATCCTCGTGTTCTGCTTTGTTTTTTTTATATGGAATACTTTCTTATATGGGGGCATAGAATTATTAGTGAGCCCGGAGACAGCAGCATCGGTCGTGGCGATCGTGGCAGGGCTTATTTTCGTGATATGGTATATGAGAAAGGAATAAGCAGAGAAGTATGGGTAAAAGCAAAAATGCGAAACAAAACAGGGAGGGGCTTGCAGAACTGACAAAAGCATTCGCAGAGCCGGAATACATAAGGAAACAATCGTATGCGATCGCTACGGTGGAAAGCCTGATCCGGCAATATGAGCAGCGGAAAGGCGCGAAACATAAGGTGATCGATTCCGTGTCGGAGCGGATCAAAACGGCGGCAAGTGCAGCGGAAAAGCTGGAACGGAAAGGGTATGAAATTTCATATGAACAGGCGGTGCAAAGGTTGAACGATCTGGCAGGTGTCCGGATCGTTTGTTCTTTCCGGGATGAAGTATATCAGGTGGCAGAGTATCTGATAGAGCGTCCGCAGCTTACGATCATCAAAACAAAGGATTATATCAAAAAACCAAAGGCGAGCGGTTATCAGAGTGTGCATCTGATCGTCGATATGCCATATCCGTACGGAGAGGAAAACGAAACAGTACGGGCAGAAATACAGATCAGGACTGTGGCAATGAATTATTGGGCAAAGCTTGATCACCAGCTCTGCTATAAGCAGGAAAAGAGCACGCCCCAGGAGACGGAGCAGGTGCGCAGGGAACTACTTTCCTATGCGCAGGAGATCGCAAGGATCGATAAAAAGATGCTGGCACTCCGCAAAAGAATAGAAGCAATGTGAAAAACAGATAATAGATCATTTTACATGAAACTTACAAATTTCTTACGGAAACATGATTTTATGTAAGAGGTATCCGGTGTTACACTCGTTCCTGTAATAAGGAAGAGAAAACATGCGAATACCTCTTTTTTTATTGTATCGTACGGAAGAAAGCCGCACGAAAAATAGGAGACTCATAGTGGAGGAGAAAGAAAATGAAAAAAAAGAACAAACTTATGACAGTACTTATGGCTGCAACTGTTGCAGCAGGCTTATTAACAGGATGTGGCAGCAATGCAGCAGATATGACAACAGATGCGACAGCAACGGACACAGCCACAGATGAAGCAACAGACGCAGCTACAGATGCAGCAACAGATGAAGCTGCAGACGCAGCAGCAACAGATACAAACGCAGATCTTTCAGGAAGCATTGCAATGGCAGGATCCACATCTATGGAAAAAGCTTGCTAATGCGGTTGCAGAAGCTTTATGGAAAAATATCCGGGTGTCAGCGTAACAGCAGAATTTACAGGATCTTCAGCAGGTATTGAATCTCTGGAAGGTGGCAGCGTAGATATCGGTAACTCATCCAGAAGTTTAAAGGATGAAGAAAAGGCAGCAGGCTGTGTAGAGAACATCGTAGCGATCGACGGTATTGCAGTTGTACTTGATCCTGCAAACACAGTAACAGATCTGACACAGGATCAGCTCGTGCAGATCTACAAAGGTGAAGTAACAAACTGGAAAGATCTCGGCGGATCAGATGAACCGATCGTCGTAGTAGGCCGTGAAGCAGGTTCCGGTACAAGAGGTGCTTTTGAAGAATTACTTGGTCTGGAAGATGCATGCCAGTATGCAAATGAGCTGGATTCCACAGGAGCTGTTATCGCAAAAGTAGCTTCTACACCGGGTGCGATCGGATATGCTTCTCTTGATGCAGTAGATGACACAATTATCGCAGCAAAACTGAACGGTGTTGAGCCGACAGAAGAAAATATCAAAGCAGGCAGCTATATCCTTTCAAGACCATTCGTTATGGCAACAATGGGTGAAGTAAGTGCACAGAGCGAGCCTGTACAGGCACTGTTTGACTACTTAAAATCTGATGAAGGAAAACAGCTGATCCAGAGCGTAGGACTTATCACGGTGGACTAAATATATGCATACATCAATCTTTGCAAATCATAAAAATAAATCTATAGTGGAAATCATCGCACACATCATCTTTGTGGTATGTGCACTGGTAGCAGTAATGGCGGTCTTCGCCATTACTGCTTATATGATCATAAACGGATCGCCGGCACTTTTCAAAGTAGGGATCAGGGAAATTTTATTCAATACAAAATGGGCACCTGCGGCAGCGGAAACCGCATTTTGGTATTTTATATGTGATCCTGACCTCTATTGTCGGTACATTTGCCGCAATCCTGTTAGGTGTTCCGGTTGCACTTCTGACAGCGGTATTTCTGGCTGAAGTTGCACCAAAGAAGCTGGCGGACATTGTAAGACCTGCAGTTACCCTTTTGGCAGGTATTCCCTCCGTTATCTACGGACTTTTGGGAATCCTGATCTTAAATCCGCTGATGTATAAACTGGAAAAAGCTGTATTTGCAGGATCTTCCGCGCATCAATATACAGGCGGATCCAATATGCTGTCTGCGATTCTGGTTTTGGCGATCATGATCCTGCCAACAGTGATCAATATCAGTGAATCAGCACTCCATGCAGTACCGGATCACTTAAGAAGTGCTTCTCTTGCACTGGGCGCATCCAAGATCGAAACAATATTCAAGGTAGTGATACCTGCAGCAAAATCCGGTATTATTTCTGCCATTGTTCTAGGCGTGGGAAGAGCGATCGGAGAAGCTATGGCGATCACCCTCGTTTCAGGCAGCAGCGTCAATGCACCGCTTCCGTTTAATTCTGTCAGATTCCTGACAACAGCGATCGTCAGCGAGATGGGATATGCGTCGGGACTGCACAGACAGGTGCTGTTTACGATCGGTCTTGTCCTTTTCGTATTCATTATGATCATTAACCTGGTACTGACAGGTATTTTAAAAGAAAGGAGGAAAAATAAATGACCGGCAGTATTATGCATAAGACCCATAAATTAAAAGATCACATCCTTCTTTTTCTGATCTATCTGTCAGCACTTTTCTCTGTACTTGTGCTGGTATGTATCATCGGATATGTTGTGATCCGTGGTATCAGAAATGTGAATCTGACTTTCCTGACAACCGTTACAAGCGCGATCAGGCAGACAACAGGCATTGCGGGAAACATTGTAAATACACTTTACATTGTTGTTCTGACATTATTGATCGCAACACCGATCGGAATCGGATCTGCGATTTATCTGAATGAATATGCAAAGGGCGGAAAACTTGTACGTCTGATCGAATTTACGACAGAAACGCTTTCCGGAATTCCGTCGATCATATTCGGTCTGTTTGGTATGGTGTTCTTTGGAACAGCCTGCGGATTTGGTTATTCGATTCTGACAGGCGCGCTCACCCTGACGATCATGATTCTGCCACTGATCACGAGAAATACACAGGAAGCGCTCAGGAGCGTTCCTGAAAGCTACAGGAGCGGAGCGCTTGGTATGGGCGCCACAAAATGGTATATGATCCGTACGATCCTCCTTCCGTCTGCGATGCCCGGTATTTTAACGGGGGTACTTCTGGCGATCGGTCGTATTGTCGGTGAGTCTGCGGCGCTTTTGTTTACAGCCGGCAGTGGCTTTGTACTTCCGAAAACGGCGATCGGTTACCTGAAAAAGATCATGGAATCAGGTGGAACGCTTACGATCCAGCTGTATCTGTCAATGGCAAAAGCCCAGTATGATGTAGCATTTGGCATTGCGCTTGTACTTCTTGTGATCGTATTTTTGATCAATATGCTGGCCAGAGGAATGGCAAAGAAGCTGCAGGTAGACAAAAAATAACAGCATAACAGCATTACATAGATAGAAAGAGAGACAAAGAATGAAAAAGGAAACAAACCCTTCCAAAATCGTTGTACAGCATCTGAACCTGCATTATAGTGAGAATCATGCACTCAAAGATATTAATATGAATATTGCGCAAAATGCAGTCACTGCATTTATCGGTCCCAGTGGATGCGGAAAGTCTACATTTCTGAAGTGCTTAAATCGTATGAATGATCTGGTAGACTGTGTAAAGATTGATGGAACGGTAACAATTGACGGAGAAGATATTTACAGCCCAAAGGTTGATACAACCCTGCTCAGGAAAAAAGTAGGCATGGTATTCCAGCAGCCGAATCCATTTCCGATGAGCATATACGATAATATCGCATATGGTCCGCGTATCCATGGTATTACAGCAAAAGCAAAGCTCGATGATATTGTGGAGCGTTCGCTGAGAGATGCTGCCATTTTTGAAGAAGTGAAAGACAGATTGAAAAAATCCGCACTTGGATTATCAGGCGGACAACAACAGCAGAGACTCTGTATCGCAAGAGCACTTGCGGTAGAACCCGAAATCCTTCTGATGGATGAACCAACTTCGGCGCTTGATCCGATCTCTACCTTAAAGGTAGAGGATCTAATGGAGGATCTGAAAAAGAAATATACAGTTGTAGTTGTAACCCATAACATGCAGCAGGCAGCACGTGTGTCTGACTATACAGCATTCTTCCTGCTTGGTGAGCTGATCGAGTTTGATACAACGGATACAATCTTCAAGCATCCGTCCCAGAAGAAGACAGAGGATTACATTACCGGTAGATTCGGTTGATGGAGAGCAGAAAAGGAGAAGGAAATGTCACCAAGAAGATTATATGAAGAAGAATTAAAACAATTGCAGGAAAGCGTTGAAGAAATGGGAATGGGCGTGCGTGCTACATATGCCAGACTGTTTTCAGCGCTGCAGCAGCAGAAGGAAAGCGTGATCGAAGAGATCATTGCAAGTGACCAAAGTACACATACCCTGCAGAGAAGGATTGAAGGAAGCTGTCTGAACCTTATCACAAAGCAGCAGCCGATCGCCAGGGATCTGCGTCAGGTCAGTGCATCATTGAAGGTAGTAACGGATATCAGCAGGATCGGAGATCAGTGCAGTGATATCGCAGAGCTGGTAAAGCGGATGCATTTTAAGGATCTGCAGGAGTTTTCCGCTCATATTCCGCAGATGATCGAGGAAACGGGCAAGCAGTTGACAGAAGCGATCAATGCATTTGTAGACCGCAACGCAGAAAGCGCACAGCATGTTGTGACAGGAGATGATACAGTCGATGATCTGTTCAATCAGGTCAAAAAACGATGTGATCGCACATCTCAGGTCAGAAGCAAAAGATCCTGATGACTGCATCGATGTGATGATGTTTGCAAAATATCTGGAGAAGATCGGAGATCATGCGGTCAATATAGCAAACTGGGCAATTTTTCAGGAAACAGGAGAAGTGGATCACATCCGTCTGCTTTAAAAAAGCCCTGATGACCTGCAGATGCCGCGCGAAGTGCGCAACAGATGCATTTACTTTACAAGCACCGGCAATATCATTTCCGGTGCTTTTATATGTCTGTTTTATATGTCTATCATCTTACAATTAGCCGTTGAGATAAAATACAAAATGAGCTATAATATTCTCATATGGGCATAGCAGACTGCTTCATAAATCTTTGATCCGAAATGGGAGGAAATCACGTAATGAAAAGAATTGGTATGTTGACAAGCGGTGGCGACTGTCAGGCATTAAATGCTGCCATGCGTGGTGTGGTAAAAAGTATACTGAATGCGGAGAGTGATGTAGAGATCTACGGCTTTTTGGATGGTTACAAAGGTCTGATCTATGGAAATTTCCGTATGCTGACCGGGCATGATTTCTCTGGTATTTTAACAAAGGGCGGAACGATCCTTGGCAGCAGCCGTACTCCTTTCAAGCTGATGCGCGAACCGGATGAGAACGGATTGGACAAGGTAGAAGCAATGAAGCAGAATTACTATAAGCTGCAGCTTGACTGTCTGGTGATCCTTGGCGGAAACGGAACGCATAAAACAGCAAACCTGTTAAGAGAAGAAGGACTCAATATTGTGACACTGCCAAAGACGATCGATAATGACCTCTGGGGAACAGATATGACATTCGGTTTTCAGAGTGCGGTTAATATTGCAACGGAAGCCATTGACTGTATCCATACAACAGCAGCTCCCATGGCAGAGTATTTATCGTGGAAGTTATGGGACACAAAGTTGGCTGGCTGACATTAAATGCAGGTATGGCAAGTGGTGCAGATATCATCCTGATCCCGGAAATCCCATACAGCATTGACAGTATTATCAATAAGATCGATGAAAGAATACAGAACGGAAGCCGTTTTACGATACTTGCTGTGGCAGAAGGCGCTATTTCAAAGGAAGATGCAAAGCTTTCTAAGAAAGAATACAAAGAAAAAATGAAAAACTATCCATTCCTTCTGTATCTTATGAACTTGCACAGCAGATCCGGGAAAAAGGCGGCTATGATGTACGTGTTACGGTTCCGGGACATACCCAGAGAGGCGGAAGCCCGTGTCCGTATGACCGTGTATTTGCTTCCCGTCTCGGTTCAGAGGCAGGCAAGCTCATTTTAAATGGCGAATATGGCTTTATGGTAGGGATCAAAAACCGTGAGATCATTAAAGTACCGCTGGAAGAGGTAGCAGGCAAGCTGAAAATGGTATCACCGGATGCTTCTATTGTACAGGAAGCTAAAATGCTTGGCATCTGCTTCGGAGACTGATCATGTCATATCAGGCACTATACAGAAAGTTCCGTCCGGACAATTTTGCGGATGTCAAAGGGCAGGAGCATATTGTAACAACATTGCAAAATCAAATAAAAGCGGACAGAGTCGGACATGCCTATCTGTTCTGCGGAACGCGCGGTACCGGTAAAACAACGGTTGCAAAAATCCTTGCAAAAGCCGTAAACTGCGAGAATCCGCAGGATGGTAATCCATGCGGAAACTGCAGGATGTGCAGGGCGATCACAGCCGGCGCGAGCATGAATGTGATCGAGATCGATGCAGCGTCCAACAACGGCGTGGATAATATCAGAGAGATCGTGGATGAGGTTTCTTTTTCTCCGGCGGAAGGAAAGTATAAGGTGTATATCATCGATGAGGTGCATATGCTCTCCATCGGTGCTTTTAATGCACTGTTAAAGACACTGGAAGAACCGCCGTCTTACGTGATCTTCATTCTGGCAACGACAGAAGCACATAAAATCCCGATCACGATTTTATCCCGCTGCCAGCGTTATGATTTTAAGCGCATCACGATCGATACGATCACACAGAGACTGCAGGATCTGATGCAGCAGGAAAAGGTAGAGGTCGAGGATAAGGCACTCCGTTATGTGGCAAAGGCAGCAGACGGTTCCATGCGTGATGCACTAAGCCTGCTGGATCAGTGTATCGCATTCCACTATGGCGAAATACTGACCTATGATATGGTACTGGATGTACTGGGTGCGGTTGATACACAGGTATTTGGCAAAATGCTGCGCCGGCTTGCGGATAAAAATGTGCAGGGCTCTCTTTCTCTTCTGGAAGAGATCATATTGCAGGGCAGGGAGCTCACACAGTTCGTAACGGATTTTATCTGGTATCTGCGCAATCTCTTACTGCTCAAAACCTCGGAGAATATTGAAGATGTGGTGGATGTTTCCACGGATAATCTTTCTCTGATGCAGGAAGAGGCAGAGCTTGTCAGTGAAAATGCACTGATGCGGTATATCCGTATTTTTTCGGAGCTGTCAGGGCAGCTTCGATATGCGGTCGGCAAACGTATCATGATCGAAATGACGCTTATCAAGATCTGCAGACCGTCTATGGAGACAAAAAATGATGCTTTATTAGAAAGAATCCGTGATCTGGAGCATAAACTGGAAACAGGAAATTTTGCTGCGCCGCAGAGTACGGTGGCAGTAGCTGCGCAAGATGCACCGGCAGAAGAGCTGCAGGAAAGACCGCAGCTCCCAAAGGCGGTTCCGGAAGATATACAGCAGGTTGTCGGGCGCTGGGGCGAGATCGTCCAGAAGACAGGACAGCCCATGCGGACATATCTTTCAGGCAGCAAGCTGAGTCTGGGCGGTGAGAACAGACTTCTTATTGTATTACCGGACGGACTGCAGTCCGATTATTTTATCAAACATCCGGAAAATAAAGACAGCCTGCAGGATCTGATCGGACAGGTGATCGGGAAAGAGATTCAGGTCGAGGTCAGACCGCTTGCAAAGGAACAGTCATTTGAACGTTCTTATATTGATCTGAGCCAGATCGTTCATATGGAAATAGAAGAAGAATAAAACAGGAGGAAATGAAATATGGCAAAAAGAGGTGGTTTTCCGGGCGGAGGAATGCCTGGTAACATGAACAATCTGATGAAGCAGGCGCAGAGAATGCAGCGTCAGATGGAGGAAAACCAGAAAGCACTGGAGGAGAAGGAATTTTCCGCAACAGCAGGCGGCGGAGCTGTAGAAGTGACAGTGTCCGGCAAGAAAGTAGTGACTAAGGTAAAACTGGATAAAGATGCAGTAGACCCGGATGATGTGGAAATGCTGGAAGATCTGATCATGGCAGCCACAAATGAAGCACTGGGAAAAGCAGATGAAGCAAGTACTGCAGCAATGTCATCCATGACAGGCGGTCTGAATCTCGGAGGACTTCCGTTCTAATGGATCTGTACAGCGGTTATATCAATCAGTTAATTGAACAATTTGCTTCACTGCCCGGTATTGGCAATAAATCGGCGCAGAGACTTGCTTTTCATATGGTCAATATGCCAAAGGAGCAGGTAGAGCGTTTTGCAAAGACGGTTGTAGATGCCAGAAATAATGTCTGCTACTGCAAGATCTGCTGTACACTGACAGATCAGGAGATCTGCCCGATCTGCAGCAACCCCAAACGGGATCACAGCACGATCATGGTAGTGGAGAATACGCGTGATCTGGCGGCTTATGAAAAAACCGGTAAGTTTGATGGTGTTTACCATGTGCTGCATGGTGCGATCTCACCGATGCTCGGGATCGGACCTTCGGATATCAGGCTGAAGGAATTGATCACCAGATTGCAGACGGACGAAGTGAAGGAAGTCATCATTGCGACCAATTCCAGTCTGGAAGGCGAAACAACGGCGATGTATATCAGCAAGCTGATCAAGCCTACCGGCATTAAGGTAACAAGGATCGCCAGTGGTGTTCCGGTCGGCGGCGACCTGGAATACATTGATGAGGTAACACTTTTGCGTGCGCTGGAAGGTCGTACGGAACTGTAACCGGTATCAGCAGATGTCCGGGACAGCGGAAAATTGTTGCTGTCGATACCTGGAGAGGAAAGTAATGTGTAATAAAAAGTAGAAAAAGATATGCTCTCTGTCGGAGAAATAACAGAGGGAGTGATATCTGTAATGGAGGAAAAGCATGATAGAAGAAAGAAAATTTGGCAGAACGATCGCAGGAGAAGACATCGTACTGTATAGTCTGAAAAATAAGAATGGGATGCAGGCTGATGTCATGAATTTCGGCGCGATCCTTGTAAATCTGTTTGTACCGGACAAAAACGGAGAAGTAAAGGATGTTGTACTCGGTTATGACAGAGCAAAAGATTACTTTGTAAACGGAAGCTGCTTCGGCTCTACGATCGGACCGGTTGCAAACCGCACAGCAAAAGGACAGTTTGAACTGGACGGCACTATATACAATCTGATCATCAATGACAACGACAATAATCTGCACAGTGATGGAAATGCGGGACTGCATAAGACGATGTGGCAGGCGGAAAAGAAGGAGACGGAAAATGCAGTGACATTCTCTGTTTCCTGCAAGGACGGTCTGCTGGGATTTCCGGGAAACCGTAAATTCGCCGTGACGTACAAGCTGACAGAAGACAATGCACTGGAGATCCACTATTTTGCATCTACGGACAAGGATACACTTGTCAATATGACAAATCATTCTTATTTTAATTTGAAGGGAAATGACAGCGAAACAACCGTGGAAGATGTCAAAGTATGGCTGAAGGCTTCTCATTATACCAAGATCCGCCATGGTGCCATTCCGACGGGCGAGATCGCATCCGTAAAAAGGAACACCGTTTGATTTTACAACTCATGAAGCAGATCTCTCAGGATATTGATGCGGAGAATGCACAGCTTGCGCTTGTAAAAGGCTACGACCATAACTTTGTGATCGATGACTATGAAGCAGGAAAGGTACAGAAGATCGCAGAAGTGGTAGATGAAAAAGCATTAAGAAGCATGGAAGTTTATACAGATCTGCCGGGCGTACAGCTTTATACAGGCAATAACATGGTCCCTGAGCTTGGAAAGGGCGATGCGCTGTATCCATGTCGTGGCGGTATCTGCCTGGAAACACAGTTCTTCCCGAACTGCGCAAGACAGGAAGGCTTTATCAAACCGGTTGTCACACCTGAAAAGCCGTTTACATCTACAACGATCTACAAATTTGTTAACTAGCCAGAGCTATACAAAGCTGCAATGGCTGACTGTATAGTGGCATGAAAGAAGGAAAAAAAGATGTCTGGAAAAACAACAGCGGGCATATTGACGCTGCGTCTGTGTATCGGCGGTTATCTGATATATCTGGCATACTCGCTTGTCATTCCGCTGCCGACTGATACCAAAATGCGTGTGATCAGTATTGTATTTGCAGTACTGTTTGCAGTGATTGGATTTTATATTGCACTTAAAGCACTGGTTCGTCTGATCAAAAAAGGATTATTACGATCCGATGCGTGATACGCAGGAAGAAGTGCAGGCGGAAGAAAAAGAACATACAAAAGATGAGACAGAGCAGGACGCAACAGAAAAAACAGACGAATAAATATCGCAGAAAAAGGCTGAAATAAGAACGGATTTCCGAAAAAAATAATGCCGGAATATGAGAGAAAGAGACGAGATAAAAGAGCTCGTCTCTTTTTTTTGCGCGGTAATGTCGGATGAAACAGGAAAAAAAGGCGGCTTTTTTTGCTAAAATCTGCCAACTTCAAATGCTATTCTAAAAACAGGATGATCATACAGGATATGCAAAATGCTGCCTGTTTAGAATGGTATAAGGAGGAAAAAAGAAATGGCGGAACAAGGAAAAGAAGGCATGCTGCCAAAAAATATCAGACAGATCGGACAGATTAGCGGAAACCAGAAAATATATCTGGAGGATTATGTGATCACGTACCTGAGGCAGATCTTAACTCCGGATGAGAATATGCGCGTCATGATTCTGTACGGACACAAGGAAATGATAGAGGACGAGCTTTACTGGTTTGTCAATGGGGCGGTGGAAGCGCAGCATGACTTCTTCATGGAAAAAACGATCATTGATGAAGAATCGTGGAAAAAAGTCAATGAAATGGCGGGAAAATTTTTTCCGGAGCTGACAGTTATGGGTTGGGCGATCACCAGAGAGGATTCCACGGAGGATCTGGAAGAACAGATCATGCGGACACAGCGGCAGTTTTTCAGACCGGATCAGAAGCTGTACTTTGAGTACATAACAAGTGACAAGACAGAGGCACTATATCTGCATGAAAAGGGAAAACGGAACATGCTCAGCGGTTATTACATATATTATGAGAGAAATGAATGCATGCAAAACTACATGGTTTCCCTGCGGACAAGAGAACGTCATCCGGAGGAAATGAATGCAGACCATGCGGCGCGGCAGTTCCGGGAAGTGTGTCAGGAAAAGAAACAGGATCTGCACAAAAAGAGAAGCTCTGCATTTGCAATCTGTGTCAGTCTGCTTCTTGTTATGGCGATACTGGTGATCGGTATTACGATGCTGAATAATTATGAAAAGATGCAGAGCATGGAACGCGTGCTGTACCAGATTTCCGGGAAGATGGATGATGCAACGGAAGTGGCAGCGGATGCGGATGCGATGCAGGATCAGGCGGTGCAGGATGCACTGCTGGCAGAAAATGCGCAGGCAGCAGACCAGACGTCGCAAATGGCAGCAGGTGTACAGGAACTGCCACAGGCGGCAGATACAATGGAAGCTGTGCAGACCGCCGGGACAGATGCGGCAGTAGATGTGAGCGCAGCAGAGCAGGCAGATCCGGCGATGGCAGAGCAGACAACGGACGGGCAGGCATCAGCAGAGCAGACAGCTGATGAAAATATGACAGCAGAAAACCAGACGGATAACGGACAAGCAAGTGATGGACAGACGGCGGATACGGACGCAACTGCGGAAACATCGGACAAGCCGTCTGCAGAGACATCGACTGCAACGGATATGGCTGCAGCAGACACAGATGCGACAGAAAACAGCGGTACAGATGCTTCTCAGACTGTGGATGAAACAGCAGAGCAGGCAAGTACATCACAGACAAACGCATCGCAGGAGACGGTTTATATGATCAAGCAGGGAGACACGTTGGCAAAGATCTGTATGCAGTACTATGGCAGTCTTTCCAAAATGGGGGAAGTTTGTGAAAGAAATCAGATCGAAAACAAAGATAGCATCTACTATGGACAAAAAATAGTTCTTCCGTAAAAAGTATGCTATAATATATTGATATCGGGGTCAAAAGCCGGGCTATGATGTCTACGGATTGTTCCGTGCTCTGCACTCCCACAATCCTGCCCAATATTCGCATATCGTGGGATTAACATCCCACTTTTATGCTCATATCGGGGCTGGACCCAAGGTCTTTCAACCACTTATGAGCAAGCTCATGTGGTTTTAGACCTTTTGACCCTGGCATCATATATTATTACCGTGTAACAGACGGTACTGAGACGGGCTGTACAAAGGAGAATGGAATGAAACAGATCAGAAAGAGTAAGACAGATTATAAAGATAAAATCTTTCATCATAAGCTGACAATCGTCTATAGAGTACTTCTGGTGATCGTGCTTGTGGCAGCAATAGCTGCTGCTGTCAAAATTTATCTGGCAAATCAGGTATATACTAAATTTGAAATGATCAAAACGATCGACAAGGTAGGCACATCGGACGGTGTATTCCGGAAATATCAGGATAACCTGCTGACATACAGCAAGGATGGTATTTCTGCCTATGATAAGGATGGCAAACAGCTCTGGAACCAGACTTATGAAAATGCAGGAACCGATCGTGGTATCCAGAGGTGGGTATGTGGCGGTTGCAGATTATAAGGGCAGTGTTCTGTATCTGATCGGACCAAGCGGAAATGCAACAACGGTGGAGACCAATCTGCCGATTCTGGATCTGGACGTATCTTCCTCCGGTATTGCGGTCGCTGCACTGCAGGATGATGCTACGATCTACCTCAGAATGTTTTCGGCGACAGGTGATGTGATCTCAGAAATCAAAACATCCATGCAGAAGAGCGGCTATCCATTGGCGTTTTCTATTTCGCCGGATAATATCAAGGTGGGTGTATCCTATCTGAAGGCAGAGGGCGGCAAGATCAACACCAGTCTGGCGTTTTACAATTTTGGCGATGTCGGTCAGAACGAAACGGACAATCTGGTCAGTGGCTATGATTATGCAGGAGAACTGTTTCCGCTTCTGTTTTATCCAAATGAAGATAATGCCCTTGCAGTGGGAGATAAGCGTGTCCTGATCCTGGAAGGAAAACAGAAGCCGACACTTCAGACGGAAATAGAGCTGGATGATGAGGTGCAGTCTGTGTTTTATAACGGAACCAATTTTGCGCTTGTTTTCCGCAATACAGAACAGGATGGCGGTTACAGCATCCGGGTATATGATATGAACGGACGGAAAAAAATGACGGAAACGATCGATTTTGAATATACGGATCTGATCGTCGAGAATGACAGGATTCTTGTATATAACCAGAATCAGCTGGTTATATACGGATTGAACGGCGTGAAAAAATACGAAGGAGAGCTGGGTGGAACGATCCGGGCAATCGTACCGACTTCTTCCGATACAAAACTGCTTGTTGTATTGGAAGACAGCATTCAGCTGATAAAATTAAGATAATGGAATTGTTTGATATCATAGGAATTGTGATCATAGTGGCTGCAGCACTTAAGGGTGGCAGAAGAGGCTTTGTCGTTACCCTGGGCAGATTATGTGCGGGCATTCTGTCTCTTCTGCTCGTTTACCTGCTCAATACATGGGCATTTGCACAGCTTGTCCCGACCCTGCTGGTCGACCATCAGGTTATAATTGTCAGAGTGCTGCTCTGCGTTGTTTTATATATTGTTTTGTTTCTGGTACTAAAAACAATCATCCTTTCCCTGCGGATCCTGACAAGGCTTCCTATTATAAAAGGACTGAATAAACTGCTTGGTTTCGTGGTGGGCGCTGCCTATGGACTTCTGCTGGTCGGTATTTTGCGTATGATCCAGGATGTGCTGCCTATTTTCTGATGTACGTGATATGGCAGAGCTGTGCCCACCTATGAGCGAGCTCGCGTGGGTTTAGACCTTTAGACCCTGGCATCATTATATAGTAGAAAGACATAAAGAAGGGATTGGAGCAGAGAATAACCACAGCATATAGTGTCTATAAAACACACTTCCTACAAGCTGACAAAAAAAGAAAAAGAATTATGAAAAATAGGGAAAAGCATGTTGACAAATGGAAAAGGCAGTGCTATTATAAAAACTCGCCGCGAAAAAGTGGTGAAGATGAGATTGAAAAAAATCTCAAAAGAAAATAAAAAGATGTTGACAAACGACAAAACACATGATATTATATCAAAGTTG
>VOFC01005519.1_pt1 | contig 23666 bp, 33 predicted proteins | sample 5384161 | NCBI WGS metagenome assembly VOFC01 (sample SAMN12384722, study PRJNA508395) | human gut metagenome | isolation source: healthy gut B | host: Homo sapiens | reverse complement strand
TCCGATTCCTCAGGAGGAAAATCAACAAGCAATATGGAATGACACAAAACCCGGGCTGGTAAAATGACACGTTAACTAATATCGTTTGAACAATGAATAAAAATAAATTATATATTAATCACTCTGCTCCTGGAGGTTCGGTATCCCTGAATGCACAGACATCGAAAGCTGCTTCGGAAATGCAGCTGGCAGATACACTGAGCATCGGCTACCAGATGAACGTATCTTCCCCAGACCAGCAGTTACCTATCAACGGAGTCAATGCTTTTGCATTCGAAAAATCCCAAAGTACATAGATATCAGCAAAAGCTTTGTATGGAAAAAAAAAGTGGCAGGGCGGTCTGAATATATCAGGCGTACAGGCTCGTCAGGCCGATAACGTATCCACCCCCTCTCTATACACGGAAATGCCCCGCTAGTATTAATTGATGGTTTCCCCACGTGATATCAGTGACATCACTTCGATGGAAATCGAATCATGCTACGTTCTGAAAGATGCGGCAGCCGCTGCTCTCTACGGTATGCGTGGTGCGAATGGAGTAGTACTGATCACGACTAAACGCGGAATAAGCAATGGTCTGAAGGTAAATGTGGACTATAATTTCGGTGTCAATACCCAATTCCGTTCTCCGGACTTCGCAGATGCCTATACGTATGCGAACGCTCTTAACACCGCATTAAGCGGAGACGGTCTGCCTGCACGCTACAAATGCGCAGGAACTGGATGCTTTCCGGACAGGAATCTATCCGTATGGCGACTATCCGAATGTAGACTGGTGGGGAATGAAACGCTGAACAACACAGATTTCGACCCCTACAACCTGAAAATGTCTTTCAGCGGAGGTAGTGACAAGTTCCTTTTTACACGGTAGTTGACTATCTACCGGGATCGCTCCATGTTGAAGAAAAACACGGAAGATACACGTTTCGACACTACACCTACAGACACACGTCTGACCGTACGTACCAATCTGGACGTAAAAGTGACGGAAAGCACATTGCTGAAAGCCGGCATTGTAGGCAGACTGAAAGAATTCAGAGGTACCCGCTATGGACGCAGCGCTATTTTCAACAAAAAAAATCTATGGCATTCCATCCGCTGCATTCCCCCATTCGCTATGAGAATGGCATTTATGGAGGTAGTTCTGCGTACGGGAACCGGTAATCCGGTAGCTCTGTTGAAAGACTACGGACACATCCGTAACGTATATACGGAACACTACCTCGCCGACCTGAGCATCCGTCAGGATTTAAGTGCGTTGACCAAAGCGGGGCTGGCAGCCGAAGCATCCGTCTCTTTTCGATAATATCGGAGGAATGAATGAAACCACCAAAAAGAGTATCGTTACATGAACAGCAAGTATCACCAGCGATGGTACACTGGCGACAACTCCCTGCCATTTATGGTACAGACTCCGAAACACTGGGACATACACAGCCTTTCGAATTAGGCTGATACGCAGCGATTTCCAGGCAAAGGTGGGATTATAACCGCACTTTTGGCAGGTGGGAGGAGCATTGATTTATGATATGCAGTCTGTTGTCAAAACGGCAGAAACAACTCTCTCAGAAGAATCGAAGTCTGTGCTGGTGAACGCCACATATACTACGACAACCGTTACAGCCTCAAGCCGTATTCAACCGCTCGGGATCAGCTTACCTCGCCCGATTCTGAGCACAAATACTGAACTATTCTGCCGTTTCAAGCTTATGGATCGTCTCCAACGAAGCATTTATGGAAAAGGTGACACCGATCAACTCTTTAAGATTCGCGCCCTTACGGTCTGTCCGGTGGGACGGCAATCTGAGCCACGAACTATGGCGTCAGTCTTATGGCAGCGGCGGTTTTGCTATAACTTCTGGAGTGAATGCCGGAGGACAGTCCGGTGGCAGTGAAGGCGATCTGCCGGTTATCGGCCTGGTAGCGGAAAATCACAGAAAGCGACTTTCGATTTGATCTCAAGCGCTGCTTTTTGGATAATCGTTTGAATGCAACAGTAGTAGTTGCTTTACTGAAAACGCTCGGATAAGCAATTTTTCTGTGTCAGGTGCCAATTTACTTCCGGTATTATCTGGTCACAGTAGGTCAGGTGAACGAAGGAATCTAGGTAAATACAAAGGGAGTGGATGCTTCTTTGAGTTGGAATGATAAGATCGGTGATTTCCATTATGGTATTGGTGCTAGCATGTCATATCTGAATGAGAGGTAGTCAATGTAAACCAGGCATATCAGGAATACGACTACTTGTATACCAAGGGCAACCGTGTCGGACAGATGTACGGCCTGGAAGCTATCGGCTTCTTCAACAGCCAGCAGGGAGAAATCAACAACAGTCCGCAACAAACCTTCTCGGACGTAGCTCCCGGTGACGTGAAATACAAAGATCAGAACGGTGACAACCGCATCGACGAGAAAGACGTTGTGAAAATGTTCGGTTCATCTGTTCCACGTTCTATTTCGGTTCAATCTGAACTTCTCATACAAGAACTGGAGCTTCCGCTGATTTCCAGGGGAAATGACCAAATGGAGTCACTGTTTCTCATTGCTCAACAGTCCGCTTTATAGTCCACTTCTTAGCAATGGCAAATATTTCAAATACATTCCTGAATGAAGAAATATGGACACCGGAGAATAAGACCAATGCAACCATGCCGAGACTGACTACTCAAGAAAACTTTGAATAACTATCGCGCCAGCTCACTGGTACCGTGACGGTTCATTCCTGAAACTGCGTAACCTATTGGAGCTTATACCGAAATCGCAGACTCGCTTTGCCGACCTGAAATATTCGTACAAGGCACCAATCTGTTCTCATTAGACAATATCCATTTTGCCGATCCGAACAACTTGCATCAAGCTTATCCGTCGACAAGAAGTTATTGGGCAGGTATCAAACTTAATTTAATGCAAAAAAGTAACAAATGAACATTATGAGAACCAAATACATACTTCTTAACCATTTTGTCTTCGCTGGTCTTTGCTTCGTGCAACTACCTTTGACTTTGATGAAACGAACAACCTGAAGATTGGCAAAGAAGCACATGTACAAGTATTTCGGTACAAGCAAATCAATGCTTACCCACGTATACTACATGCCACAAAAACACATCCTTCAGTAACATCAATGGAGTGATAGGAGACCAGCTTGCCATGCGTGATTGCGCAAGCGATGACGGTGAGTTCGAGCTAAGTTGCAGTCGATATCCAGAATACCAATAACGGTAACTGGTCTTCCATAAAAAAACATATGATGACTCTTGGAATCTTTAATTTCAAGGCATACGTGCGCCAACAGCTTTATCAGGCCAGAGATTGCCCTAGTAGATTTTACCCGCTACGAGCATGATGGCAAAGCAGAACTGGACAGCCAGCGCCAAAAGTATTTTCCTTATGAAGCAAGAGTGCTACGGGCACACTACTTTTTTCGAACTGCCCGCCGCTACGGTGACACGCTATGCCTTTTGGAAGTACTCGACTTCGAAGAAGCCACCACACCGGCGCAAGACAATCATTCAGCGTAAAGTTATCAGCTTCCTCATTGTCAGTGAATGCGACGACGCTGCCAATAACTCTTACCGGACAGCTATGTAAACGAACCGAGCAGAAATGGCAGGAGAAAGTGACCAAAGGCTTTGCAATGGCAGTAAAGTCAAAAGCACTGCTATATGCCAAAGTAAGCTACATAATCCTTCTGCTTGATCGTGAACAGGGAAAAAAGTCAAAGCAAAGAATAGATATTATCAACAATAGGCTTTACTCTCGTGACCCCCAGAGAAAGTGCCACCAACCTCTGACTCAAAAAGAAGTTGTACTGATGAGGGATCAATGGGTGATACTTCGAACTTTGAACTGTTCAACTTCCCGCTTCGCCACTGAAGGGGGGAGGGGACAGCCTTATTCCCTTACAGCAATTTCCATCTCAAAAACCTTGTGGGACGCATTCGAAACAGTCAATGGTTGCAAAGTAACCTTAGAAAACACAGGATGGGTTTGCGAAGACCCGGCATTTGACCCAATACATATGAGAATCGTGATAAACGCTTTGGTCGTTCTATCCTTGCCAATGGAATGTCATTCAAGGAAAAACACCATCGAGACCTTTAAAGGCCCGGTGCCGACGACAGGAATTGTATCACAAGGTGGCACCAACAGGTTATTTCCCTGCGCAAATACATTCAGGAAGCAACCAATTTCGAACCGCAAAGAATCCGTAAACAAGCATCATTGGGTAATTACCGCTATGGAAACATTAGCTAACGTATGCGGAATCTATGGTCAACGCTTTCAATGATGTCAATTATACAGATGAGACGACCCTCTATAAGATTCCTGCTCTGTGGGCTATCAATGAAGTGAGAAAGAATGCCGATATGCCGTTGATTCCTTCCATGGGAAAAAGATGAATTCATGGAACGCCTGTACAATGAATGGCGTGTATGAGTTTGCTTTTCGAAGATCATCGCTTTCTGGGATGTACGGAGATGGAAGATGTCGATACGCCCTTCAGCGGGAACCACGGGAGTAAAAGACGAGGTGCCCAGGCGACGGTACGTTCAACTTCTACAAGAACCTGAAACCCGTAACTGAGAGATTGCATGTATTGTATCCGATCCCTCAAAAGCGAACTATACAAGAATACAAAACTTAAATCCTCAAAACACAGGGATGGTATTGTCTAATCTAATATTTAAAAGATATATGAAAAAGTTATATAGCAACACGTTAATGCAACTGATTCTTGCACTGTGCACATTCAGTTTTGTAGCATGCCAGGAGTTCGACATCGACTCACAGCCGGAAGGCCCTCTCAATATCCAGATAGATGCTCTGAGTCTTACACTGCTTTGGCAATTCTCCAAGCAATGTAAGTTTTCAACATCAGCCCAACACTCCCTGGACGATTGAAAGCGACCAGCAGTGGTGCAAGCCGACTCCTTCGATGAGTGCAGCCAGTTCACTGGTGTCGGAGAGATTGTGGTGACAATGGAAAACAATACAGGAAAGAAAAGCACGTACAGCCAAACTGACTATCAAGGCAGAAGGCGTTGAAGGCACCAAGGTAGTTACTATCGAGCAGGCTTCGAAAGAAAGATTTAGTAGTAATTCCTTACGACCAGATTGTGCCGACAGTAGCTGGAACCATCTCTTTCAATATTGTGTCAAACAAGCCATTCCAAATAATTCCTTCCACACAGTTTGTAGAACAAATCTCTCCGGCTTCGGGCGATGGTAATGAAGATGGCAACAAAATTCCCATAACCATCACAATACCAGAAAACACAGGGAGGTGTAAGAACAGCTGAAAATCACTGTCAAGACAGAGTTTCAGGAGAAATCATTCACCATTACACAAGACGGTATCATCATCGAGCCCAAGAATGAAGAAGAAAAAGACCAACCAACTGAATGGCATGGGCGGAGAGAAAAACATCGAAATCAACTCCAGCGTAGAGTGGAAAGTAGAGATTCCTACCGAATTTAAGGAATGGCTAAGTGCCGAAGCTGATGGTAATAATCTGACGCTTAAAGCAGGATACAACAATTTGTTTATTACAAGAGTGGGACATGTGTTGCTTTATCCCAAGAGCAATGTTCCGGGATTTGAAGGTGTACCCGTTGAAGTGAGACAGCCTAGAAATATGTGGGCAGACGGAGCCGAAGATATTGACCCGGAAACAGGATATGCAACCATACGAAGCAATGCGCAAAATAGATATGTGCCCAACTTCTCTTATGGAAAGGGAAAATCGTTTGGAACTTTGAAAGCGTCAATATGCCTGCCGGAACGGATGGATTCCTTTACCTGAATGGTGACACATGGCACTGGAATGGTGCAGCAAACGGTGCAGGTTGGATACAAATCAGAATTTATCCGCAAGATTCAACAACAAAATCCAGTTTTAAACTTCACTACGACTGGACAGCTGAAGAATTTACGCTGGAAGAAAGCATGAACGACATCAAAACCATTGAGTTAGATACCAAAGTTGATCCGGAAGACGCGACAAAAAGTAAACGTAACATTCTCTATCAACGGAAAAGTATACTATTCCGGTAAGAAACACAATGCCTTTGACTTGGATGGACATAAAGGCGTAATATTCTATTCGGATTCAGCGGTCCATTCTCACCGGAATGTACCATCGTCTTTAAGTCGTTAGACTATGAAGTTTATGAATAAATGTGTAAACAATAACTTGAAGTGTTTATGAAATCTGATAAATTACATAAAATAGCCTTCTTAGGACTTTTCACACTACTGGCAGCAGTTCCTGTGTTTGCAAAGCTGTGATGACGATGAGAAGCAAAAGGCTGTCGACCTGCGCTACCGTGTAGAAGACTCATATCTACTACCCGCCGACGGCACAACCGATGAACTGAGCGTCACTTTCCAGGTGAAATCAACCGATCCATGGGAAATATTCGGAGAAAACAAAAGGTGACTGGTATGCCATTTCACCAGCCACGGGTGATAACCCGGAAAAGACATACGATGTAACCATCAAATGTGAGGAAAAATACCAGCTTGGACGATCGTACTGAGGTCATTAACATCAAGAGCGATTATTGGACCGGTAAAAATTCACACTGACTCAAAAAAGGTACTGCCTACTTAGAGTACGAAGGAGTGGATATGATTGAAAAAACGGAAATGTGCCCGAAGTGTTCAGTGTGCTTAGCAATCAAAAAAGTGGACAGCCAAGGTGACTGATGGAGAAGAGTGGCTTTCCATCAGTCAAGGAGCTTCCGGAATGGAAAACGGTACAGTGGAACTGAAAGCAACCCCCCAATACCGGTGCCATGCGTTACGGAGTGGTAACTTTATATGACCGCAATGGTGACAAACAACAGGAAGTGAACATCACCAAGATGGTGTACAGATTGAACCCGCACAGCCCGAAAAACGGCAAGTGGTATGAAGTGGAAGCTGTGGGCGGAAAGCTGACTATTCACGTAGTAGCCAATTCACGCTGGGGAGTTACGAAAGAGATTCCGTCAGACGAAACATGGTATGAATTTGAGCAAACCGAATTTAATGGAAGTGCCGATTTGGTTATCAATGTAGCAGAATACAGCACTAGCTCTTCGGTACGCAACGGAACCATCATTCTCTCTTCCTCAGTGATGAAGAAGGAATAGAACCGGTGACTACTACCATACGAATCAAACAAGCCAGTTCAGAATCATCAAGAACTACCGTGAACGAAGAAAACAGAGAGGTGAGCGGAGATTATTACTTTGGCAGCCAACTGATGCCTGGACGATATAATATCTACATCGGACCGTTCAACGGCAACATGAATATGTTCTTCATGATTAATGCCCTCCGTGGACCGAATTCCCGTTGGCACGTGGCAGGCGGAAAGAGTGACCTCAGCACTACCCATGGAGCCAGAAAGTATTTAGCGGTGCAGCCGGAACGGTGAAAAAACACTGGATACGAATGCTGACAATAAGTTGGGATGGAATATCCTGCAAGAAGAAAATGAAACCGGTACATGGATTAGGGTAGAATGGTACCTCAACGATGAGTTTATCATTTCCACTATCTCCGATGGTACCCAGGACTGGAAAGTACCAGGAAATATTCTTGTTGAGAAAGGTGGACAGATCATGGTGCGCTGCAACGATGGCACACTGCCGCTACGCAAATGGGAATACATCGAACCGCTGAAGTGGGGCGAATAGCCAACGTAACATTGACAAAGAAAAAGTACCTGCCTGTACAAACTGGCAGGTACTTTACTACCAACGTAAAATAATGAACGAACCAAAAAGTTATGATGAAAAGAAAAATATTACTTATACTGAACATGGCAATCATCGGATTTTCCACTGCTGCCTGTTCGGATGATGAGACCAATTACATCACTCCGGAAAAAGAAATATCCGCTCACCGCTTTTTTGCCGTAGCAGTAAATAATGTGTCAGCGAATACGACTTCCTATTATCATGGGAAGATAGACCAGACAACCCACAGAGTGGAAATCGGTACGATCGAGGATGCCAATACCATCACCGGCGTAGACTATACGCTAATGAGCGATGGAGCCACCATCTCACCGGACCCGGCAACATTTGTACACAACTGGAAAAAGAGCAGACAGTGACCGTCACCACCGAAGACAATCAAACAACGACCTATACTATCATTACTGACCAAGTTTGACGACACCATGAAGGACGTTCTCTTCATGGACGAGTTTGACGTGGACGGCAATCCGGACCCGACCAAATGGGTACTCTGCCAGAAAGCAGGCTCCGACTGGAACGACGAAATGTCCGAAAGTTATGACCAGGCTTACGTAAAAGACGGCAGACTTATACTGAAAGCCGAAAAAAAATAGGTGATGAATACAAAGCCGGCGGTATCGAAACGCAAGGTAAGTTTGACTTCACCTTCGGACGGGTGGAAGTAAAGCCAAAATCACCAGTTACCCCAATGGCGCATTCCCCGCTATCTGGATGATGCCGAAGAAATATATTTATGACGGATGGCCGAATTGCGGAGAAATCGATATCATGGAACATGTGAAACAGGAATCCGCGATCCATCATACGATACATACTCACTACACGTATGATTTGAACATCAAAGATCCGTCCAACACCGCACAAGTAACTTGCAATTATCAGGACTGGAACATCTACGCTTTAGAATGGAGCGAAGACAAACTGACTTTCTTCGTCAATGGACAGGAGACTTTCTCTTATTCAAACCTGAAACTGGAGAATGAAGCAGAAATGAAGCAATGGCCGTTCACAAAAAGATTCTTCATTCTATCTCATCCTGAACATGGATTAGGAGGAGACAGACCGGGCTCATGGGCAGGTCCTATCGATGATGCCAACTTACCTGCCATCATGGAAATTGACTGGGTAAAAAATAACCAAGTTAGATAAATAGGTTTTAAGGTAGGAGCCAAGGTTTTTAGAACTTCTAAAGAAGGAGGAATGGAAGTATAGAGACTATTCAAAACTTTCATTCCTCTATTTGTTTTCAGGGTATTAAATCTTTTTACTTATTAAACATGAAACATTTATTATACGCATTATTAACGGCTGTAAGCATTTTATTCACTAGTTGCGGACCCTCTTCCAATACCAACACCCCACAGGTGCCCAATGTGCCTCAACCGCAGCCTCAGCCCCAACCGGAAGTCACCCAGAAAGTAGTTATCGGCTACCTTGCGCTTGACGACTGGGAGTTTGAAAATTTATTTCCTACGATAGAATGGAAATATCTGACGCATATCAATGCCAGCTTTGCAAGGGTAAAAGCAGACGGCACTCTAAACATTAATCCTGTCCGGAAGAGAATTGAAAGTGTACGTGAAACGGCTCACAAGCATAATGTCAAGATTCTGATATCTTTGGCTAAGAACAGTCCGGGAGAATTCACTACCGCCATCAATGATCCGAAAGCCAGAAAAGAACTGATACAGCAGATTATTGCATTCACTAAAGAATATAAACTGGACGGCTTCGACATCGATTATGAGGAATATGACAACTGGGATAAGAATTTCCCCTCATTATTGGTTTTTGCCAGAGGTTTATACCTGGCAAAAGAGAAAAATATGCTGATGACCTGTGCCGTCAACAGCCGCTGGCTTTAATTACGGAACCGAATGGGAGCAATACTTCGACTATATCAACCTGATGAGTTATGACCGGGGAGCGTTTACCGATAAACCGGTCCAGCATGCTTCATACGATGACTTTGTGAAAGACCTCAAATACTGGAATGAACAATGCCATGCAGCCAAAAAGTAAAAATAGTGGGAGGACTTCCTTTTTTATGGATATTCCTGGGAGGAAAGTCTGCAAGGCGCAGTGGATGACGTTCGTGGAATCCGCTATAGCGGCATACTCAAACATCTTGGAAATGAAGCAGCGGACAAGGATAATATAGGCAAGACTTATTATAACGGCCGCCCTACTATAGCCAACAAATGTAAGTTCATCAAAGAAAACGACTATGCCGGCGTGATGATCTGGCAATTATTCCAAGATGCCCACGATGATAACTATGACTTAAAAGCTCATAAACGTTGTAGGCAGAGAAATGATGGAATAGACGGGATATACCGCTTTCTCTTATGCAGAAGACCCTATCCTGTCGTACTTTTCACCTATTGTTATCAGATTTTTTAATAGGAGATCTTCATCGTTCCACTCGAGTGATCTGATCTCATCACTAGAGTGAACAGATTTCTCCACTCTAGTGGCAAGATCGTTTCACCCGGTGGAACGATGAAGATGTCGGTAAGAAAACATAAGTATATAGGCTTGATATGGCAAAGATATAAGGTATCCGAGCTACAAAGTACCTATTATTTGAAACTGATATATGAGATATTAACCCTCAAAAGGCAGACAGTTTTACCTACTTACGCAAGGAAAGGGAATGAGATGAGCAAAAAAAGGAGAGATAAGCTAAATTGAAGGCATTTTGCGTGAAAACAATGAGAGATACCTTATAGAAGAAGTATCTCTCATTGTATATCACACTGATTATATGCTATTTACCTCATATAGAATGAGTATGAGACTAATATTTATTTTTTTATTTCTAGTATATGTTCCTAAGTCCAAGTTATCAATGCGATTTACTTATCCTGCTTCCTATAAGCGGAAGGAATCTCTCCTTTAATAGACTTGAAAACCTTACTGAAATAACGCAAAGAAGAGAAGCCGACCACTTCGGAGATTTCAGTAATGTTCATGGTAGTAGTAGTGTAACACGATTGACTGCTCAATGCGCTGCTTATTCACATAGTCTACAATCCCCATACCCGTGATGGCCTTCACTTTATTGAATAATAACGAACGACTGATACACATATTAGTAGCTATAAACGCAACATCCAGATCCGGATTACTCATATTATCCGCAATCAATGTATTCAATTTCAGCAGGAAAGTCTCATCCGCATTACTAAAGCTCACTTCCTTATGCGTCAAGAGGCATCATCTTTATATCTTGCCCGTATCTGTTCGCGCTGCCTCAACTGATTATGAATCAATGCCAGCAAACCGTCTATTTCGAAAGGTTTCGGCAAAAAAAGGCGTCCGCTCCAGTCTTATAACCGGTATACATATTCTGAGAATTATGATAGGCGGTCAATAAGACAAAAAGGAATATGGCTGATATCCAGATTAGTCTTCACTTCCCGGCAAAGTTCAAACCCATTCATCCGGGGCATCATGACATCACTGATGATAATATCCGGCAATCGGTCTTTGATCTGTTCCAATCCCTCTTTACCATCCTTGGCAACATATACACGGGCAAAATAATTGCTCAGCGTTTCTTTCAGATAACTTCGCAGTTCGGGAGTATCTTCGACCACCATCACTGAATATTTTTTCAGGAAGGTATAATCGATTCTATCCGGTTCATTCACTTCCACGCCTGTAGCTGCTTCCACAGAAGCCGGTTCCAGCTGTCCGCAAGTATCCGTGAATAAGGGTAGTTCAAAAATAAAAGATTGCCCCTTTTCCCGCTGCATTCGAAGCGCCCTCTTCCTTTATGGTGTGTGATGAGACTCTTCGCATAGGATAATCCGATGCCGCTTCCTCCTTTTTCATGTCCCCCCCTGATAGAAACTGGAGAAAAAGAGAGTCTGTGTCTACCATATTCAGTCCCATCCCTTCATCCCTGACAGAGATCCGAACAGTCTTTCTCTTGTGACAAGGTGGTAATCAGTGTAGTAGTGGTGCCCGATTCGCTAAACTTCAACGCATTCATCAGGAAGTTGGAAAGAACGAACTCGCACTTATTCTGATCGAATGGTACCTCTTTTATCTGTTCGTCCAACTCATATTCGAGTCTGATACCTTTCACATGAAACTCATTGATGAACTTATCTCACAGAGCACCCCACTCATTCCAAAGGATGCGGCAATATATGCAGCATATCTTTTTCCTTCTTCAGTTTCCTTACATCAAGTACCATATCAATAATATTCTTCATCTGATATGCCTGCTTATAGATCCCTGGGACCAACAACTTTTCCACATCCTGCTTGTCCGACTCCTTATTGATAATACGCTTCAATGGTGCACAAATCAGTGTAAGAGGAGTGCGAAGTTCATGACTGATGTTCGTCAGGAAATTAATCTTTTCTTCATACATCTTATTTTTCAGACGCATAATCTCCCTTCTGTTTGGCTTTCTTCTTGCGATAGAAGTAGTAGACAATGCTATAAGCCACTGCTCCCAACAATATATATAATCCCACATAGAACCAACCGGTCTTCCACCAAGGCGGAGTAACCACAACATGCAGAATGGGTTGTTTCATACTCCACCCTCCGTCACAGGGTATAATAAGAAGCGGTAATCGTATACTCCCTATCGGCAGATAATTATAACCAAAGAGTTTGAATTGGAACTCGCCAATTCCTGATCGAGCCCCTCTATATTGAAACGAAAGAAATTCTTGCGGAACACATCGCTTTCATTCAGCAGAACTTTCAGTTGCAGGGAAGAAAAGTTCAGGGAATCTGAATTGTTTCAGCCGCTTCCTGCGGCTCTTCGGATAACAGAGACAGGCAGACCGTTTAATAATACATCCAGCAGTTCGACCGTATAATCCTCATCTGTATCAAAATGAACGGCAGAGTTTATCACCGTCATGCCTGTAGTTCCACCGACAAAACATCTCCGTTTTTGGCCAGAAGAGTAGCATGAAAGATGAATTCGTTAGGCAAAACTCCATCTACTTCCTCCAAGGTAGTAAAATTATGGGTACGGGAAGAATAAACAAATAAATGACGTCTCGTTCCTATCCAGATTCGATATTGATTATCGGCAACAACAGAAGCTACATCCTGAAACAGGCTTGTATTTATCAGTTCACTCTTCCCTGTCCGTGGATCATAACGTACCAAACCTTCGGTAGAAGCCAGCCAAAAATACCATCCTGATCCATAGAGGCGTCATTAATAGTGTATTGTCCTTGATAAATCGTCCGAAAGTCCCTTCCGAAGAATCATACTCACAAATATTCTTCAGATCGGAAAGGTATGTCTTTGCACCTTTCGTAGCTATTATCAGTGGAGAATGACGCTCGTACTCTTCTCCCATAGTAGCCACTATATCAAACTTACGGGTGACCATATCATATATAAAAATATGCTGGGCACTGAAAAGAATTTTAGTCTTCGTTATCCGCTGGATATTGACAGAAAAAACCATTGATACAGGTCTGATCATTCATTTCCTTGTCAATCAGCACAAAGGGACGTATCTGCCCCGTTTGCTTATGAAAGATAAAGAGTCCTTTATTAAAGGAGAAGAACAACAGTTCGTCAGGAGTATATTCCACTAATGGAAACAACTTTCTCATATTTGGTGGCAGGATAATGTTTGAAGGTACCCGATACCGGATCAAACCGGTTGATACCTCCCCATCGGTCCCCACCCAGACTATTCCGTCACTATCCTTGAAAGAAACTATTAATAGTCTGGTTGCTTAATCCGTACAGATTGCCAAAAGGAACGTTCTGATAAGAACAGGCATACACATTCTTTATACCAATCAACCCTCTTCTGATACTGCCTGCCCACATATTATTGGCCGGGTCCAGATAGAGGCGGTATATAGTATTTGCTGGAAAGGAATGAACATCATCCTGTTTTTTGTTGAATATTAGTAAATGAGAAATCATCTAAAGAGATTATATTGATTCCACCACCATCAGTGGCTACCCAAAGCTGATTATCTCTCCATGATATCATGAATGACATCATACGTCAAAGGAGAATTTGACGCCGTAAAGTGTTTTATCAGCTGGTCTCCCTGATAGCAATACAGTCCGTTACCATAAACACTTACCCACAGACGCTTGTAGGAGTCCAGATAGATACTGGTATAGTTATTTTCTGTAAACGACTCTATTTTTCTTCACTTCATACGTCTTCATATTGAAGGAATATATGCCGTGCCAACGTGAATTGAGCAGGATATTCTCTTCATCATAACGTATCATCTGCCAAAAGGGATTGTAATAAACAGGGTCTTGCGCATAATACAAAGGTTCCAGCTTATTAGTGGCATAGACATATTTGTATATAGCTCCTGATCCTCCCAGTAAGATTCCTCCTTCAACCAATAAATAGGAAGCAACATAGATCGGTTGACCATTATTCGATAAAGTTCTGAAACTATCACTCCCTCTGTCGTAAAGGCAAATGCCGTTCATCGTAGCTACCCATAGATTGCATAAAGAGTCCTCGGCGATAAAAGTGATATTGTTGGAAGGCAGTGTTCTTTCATCTCCCGGCCGATGCAGATATTGCTTCAGATGGTCACGGTCATAACAATTCAAACCGGATTCCGTACCAATCCAAAGATACCCCCGATGATCATTCAGAACACATTGTACTTTCGACTGTGAGAGTCCTTCCTTTATTCCGAGTTGTTTGTGTAATAATAATAAGGAGACTGGCTCAATATAGGTTGTGCAATACCTACAAAGAAAAACAATAGATATATTTTAAATAGAATCTTTCTCATAAATAGCCACATAATACTGTACAAAGGTTTATAGGAAATTCTATTTAAATAAAACTATTTTATATTAATTTTAATTATAGAACATTTCTTTTTAATAATACTTGCACTACAAAAAGAAATGCAGATTTACCTTTCAAAAACCTCTTTTTTTTACTTTTATTATAAGCCCCGAATCTTTTTTTTTATATTTTGCCCCGAAATTTACAAGCCATTATAAAAGAAAAAGAATTATGCAAAAAACCTTGTCATTGTCGAGTCTCCGGCAAAAGCAAAAACGATTGAAAAATTTCGGGAAAGATTTCAAAGTCCTTTCTAGTTACGGACATATACGTGATCTGAAGAAGAAAGAATTCAGTAACGACGTAGATAAGAATTTAAACCCGATTATGAAATTCCGGCAGACAAAAGGCTTTTGGTCAGCACGCTGAAAGCAGAAGCTAAAGAGGCAGAAACCGTATGGCTCGCATCCGATGAGGACCGCGAGGGAGAAGCTATTGCCTGGCATCTGTATGAAGTATTAAAACTAAAACCGGAAAACACAAAGCGAATCGTATTTCACAATGAAATTACAAGGTGCTATTTTAAAAGCAATCGAGCAACCACGCAATATCGACCTCAACCTCGTAAATGCACAGCAGGCACGACGAATCCTGGATAGATTGTAGGTTTTGAATTGTCTCCTGTACTTTTGGAGAAAAGTTAAACCATCTCTGTCGGCAGGACGCGTACAGTCGGTAGCTGTCCGCCTGATTAGAACGTGAACGCGAAATTCATGCGTTCAAATCCAGAACCGCTACCGGGTTATTGCCATATTCCTGGTTCCCGATACAGACGGCAAGCTGGTAGAAATGAAAGCGGAACTGTCACGCCGTATCAAGACGAAAGAAGAAGCAAAAGCATTCCTTGACGCATGAGGGCGACTTTACGATTGAAGATATAACCACCCGTCCGGTAAAGAAAAAACACCGCTGGCTCCATTCACAACTTCCACCCTGCAACAGGAAGCGGCACGCAAACTGGGATATACCGTAGCACAAACGATGATGATCGCACAACGTTTGTACGAATCGGATTTATCACTTATATGCGTACGGACCCGTCAACCTGTCGGAATATGCAACAGCCAGCAGCAAAGACGCTATCATACAGATGATGGGTGAACGCTATATACATCCGCGCCACTTTTGAAACAAAGACGAAAGGAGCACAGGAAGCACACGAAGCCATTCGTCCGACTTACATGGAAAATCAATCCGTGGAAGGCACGGCACAGGAAAAGAAACTGTACGATCTGATCTGGAAGCGCACCATCGCATCACAAATGGCGGATGCGGAACTGGAAAAAGACTACTGCTACCATCTCTATAAAGCAAAAGCGGTGATGTGACATTCACTGCCATCGGCGAAGTTATCAAGTTCGACGGTTTCCTGCGCGATGTATACCGTGAGTCTTATGACGATGAGAATGAACAGGAAGACGAAAGCCGTCTGTTGCCTCCTTTAAAGAAAGGCCAGAAACTGGAATATGGACCTATCGTTGCCACTGAACGTTTCACCAACGCCCGCCACGCTATACGGAAGCCAGCCTGGTACGCAAACTGGAAGAGTTGGGCATCGGTCGTCCATCTACATATGCACCTACCATTTCTACTGTGCAGCAACGCGAATATGTGGAAAAAAGGAAATAAAGAACGTACATTTAATGTGCTGACACTGAAAGACAATCAGATTAAAGATGAAAGTCACAATGAAGTGACGGGAGCAGAAAAAGTCGAAACTCTTTCCTACAGATACAGGAACTGTGGTGAATGACTTCCTTACCGAATACTTCCCGGATATTCTGGATTACAACTTTACCGCCAGTGTAGAAAAGGAATTTGACGAAATAGCGGAAGGAGAAGTAAAATGGACTTCGATCATGAAGACTTTCTATGATCAGTTCCATCCGGCAGTAGAAAAGACATTATCCATAAAGACAGAACATAAAGTCGGCGAACGTATGCTGAGAAGAACCGGAAACAGGCAAGCCTGTATCTGTGAAAATCGGTCGTTTCGGCCCTGTAGTACAGATCGGTGCCGCAGATGATGAAGAGAAGCCTCGCTTTGCCCAGATGAAGAAAGGGCAGTCCATGGAGACCATTACCCTGGAGGAAGCACTGAACTGTTCAAGCTACCGCGTACTTTTAGGGGAATATGAAGGAAAGACTGTCACTGTAGGTATAGGTCGCTTTGGTCCTTACATCCAGCATAACAAGGTCTATGTATCACTGCCGAAAACACTTGATCCGATGAAAGTTACTCTAGAAGAAGCAGAGCAGCTGATTCTGGAAAAACGGGCGAAAGAAGCAGAACGCCATATCAAGAAGTTTGATGAAGAACCGGAACTGGAGATTCTGAATGGTCGGTACGGACCTTACATTGCATACAAAGGCAATAATACAAGATCCCTAAAGACATTGTTCCTCAAGATCTAAGTCTGAAGAGTTGCTTGATCTAATCAAAATACAAGATGAGAAAGGTCCTGGCACTTCTGCCAAAGGTAAACGAACTGCAAAAAGAAATAATATTTGCATCCATGAGACATCAAAGTCCGGTAACCTATATATCAACTGGTTACCGGACTTTGTTGTATTTACCATGCTATATATTTCTTTTAAACGATTTATTTCCAAACTCTTTGTTTTGATATATTAAATGCATACATTTGCGGGGTCACAATCAAATTATCAGAACACAGTTATGCAAACAAACAATTTCAAATCTCTCAATGGGGGTACTATGCGCACTCTCGTTAGTCGGTTGTATGGAAAAGGACTTATATCAGGCTCCAGAAGAAAAACTGCAGATGAATATTTTGGCTTTACAACATCCTCCAGTTGCACAGTTGATGTAAACTATGGTTTAAATTATCAAGTTGTATTTGAGTTATATGCCGAAAATCCGCTTGAGGAAGATGAGGATGGAAACATTATCAAGACAAAAGAAGAGCCTGTCTATCGCGGGGCTACGGATAAAAAAAGGAATTTTTAATGATTTCATATCCATTCCATCTTATCTTACAGAACTTTTTACCTTTATTCAGACTATCTGGGAACTGTCAGCCCGATTCAGCTACAAATTACAAACGGAAAAGTATCTTTTGATCAGAAAGCTTTATACAAAAAGTAAGAGAAATGCGAAGGGTACGAGTAGAGGGTTACCAATAGCGGCTACAAATATCCGGAAGGTTTTCAGATTTTAGGTGAATGGAATGAGATAGGATGTCCTACTTATCTTTCTTCTACTCCGACGGAAATAGATGGGCAGCTCATGTATAATATCCGCGAAGTTTTATTAAACCGGTGGAAGTGCAGGATGGAAGATTATTATCCTGAATATATAGATGATAATGTAAATATAGAGATCAATAAAGAAGCCTACGGAAAATCGGACTGGTTATGCTCAGCAGTACAGGTACCAAGCAAAAATACAGTCGGTTATTTCACCTACCCACCGATCAAAAGCCGACTGATATAAGTCAAGTTACACCGATCATTGCCTATCCGCGCATATCGACTGCCGTGTGTAATTCCAGCAGTACAGCAGGTAGTATGTATACCGGCGACAGAGTAGAACTGGAAATATTGGGATGGCACAAAGTTCGGAACGATTCCCTGCGGGAGTAAGCATAGCATGGTTCCTTATTGAGTCCTCCTACAACCAAAAGCACAAAGGAGGTTCTGAACAATAAACGTATGCTTTCTATTCGATTCGTGATCTGAATAAGAGCAAAGAACACCGTACCATTGCCCTAAAGAACAAATCAGGAGAAGTCGTTGCATTTGGTATGGAGGATGCAACCAACTTCGAACCGACAGGAGATAATACCAGAAAAGGAAACTTTGGCGATGCCGTATTCTATCTTGATTTCTCAGATGGATCAGCCATTGAGACTGGTGGTGTAGAAGAACTCCCTGACAAATCCATTAACGACAAAGAGATTTATAACTCCTTTAAAGGTGTATTATCATTTGAAGATTTTTGGCCATCCAAAGGAGATTATGACATGAATGATATGGTTGTCGAATATAAGCGTGAGATTTATAAGAGCGTTCTCACAAGTAAAGTCAAAAGTTATAGATACATTTGTGCCTAAACATGATGGTGCAAACTGGCAGAATGGTTTTTGGTTACCAGCTCACAGGTATAGCAAATAGTGATATAAAGAAAATAACCGTGAATCCGACGGAATCGTCTCACAATTCATGGAGGGGCAAGACCGGGAGCCTGGTCAAAATTATCCCACTATTATCCTTTTTGACAATCAAAAAGCAGCTATAAACAAAACATTTACAGTAACGATAGATGTCGCTCAAGAAAGATTTACAGAAACGGCATTCACCCCTTTCTTTAATAACGAATATTGGGAAAAAGACATACAGCAATTTTAATATGAACCCCTTTATCATCATTTCTACCAGCACAGGACGTGATAAAGAAGCACATATTGTGAAATTCCTCCGACAAACAAAATGAATTTCTCTTATTTCGGTACAGGCAGTGATGTATCCAGACCTGATGAGGGATTATATTACGTAAATAATGAAAAATATGCCGACGGGACTACAGACTGATTATATTCCTTCACAAGGTCATACGTATAGTTTGCAATGATGGACGGGCTGTAATCCTCACCTGCCTGCTTCACAACAGCGGCAAAGTCGGCAACCATCTGTATCAGCCCCTCTTCCTTCTCGCTCAGTTCAATGCCGGCAGGCAACTGGGCAGGAATTTCGATACCTGCCTCTTTTGCCTTGCGGAGAACAGACTGGATACGTGCATAAGTATATTGGATGAACGGTCCCGTATTACCATTAAAGTCGATGGACTCTTTTTGGATTGAATGTCATGTTCTTGCGGGCATCCACTTTCAGGATGAAGTACTTTAAGGCACCCAGACCAACGATACGGGCGATATTGTCTGCTTCTTCCTTTGTCAGACCATCCAGCTTGCCCAGTTCATTGCTGGTTTCCTTGGCTGTATCAATCATCTCCGCCATCAAGTCGTCAGCATCAACTACTGTACCTTCGCGGCTCTTCATCTTGCCCTCGGGAAGTTCCACCATACCGTAAGAGAAGTGCACCAACCCTTTACCCCATTCGAAGCCCAGTTTGTCGAGCAGGATGGACAATACCTGGAAATGGTAATTCTGTTCGTTGCCTACCACATAAATCATCTTGTCGATGGGATAATCTGCAAAGCGGAGTTTGGCAGTACCTATATCCTGCGTCATGTAGACGGATGTACCGTCCGCACGCAACAGCAGCTTGTGGTCCAACCCCTCACCCGTGAGGTCCGCCCATACAGAGCCATCTTCTTTCCGGTAGAAGAAGCCTTTCTCCAGGCCCTCCATTACCTTCTCCTTACCTTCGAGGTACGTGTTTGATTCGTAATATATCTTATCAAAAGTTACACCCATCATACGGTAAGTCTCGTCAAAACCTGCATACACCCAGTCGTTCATCTTCTTCCAGAGCGCACGTACTTCCGGGTCATTGGCCTCCCACTTTACCAGCATTTCACGAGCCTCCTTCATCAAAGGAGATTCAGCTTCCGCCTTGGCTTTGGCTTCTTCCTCATTCATGCCTTCGCTTTGGAACTTGGCCATCAGTTCTTTCACTTCCGCTTTATAATGCTTGTCGAAGGAAACATAGTAATCGCCAATCAAGTGATCTCCCTTCATTGACAATATTTGTCTTTACTACCTTATTACCGTTGGCAGCCACTATATTAGCCAGCGCATTTCCTAAAAGATTATTGCGTACATGGCCCAAATGAAGCGGTTTGTTGGTGTTGGGAGAAGAATACTCAATCATCACCAATGGAGAGTTGTCAGTAACAGCCACGATACCGTACTGCTTGTCCGCATGAATGCCATTCAACAATTCTATCCACGCAGAGGAGGCAATGGTCAGGTTCAGGAAGCCCTTGATGACATTAAATGCTGCAACCGAAGGCTCGTTTGCCTGCAAGTATTCACCGATTTCCTGGGCCGTCTGCTCCGGTCCTTTCTTGGACATACGGAGAAAAGGAATACAACCAGCGTGCACCTCAGCTTTAAATTTAGCTACTTCTGGCAGGGAATAGTACAGCTGCCTTGTGGTAGCGATTAACATGTTCTTACATACTTTCACTTACAGAGAACGTTCCAAAACCAACCAAAGAGCTTCAGCAGCCATTGCACTAATAAGTTCAGACTTTAATTCATGATACGTAAAATGATTAAATTAATATATATGTTACACAAAGATTTCCCATTACGACTTTACAAATATAGATGAACAAAACAACATATCAAATAAAAACATAAAAAACGCAGCAAATTATTGAAAAAGAGCTAATAGGGAAGCTTTTCCATGCTTTTAAAACAGAATTTATTCGTACTTTTGCGTTCATTACTTAAATATTCAGAATATAAAATTATGCCAACTGTAACTAAAAACCTGATAATTATCAATGTACTAGTCTTTTTCGGGACACTTGTCGCCCAACGATATGGTATCGATCTGACTAATTATCTGGGATTGCATTTTTCCTCGCCAGTGACTTCAATCCAGCACAGCTTATCACTTATATGTTCATGCATGGCGGATTCAGCCACATTTTTTCAATATGTTTGCCGTTTTCATGTTTGGAACTGTTCTTTGAACGGACTTGGGGACCGAAACGTTTTTTTTTTATTATATCGCCTTGTGGTATCGGTGCAGGACTCATCCAGGAAGGAGTGCAATACATCAAATATATAGTAGACTACAGCCACTATTCACAAGTGGATATAGGAACGGGGATTATTCCTATGGGAGAGTTTTTGAACATGCTGACCACCGTGGGCGCTTCGGGAGCTGTATATGCCATTTTGCTCGCATTCGGTATGTTGTTTCCCAACAACCAGCTATTTATCTTTCCGTTGCCCTTCCTATCAAAGCTAAATTTTTGTTTTCGGTTATGCTTTGATTGAACTGTATGCCGGTTTTGCCAATAATCCCGGAGATAATGTCGCGCATTTCGCCCACTTGGGAGGTATGATATTCGGATTTATCCTGATTATGTATTGAGAGAAAAAAAAGTAAACAATGGGACATATTATAACTGATTTAAAAAGAAACGTTCAGAAGAGGAAACACTTTCATCCGACTGATTTACATTAACGTAGGCATCTTTGTTATCGGTACGTTAATCAGGTCATATTGCAGCTGTTCAACCTGAGTGCAACCGGAATATTCGATTTATTCGCCCTTCCGGCTTCCCTTCACCGGTTTATTCTTCAGCCATGGTCATTGCTCAGCTATATGTTCATGCATGCAGGTGTATTTCATCTCCTGTTCAACATGTTGTGGCTGTACTGGTTCGGCCGTTTGTTTCTGAATTTCTTTTCGGGAAAGCATTTACGGGGGATTGTATGTATTGGGAGGTATCTGCGGAGGATTGTTCTAGCATGATAGCCTATAACATCTTCCCTTATTTCAGCCAGACATTGCCGTTCTCCACACTCGTCAGGGCTTCCCGCTTCCGTGCTGGCCATCGTAGCTGCCACCGCCTACAGAGAACCGAACTATCGGGTACAGCTTTTTCCTTTTCGGCGCCGTCCGTTTGAAATATCTCGCACTAATCGTTATCGAACGGACCTGCTCTTTATTACATCCAACAATGCCGGAGGACACATCGCCCACTTAGGGGGCGGCGCACTTGCCGGGCTCTGGTTTGCAGCCAGTCTGAGCAAAGGCAAAGACGTGACTTACTGGATCAACTGGTTCCTTGACGGCTTCGCTTCCCTGTTTCAGAAAAAAGACATGGAAACGCAAACCGAAAATGAAAGTACATTATGGAAGCGATAAAGTCGCGAGAAAGATTACGATTATAACGCCCGTAAGAAAGCACAATCGGATGAAGTAGACCGCATTTTGAAAAGCTGAAAAAATCCGGTTATGAAAGCCTTGACGACGGAAGAGAAAAAGAGCTTGTTCGACGCAAGCAAAGATAAAGAATGGAACACATTGGCAAATTTGTCCTGTATTTGATATTAGCAGTCAACGCGCTCTTTGTAGGGATGTTGATTCTGGAGTGCCTATAGCCCGTATCTTCAACCGAAAATACACCCGATAGGCTTCTTGCCTGGGGCTTGCTTCTTCCCATCTTCCTTGCTGTCAACATCTGTTTCACCCTCTTTGGGTAATCATCAGCTACCGCTATGCCTTATTACCGGTCATCGGTTTTCTGGTATGTATTCCACAGATACGAACCTATATTCCCATCAATTCTACAGTAGAAACGATACCGGATGGCAGCATCAAATTCTCTCTTACAATGTGATGGGATTTAACAATCTGGAGAAAAGGAAGGAAAGAATCCGATATTATCCTATCTGGCTGACAGTGAGGCTGACATAATCTGTCTCCAGGAGTACAATTCAACCAAAAACAAGAAATATCTGACAGACGAAGACATCAGAAAAGCATTGAAAGCATATCCCTACCGTTCCATTCACAATCCGGAAAGAGGAGGCAGCCAGTTGGCCTGTTTCTCCAAATTCTCATACTTTCAGCACGTCCCATCAAGTATGAAAGCACTTACAACGGTTCGATGCAGTACACCCTGAAAGTAAATGAGGGACACTATCACCCTCATAAACAACCATCTGGAATCCAATAAACTGACGAAAGAGGACAAGGTGATTTATGAAGATATGATTAAAAAGACCCGAACGCGAAGAAGGTAAAAACGGGACTTTCGGCAATAATAAAGAAACTGGCAGAAGCGTCGGCCATCCGTTCTTCGCAAGCGGATTCGGTAGCCGTCGCCATCGCAAACAGCAAATACCGACTATTATTACCTGTGGCGATTTCAACGACGCTTCCATTTCGTATACCCATCGTATCCTGACTCAACAACTGGATGACGCCTTTACACAATCCGGCAGGGGACTGGGCATCTCCTATAATCTGAATAAATTTGGCTTCCGGATAGACAATATTCTGATCAGCCCCAATCAGAAAAGCCTATAACTGTACTGTAGACTGTTCGATCAAAGATTCGACCATTACCCGATCTGGTGCTATATAGGCAAGCAATAAAAACAGAAAACTTTAATAAATACCA
>VOFC01006486.1_pt1 | contig 23676 bp, 43 predicted proteins | sample 5384161 | NCBI WGS metagenome assembly VOFC01 (sample SAMN12384722, study PRJNA508395) | human gut metagenome | isolation source: healthy gut B | host: Homo sapiens | reverse complement strand
AATTAGCTAAGGTTGAGATTACTGATAAACGTATTGCAGGTATCTGCAAGGATGATGCCAATAAGGAAATTTACGTTACAGGTCGAATTGAAGATCCGCGGCTTGTTGAACGCTTAATGAAAAGCAAGGTAGAGTTTTTCTCAGGTTGTACCGAAGGAGCCCTAACCCGCTCATGAAATTCTTTACTAACTGGTTTTGCCTATTCTGTTGTTTTTGGTTTGGGTCAGTTGTTCTGGTGCTATGGGTAAAAAGATGGGCGGCAATGCTATGACATTTAGCAAAAAGAATGGAATTGGTTGATTTTCTGCATAATCTGATAAATATAAAAGCCATTGGTGCTAATATGCCTAAAGGGGTGCACTGCTAGTAGGTCCTCAGGTACAGGTAAAACCTTGTTAGCCGAAAGCGATTGCTGGTGAAGCAGAAGGTACCGTTTTCTCTATCAGTGGTAGTGAGTTTGTAGAAATGTTTAGCGGTATGGGTCTTTGCTCGTGTCCGCGATTTGTTTAAGCAAGAAGCTCAGGAAAAGGCTCACATCATTTTCATCCCGATGAGATTGATGCTATTGGTAAACAGAGATTCCAAGTTGGCGGTGGCAATGACGAGCGTGAGCAAACATTAAACCAGTTATGGTTTGATGGTAGCAAAGGTGTGAATTATTTTAGCGGCTACTAACCGTCCTGAATCTTTGGACAAGGCTTTGTTACGTCCCAGGTCGTTTTGATGGAGCGATGCCTGTAGAATTACCTGATTCCCAGCAGCGTGAAGCTATTTTGAAGGTTCATGCCAAAGATGTAAAATGGCTGATGATATTGATTGTTGCTTTGGCTCGTGCTACTGCTGGTGCTGTGATTGCAGAGCTGCTAATATTATCAACGAAAGGTGCTTTGCGTGCGAGTAAAAATGCAACGTACTACTGTAGAATAGCAATTTGGAAGAATCTATCGAAACAGTTATTGCCCGGATACCAACGCAAAGGGAGCTATTTCTCCTGCTGAGAAAAGGTTATTGCTTACCATTAGAAATTGGTCATGCTCTTATAGCCGCGATGCAAAAAGAACAGTGCTCCTGTACATAAGATTACTATTATTCCGCGAACAAACGGTGCTTTAGGCTATACGATGCAGATTAATGATAACGATACTGTTTTGATGAAAAAGAAGAGTTGTTCAACAAAATCGTTACTATTACTGGTGGTCGCAGGTTGAGGAAATCGTTTTTGGCGCGATTACCAGCGGTGCCGCTGAACGATATTGAACAGGCTACTAAGATTGCCCGCAGTATGGTAACACGTTTTAGGTATGACTGAAGAATTTGACATGATGGCAACAGAGATTGTCAATAATCAATACTTAGGTGGTGATTCTTCTTTGGTATGTGTAGTCAGGATACTGCAGGCAAGATTGATGAAAAAAGGTTTTGAAGATTATTAAAAAGCTCATTGTGAAGCTAGACGTATTTTTGACAGAGAACCATTATAAGCTGGATGTGTTAGCACAATATCTTTTAGAAAAAAACTATTACCGGTGAGCAATTTATGAAATTGTTACATGCAGAAGAAAAGACAGGCTGATGCCGGTAGAAACTATTGCGACTGAAGTAGTAACAAATAAAGCAAAAGCAAAAGCTCTCGCCTAGTTAATGATCTCAATAGCTAGGCGGGGAGCTTTTATATCTTTTTCACACAAAAACAAATTAGCTATTGCTAACTTTGAAATAATCTATGTTATAATAAGTTTAAAGTTAGACAAGGCTAATCAAAAGTACCATTTATTCCTTTCTGATTTTGCAGTATTGAATTCCTTGACACATAACTACTACAGATTAGCTGTCCGCTTTTACCTTATACTGCTCGGTACACTTGACAGCTGGGCGTATATTCTCCTCAAAAAAGTAAATGACCTATGTTTCAGAGTAAGCATAGGGTTATTTTACCTGTATTTGATTAATAAGCATTGAAAAAAACTACTTAATATAGTTTATAATAATCTATCATACATGAAAACGAAGTAAAAGACTTCCGGTTTTGTTTATCCGGCAAAGGTCTTTTTTTTTTTAGCTGCTGAGGGGGCTTATAATGAAAAACTGGAAAATTATCTTGGCGATTTTAACGGCCAATGTTACTTTGATGTCGGCTGGATATACGATGCTCATACCATTTCTGCCAATGTATTTGATTAATGAGTTGGGAGTTAGTTTAGCTGATGTGAAATTATGGAATGGTGCAATTTTTTCTGTCACTTTTTTATTAGGTGGCATTTTAGCACCTCTTTGGGGTAAAATGGCTGATACGCATGGCAAAAGATGATGGCTATTCGTGCCAGCTTCGGCTTGGCTGTCTCTTATTATTTAGGCGGTATCGTTACTACACCGGAGGAGATGTTTGGCGTACGTGTGCTTTGCAGGGTTTTGCCGCAGGCTTATGGAGCGTTTGCCTAGCTATTGCAACTAGTTTTGTTCCGCCGGAAAAATTAGGTGTATCCTTAGGCTTTCTACAATCAGGTTTAACTTGTGGTTGCGTTATCGGTCCTTTATTAGGTGGTACTTTAGCTACTGTATTTGGTATGCGTTCCTCCTTCTTTGTAGCTGGTACACTGTTATTATTGATTACCTTGATTTTCTATTTCTATATTCCTGAACCACCTAAAGCTCCTGTGTAAAGAAAAAAGAAGTACCTCAGGTACATTTATTGAAACGTCCTATTATCCGCGAGATTTTAGTATATGTTGGCTTAGGCAATATGCTGATTTTAATGATTCAGCCGATTCTTAGTTTATATGTCAGTGATTTAAGTCATGGAGAAGGAAATATTGTCTTTTAGCAGGATTTGTTTTCAGCTTAGTCGGTATTGCCGGTGCGATTACTGCACCAGTATGGGGTCGTTTTGGTCAAAGTCATGGCTTCTATCTTAGCTTTATTTTATCTGCTTTACTCGGTGGCATTCTTGATTTTATCGTAGCTTTGCCAGATGATTTAACCTGGTTCTGTGTGACGAACTTTATTTTATGGCTTATGCTTTGCGCCGGAATACAGCCTTCCTTTGAGTGCGATTTTAGCTAATAATACTGAAAGTAATCAACGCGGACGTGTTTTTGGCTATATGTTTTTCTGCCCAACAATTTGGTGCGATGGTAAATGGACCTTTTGTTGGGTGGTTTAATTGCTACTTATTTCCCTTTGAAGACTTTATTCTTTGTTGTTGTAGGTGCTATTTGGTTACAACAAGCCTGATTGCCTCACATCCGCCACGGCAAGGAATAAGAAATTACTGCCTAAAATTGACTTCATGAATTGACTATATTACTTTTTTTCGTGAGGTTCCAACAATTTACTTAATGTCTGAATACTGTTCAGAGCTATGTTTAGCGTAGTTTTGAGCAGTATTTTTTCTTTGCTTAAAAATCGCTTAAGTTCACAAAAATAAATTCACATGTGGCAAAAATTTTTATGTGAGAAAAAATTTTATGGATTAAAAGCTAGTGCATAAGGGAGGCGATAAAAAATTCTGAGAACAGGCTATTCTAATCGACAGCGAATCATGTTTTTCAGGCAGTTAGCTATTATTTTGCGTAGTGGTATTTCTTTACTACGTGGCTTAGAGCTTTTACAGCAGCTGTGTTGACGGGAAAATGGCTTTGCTTTGTCATAGATTGCAGGCACATTTATATTCCGGTAGTAGTCTGACGGCGCTATGCAGGGGAAAGCATTTTTCTCACCTTTTGAAGCGATAAGTTTGACGGCAGCATGGTGAGGAGTGGCGAATTAGTTTTTATTTTTGAGCAGTTTGATTATTATACAGATAAGGAACAGATGCGTAATTTTATAATTAAAGCATTGTTATATCCATGCTTTCTTTTATTTTGTTCTGTTTGTGTAATGTTAATTTTTTTGCTATACATTTTACCTGTTTTAGGCTCGACTTATATTTCCATGGGTATAAAGCCTCAAGGACTGCTGGCCTTATTATTAGAGCTTCAGGAAATACTGCTATCTTATTGGCCTTTATTTGCTTTTATTAGCAGTAATCATCTTGTTGTTGCTGTATGCCTTAGGAAAAATATGGCAGAATATATCTGCGGAATAGTTTAGGCAGAAAAAATTTTTATCACATCCTGCAGGAAGTTAACTTTGTAAGCTTTTGGCGCTGCTTAGAAAGCGGTATGAGTATTACAAAAGCAGTGACCATCATTATTGGTACGGTAGAAAGCAGCACTTATAAGCGCAGCTTTTATTACTTAATAGTAGATTGAAGCGTGGCATAGATATCAGTGACGCCGCTGGTGCTGTAAAAGGAGTTTTTTCCCATTAACCTTAGATTTACTTTGTATAGGTGCTGTTTCCGGTTATTTACCACAAATGCTAAAAGAAGCTGCACGTATAGGTGAAGAAGATTTACGGGAAAATCTGGAACGAATTAAGGAGTTTCTTGCACCTCTGCTGTTATTAGTGGCGGCAGTGGTCATTGGCATTGTCGTTTGTGTAGTTTTAGGGCCGCTGTTTGAAATGCTTTCCGCAATGCCGGAACACCAGTTAGAGGATGGATATGAATTTACGTGGACAAAAAGGCTTTACCCACCATTGAAGCTGTAGTCGGGCGGTATTTAATTGGCATTATGGCAACTATGCTGATGCCTTCACCTCAGGTGCTAATGACAAAGCAAAAAATGCGAAGCTGAGTAATGATTTGACTGCTGTAGACCAAGCTATTCAGATGTATCGACTTTTTGATATTTCGGTAAAGCCCCTACCGCACTAACCGAATTAGATAGTAATTATCTTGGTGGCAAACTGGAATTTAAGGATGCTACAGGCGAAGAAATGACCTATAATCCTGATGTCGCAGGTGCAACCTATGTTGAGTGGTAAAAATGCTAAGGGCATGGAAAATCACCTCTCCGGGAAACAGATCAAACCGTGCAGGGTATATTCTCGTAGAAATCTTAGCCGCTGTGGCAATTTTTCTGTTTGCTGTAGGAACATTATTTATTCAGGCTAACAAGTGGCAGGAATACTGTTATAAAAACCAAGTACGTTTAGTGGCTCATATTTTGCGCCTGATTTGCGTGAGGAGCGAGCCTTTATTTAAAGGGATCGCAAAAGGTATGGGATTTGGTTACCTGATGGCAATCGTAAAGCTTATTGATTTATAATGGCTATCAGTTTAATGAAGAAGTAAAAACGTGTGGTAAGGTTTAAAATTTTGGCTGTGGTGATGTTTATTTTTCGGAAGATATTTATGCTCTGACATATTATCCTAATGGTACCTACAAAAAACAGGAGCGTATGCGTATTATGCCATAGAAAAACTACCAGGATATGCTTGTTATCTGAATGTCCAGTTTGTTACAGGAAGGATTAGCATTAATGAAACAAAATAATGGCTTTATCTGCTTACAGGAATTATTAATTTTTTCATTATGCATAACTCTTACTGGTTTCCTCTTGCGGTTGTGTTTATTAAAGCGTTACGTATTTTAGAGGTTCTCGGAAAAATTAACAGAGACGTTACAGCTTGCTGAGCAAAATTTGGCAGGTATAGAAGTCGCTGATATGAGTAATCGCTATAAAATAAGTAGACGTTTATTGATAGCAATGGTCTGAAATTAGTGGAGGTTGCAAGTAACTGATGGGGAATTCCAATGTAATTTACTGCAGGTCCAGGAAAAGTAGAGCAGGCTTCGTACTTTTTAGATGTGGTTTTGCTTTTCTGTATACTTGCATTGTTAAATGTCATTGCAGTACAGCAAGTTCCCTTCATGTATTACTGGCAATATCAGAAAACAAGTAAAATAGAATTACAGGATGCTGGTAGATATATGCTTAGTCATTTAGAAAAAGAGCTTGGCTTAAACAGTCATAAGGTAATTATTAATGCAAATGGTATTATTAAGTATCAAACCATCTATGGCAATAAGCAGATAGAGCTTATCGCAACAACGGCGTATAGTTTGTATAAGAAGACTATTAATGCTTATAGTAGCGGTGTTAATCCACTTTTTTTAGAAAAAAATACCCTTGTTCATTGAAAGTCAGCATTCCGAAGGAAAAAGAAATTTTGTGCAGTTTACTTTAAAAACGGACAGCGCAGGGAAAGATTTTGTGGCTTAATCTACTGTAATAATGCAGTACAATGCAGATATGAATAAAGCTCGCGGTAGTATCAGCTATCCCTTGCTGATGATTTGTTTTATTTTAGTAGTATTGTGCACAGATAGCGACTTTTAGTCTGCTTGAGAGCAGAAAAACAGCAGTTTTTTATTCATAATTATCAGCCGTTTGGCGTAGCTTCATGTTTCGTCAACAGTCAAAGTATAGTTGGCCGGAGGGCGAATATCTTTGGTTCACAGGTCGGTTGCAACCCGGTAATAGTAAAGTAAAAGTTATCGGTGAAAGTAAATATAGTAAAGATAATCGATTTAATAGTTTTTCTGTTTCAACGATTTCTTCGGCTCAGCCGATACTATTCATAGTAGAACACAAGTTACTTATACTGTTGATCCTAGGCAAAAGCAAGTAGCAGGGAATTGCGTTTTATTTGCAAATAAAATAACCGGTGCAGAATATTTACCAGAGGACGCTTCAATATATATGCAAGCACAATCATTAGAAGAAGTAAGCCTCCACAAGTAGATTTTTTGCGTGATAAATCTATTACAAGTATAGATGGCGTGGATATAAAAAAGAATGGTTTATCAAGCCAGTTTTATTATTGTAAAAAATAGGAATACAATTTCCTTGCAACAGCTTAATTAAGGGTTCAACTTTATTTAGTAATACATGATCTATTGACCTGGAGAGCAATAGCGAATTTCAGATAGGATTGTTTTGATTAGCTCCGGTGGTAATATTAGGATTCATGATAATGTATTGGATAATGCTTTTAATCATTGCTTATGGTGAAGTGGTCATCCATCCTGGATGCAAAAAATCAAGGGTTAGTTATTGCTAAAAACATAACACTCAAGGGCAATGCCGAGTTAATTCCTGATGAGAACGTTGTAGCGCCGTTTTCGTCAAAAGTCTTTACATAACCTGAAACGGATGCGTAGGCAAGATAGCTTAGGGCATCCGTTTTATATTATGTTATAATAGTAATAAAACGATTATATGAATTTAGGGAGCTTGTCATAATGTATAAAAATTTGCTTTTTTGATTTAGATGGAACTTTAACTAATTCTGCTGAAGGTATTACTAAAATGCGTACAATATGGGTTGCATAATATGGGTATTGACGAGCCTGATTTAAAAAATTACAGGTTTTTATCGGACCTCCGTTGCGCGCCAGCTATAAAAATATTTTCAAATGACTGATGCAGAAGCAGAAAAAGCAGTGGCTTTTTTATCGTGAACGTTATACTGATATTGGTATTTGGGAAAATAAGGTTTATCCGGGAATGCCGGAGCTGTTAGCGGAATTACAGCAACGTAACTTCCGTTTAGGTATGGCAACAGGTAAGCCTGAGGTGTTTGCTGAACGTATTGCCGAACATTTTGATTTCAGAAAATATCTTGAGGATATCAGTGGCTGTACTTTAGACGGCAAAATGGATAAAAAGAAATTGTAGTAGCTAATGCTCTAAAAAAATGGAATATTATTGCTGACGAAGAAAAAAGCAGTTACTGTTTTAATCGGTGATAGACGTGAGGATGTCATTTCAGCTCATGCGAATGGTATTGCCTGCATTGGTGTCGGTTTTGGCTTTGGTAGCTTAGCCGAATTACAGGAAGTCGGTGTAGAGCATTATGTAGAAACCGTTGCTGAGTTAAGAGCATTTTTTTGTTAAATAATATGTGAGGTAGGTATGCATATTTACGCAATTGGTGATTTGCATTTATCTGGTGAACCGCCAAAGAAGCCTATGGAAATTTTTTGGCGAGCATTGGCCAGAGACATAAGAAGCAGATAAAAGATAATTGGTTGGAACAGGTAACTGTCGAGGACACTGTAATTATTTGTGGTGATATTTCCTGGGCAATGGGACTGAAGGAAGCAGCAGAGGATTTAGCTTGATTTCTTCCTGGACGTAAGCTGTTATTGCGTGGCAATCATGATTATTGGTGGTCTAGCTTGAATAAAATGCAAACAAATGTATGGTGCTGATTTTGACTTCATTCAAAATGATTGCATTATGGTAGGTGATGTTGCTGTTTGTGGTACTAGAGGTTTGGGTACTGCCGTCAGCAGAAAATTTTACGCCTGAAGACGAAAAAATTTATAAGCGGGAAGCGATTCGTTTGCAGATGTCTTTAGATGCTTTTGCTAAGAAACAGCAGGCTGCAAGCATTGTGGTTGCTTTACACTATCCTCCATTGTTTGCTGCTGATGAGCAGACGGCATTTACTGATTTGCTAGAAGCATACGCCGTAAATTATTGTGTGTACGGTCATATTCATGGTGGTGAAAATCATGTTCTGACCTTTGAAGGAGAACGACAGGGCGTAAACTATAAATTAGTATCTTGTGATACGCAAAAATTTAAGTTAACACAAATCATCTGAGTTGGGATAAAGAAGCTCTGCTTTCGCAGTTTGACGAAAACAGAGCTTTTATGATTTTGAAATATTATAAGGTTTTAATTAAGTCGATTAATTTATTCATTTCTTCCTCTTTAGTAGCCCAGCTAGTACAGATACGGACGCTGTAATTACCGTCGGGAAGATATTCATTTAAGCTTAGTGCAAAGTCTTGGCTTAAAAGGTCGTATTGCAGGAGTTAAAATAACGAATTGTTGGTTAGTGGGAGAGTCGGTGACGAATTTGAATCCTTGGGCTCTTAAAGTATCGCGAATTAAAAGTGCTTGGCGGGTTGCTTTGCCACAGATTTCAAAATACAGGTTGTCGGTGAAGACGGTGGCGAATTGAACACCTAAAAAGGCGTCCTTTAGCTAAAAAATAGCACCGCATTGTTTAGCAATAGTACGGAAATCTGGTTTTAAGGCAGGGTTGTTGATAACAACAGCTTCGCCGAATAATAAACCGCATTTAGTGCCGCCAATATAGAATACATCGCAGTTAGCGGCTAATTCAGCAGGAGTAATATCGTTATCGGGGAGCACCGAGAGCATAGCCTAAGCGGGCACCATCGATAAAGAGATATAAGCCGGATTCTTGGCAGGCGTATAAATCCTGCAACTCTTTTTAGAATACATACTGCCTATTTCAGTAGGTTGGGAGATGTAAACCATTTTCGGTTGAACCCAATGTTCACGGCTGGGATCTGTAGCGTATTTATGCCATTCTGCTCTGATTTGTTCGGCAGTCAGCTTACCATCTTTATGTGGTAAAGGTAAGACGCGGTGACAGACGTGTTCGATAGCACCGGCTTCATGAGTATTAATATGGCTGATGGTAGTACCGAAAACAGCTTGATGCGGACGTAAAGCAGCACAGATAACTGTTAAGTTAGTTTGAGTTCCGCCGATGAGAAAATGCACATCAGCATCAGGGCAGGAAAAATGTTTCTTTGATTTTAGTGCGTGCTGTATCACAGAATGGGTCTAAGCCATAACCTGTCAGTTTGCTCCATGTTGGTTTCAAGCAAGGCTTTTAAAATATTAGGATGACAGCCTTCGGTATAATCGGAATTAAATCTATACATTATTTACCTCTCAAGAGAAATTATTATGCTTTGCCTAAGAGCTTTTTGATAAACAATTCATAAATCATAGGTAACAAAGAGAAAATAACGATACCTAAAGTAACAAGGGTAAAGTTATGTTTAACAACAGGGATGTTACCAAAGAAGTAACTGCCACCGACAAATAAGAATACCCAGACTACAGCACCGATAACATTGTAGTGTGTGCAAAGGTGAGATAGTGCATTTTACCGATACCTGCTACAAATGGTGCAAAGGTGCGGACTATGGCACGAAGCGGGCTAAGAAAATAGCTTTGTGACCATGCTTTTCATAGAACGCACTGGCTTTATCAATATGCTCTTTTTTTTTTATTAAGCTATGTTTGGCATTAATCATGTGCAAACCTAGCTTTTCACCAATCATATAGTTGCAGGCGTCGCCGAGAATAGAAGATACTAGGAAAATCAAAGTAATGATTTTGATATCCATACCTTCCGGTGCAGTCGCAGCTAAGGCACCGCAGGCAAAGAGCAGAGAGTCACCGGGCAGAAATGGGGTAACTACTAAACCTGTTTCGCAGAAAAACTACTAAAAATAAGATTGCATAAATCAAAATGACCATAAGCCATCATGATTTCTGGCAGATGCTTATCTAAATGTAGGATAATGTCAACGAAATAAAGTAAATATTGTTCCATAGAAATTTCTCCTCGTTTAAGATAATATAAAAGTAATTTTATCATAAAAAGACTTACCTTTGTAATAAGATTTTAGTAGATGAAGATTATTTTTCTCTTAATTAGCTATGGACATGGAAATATTCTTCGTGTTAGTATAATACTTTAAACTGTATAACCATAATTATATTACGCAAGGTTTAGGCTCTGAAACGAAAAACGGCAAAAATAGTAAAAATACGCACGTGAAAAGGTGCTAGAATTGTGGTAGAATATAAGAAGCTATGTAAACTATTTAATACTTTACAAAATAATTTTTTGAAAGAATAGGAGAACATGATGGAAGAGAAATTATGTTGGTGTGGAAGTCAAAAAGCCATATTCTGAATGTCATGAAATGAATGATAAGAAGCTGAGCTTTTTGCAGAAACAGGGTTTTGAAGTTCCTACACGTGAAAATGATTAAAACTCCGGAACAGATTGCCGGCATTCGTGAAGCCTGCAAAATCAATACCGCTATCTTAGACGAGGTTGCTAAACATATTAAAGCAGGGATGTCTACGGAAGAGATTGACCGCATTGTTTATGAGTTTACTATTGCTCATGATGCTACTCCGGCTCCTTTAGGCTTCTGCGGTTTCCCTAAAAAGCGTTTGCACCTCTATAAATGATCAGGTTTGTCATGGTATTCCCAGCAAGGATGATATTCTGCGCAGTGGTGATATTGTCAATGTTGACGTGTCTACTATTTATAAAGGTTATTATGCTGATGCTTCCGTATGTTTATGATCGGTAAGGTTGCTAAGCCGGCTGCAGACTTAGTTGCTATTGCTAAACAATGCCTAGTTAAAGCTGTCGAGGCAAAGACAACCTTGGGCACCAATTAGGCGATATCGGTGCTGCTGTTTCTCAATTGGCGCGTAAGCATGGTTACAGCGTTGTAACCGAATTCGGTGGTCATGGTGTGGGTGTGGAATTCCATGAAGATCCTTTCGTTTGTCACGTAGGTAAACGAAAACCGGTATGATTTTAGCACCGGGTATGATTTTTACCATTGAACCGATGATTAATATTGGCCGCCGTGATGTTTTTGTTGTTGCGGCTAATGATTGACTGTTTATACCAGGATGGAAGCTTATCTGCACAATGGGAGCATACCATCCTGATTACTGAAAATGGTCCGGAAATTTTAACTTACTAAGGTCTTAGGCCGTAGTACTCGGCTGAAAATATCCTAATCACTTTTATAGTGAAAATAATTTTTTAGGAGGCGTATTTATGATTGAATTTTTAGAGAAAACATTTAAGCTGAAAGAACATCAAACTTCAGTAAAAAACCGAAATTATTGCTGGTTTGACTACCTTTATGACTATGGCTTATATTTTGCTGTTAACCCGGGTATCCTTGGTTCTACCGGTATGGATGCAGGTGCTGTCTTTACTGCTACTGCTTTAGGTGCGGTTTTAGGTTGCGTAGTAATGGCTGTACTGTCTAATTATCCCTTTGCTTTGGCACCGGGTATGGGTTTAAATGCTTTCTTTGCATACACTGTTTGTGGTCAAATGGGCTATTCTTGGAAAGTAGCGTTGGCTGCAGTATTTGTAGAAGGTATCTTATTCATTATCTTGTCTTTGACTAAGGTACGTGAAGCACTGTTTAATTGCATTCCGCCTGCTTTGAAATTCGGTGTTACTAGTGGTATCGGCCTGTTCATTGCTTTCATCGGTCTGCAAAACTCCAAAATTGTTGTTGATGGTCCGACCTTTGGTAGGTCTGTATCCGTTCAAAGCTGCTTTGGCTGATGGTTCCTTCTGCCATACCGGTATTGGTGCATTATTGGCAATTATCGGTATCTTGATTACAGCTGCTCTGCTGGCTAAAAAAAGTTCCCGGTGGTATTTTACTGGGTATCTTGTTTACCTGGGTGATGGGCATGGCATGCGAACTGACAGGACTGTATGTACCGATTCGAAGCTGGGTGCTTTTTCTGTAATGCCTAACTTCTCCAATGGTATCAGCATTCCGAGTCTGGCTCGACCTTTATGCATTTGGACTTCAGCAATTGCTACCTTTAATTTTATCACTATTATGTTGAGCTTTATGTTTGTTGACCTGTTCGATACTTTGGGCACTTTTGATTGGTGTTGCTTCTAAAGCAGATATGTTGGATAAAGATGGCAAGCCGCCGAAAATTGAAGGTGCACTTTTAGCTGACTCCATCGCTACTACCGGTGGTGCTGTTTTGGGTACTTCTACTGTTACTTACCTTCGTTGAATCCAGTGCCGGTGAAGGCTTGCTGCACGTACTGGTTTGATGCATCCATCGTTGTCGCATTCCTGTTCTTAGTAAGCTTATTCTAGCACCTATCTTCTTGGCTATTCCTGCATTTGCTACTGCTCCTGCATTAGAGTTGTAGGCTTCTTGATGGTAAGCAGCTTTGTCGTATCGATTTCGAAGATTTCACTGAAGCTGTACCTGCTTTCATCGCTGCTATTGCAATGCCCTTTCATGTATTCTATTTCTGAGGGTATTTCCATGGGTGTTATTTCCTATGTAATCATCAATCTGGTAACAGGTGCTTATAAAACAAAAAAACCAGCTGGATTATTTATGCTCTGGCTGTAATATTCGTACTGAAATATATTTACGTTTAATTCATAAGCGCAGTGTCGGACTGCTTTATGAATTTTAAGTACATTGTATCTTGATAGCTGATGTCTTTGCTGAGCCTGTGGCTTAAAAAATAAGGCATCAGCTATTTTACTTGTTAAAGGGTGTGAAAATATGCGTGAGCTTTTTTACGTGCGGTTGCTTTAGGTAAGCGCCTGCTGATTTATTAATCAAAATGCTAAAATCGTTGATGTTTTAACCGAATCTGTTTATGAAGCTGAGGTTGTTGTTGCCGAAGGTTATATTGCTACTGTTGTCGCTAATGGAACTTATAAGGACGCTAAGAAGGTATTGATATTAAGGGGGCTTATTTGCCCCGGACTTATCAATGCTCATTGTCATGTGGAGTAGTATGGTCGCACTGGCAAAGAATATTGCTTGGAGGAATTACGCTGGGGTAACTACATTAATAACAGATCCTCACGAGATTGCTAATGTAGCAGGTGCTGTTGGTATTCGTTATATGCTTCATTCCGGTCAGGAAATGCCTATTAATTATTATGTGGAATTGCTGTCCTGTGTTCCTGCAACTCCTTTTGAACATGCAGGCTGTGTAATGGATGCTGATGCCTGTGCTGACTTAATGCATGAGGACGGAATCTTGGGCTTAGGGCGAAATGATGAATGTACCGGTGTTTTAAATAACGATCCTAGTGTATTAAGTAAATTACAGCTTTTTCTGGATGAGCAACGTGTTATTGACGGTCATGCACCGATGTTAAGTGGTAAAGAGCTACAGGTTTATGCCGCCAGCGGTATTAATACGGATCATGAAAGCATTTCTGGTCCGAGGCGAAAGCTAAGCTACGTGCAGGGTTGGCTGTTTTAGTACGTGAGGGCTCTGCTTCACGTAATCTGACTGCTATTATCCAAGGCGTTATTGAGGATGGTGTTGATATTAGCAATATGGCCTTTTGCACTGATGATAAGCATTTGGCAGATATAAGGAAAGAAGGTACTATTAGACATTGCGTGCAAATGGCTATTGCTTTTTAGGCATGGAGCCAGTACGTGCTTTGCGTATGGCTTCTATTAATGCGCACGTATTTATGGCTTGAAAAATATTGGTGCTGTAGCACCGGGATGGCAGGCAGATTTGGTCGTTTTCGATAATTTGGAGAGTTTAAAGCCTTTGCATGTTTTCCATAAGGGTGAAGATGCTGTTGCTTTAGGAGAGACTGTGAACTTTACTCCTGCTCCTGCGGCTTTGGCAGGTAGTGTTCATCCGGCGCCTTTTACTGAAGATGCTTTTGCCATTAGCAGATTTGCTACAGATAAGCTTTATCCTGTTATTCAAATGCTGAGGGAGAAATTTTACTGAACGCGGAGAGATGCACGGCAGTGAAGTCGCTGAAGCATTGGCAAAGGGAAGAGTGCATTTGATTGCTGTTATTGAACGTCATAATGGCACAGGCAATATCGGCTTAGGTTTATTACAAGGATATGGATTGCGTAATGGTGCATACTACAACTGTTGCTCATGATAGCCACAACCTGATTGTTATAGGTAGCAGTCCTGCTGATATGTTTATTGCAACCCAGGAGCTGATTCGTGTTCAAGGAGGATATACCTTGGTTAAAGAGGGTAAAGTAGTCGGTACAGTACCCTTAGATATTGGCGGGTTAATGAGCAGTTTATCAACAGAAGAGCTTGCTAATAGTCTTGACGACATAAAAATCAAGGCCCATGCTCAAGGCGTACCACAAGGTGTAGACCCATTTATCAGCTTAAGCTTTATGGCTTTACCTGTTATTCCGCGTTTGCGTATTACTGATATGGGAATGTTTGACGTTGATAAATTTGCTTTTTGTGAATAATAGATTTCACCCATATGCAAGCTATTATGAAATTTGCAAAAAATAGCTTGCTTTTTACTAGGGTGGCTGTGATACAATTACCTAGTGTGAATATCTAACTGATACGACAATATGTCATAACAAGTAAAGAGAGGTGTAAAGAATGAAAGAAAAGATTCATCCGAACTACGGTGAAGTTACTGCTACCTGTGCTTGTGGCGCAAGCTTCGTAACTGGCGAAGACTAAAAAAAGAATTACGCGTGGATGTTTGCTCTAAATGCCATCCATTCTTCACTGGTCAACAACGTAACGTTGCTTGCTCGTGGCCGTATTGAAAAAATTCAACAAACGCTACAACAAAGAACAATAATCTTGCATTTTACAGCAGAGCTTGCAACTTACAAGCTCTGCTGTATTTGTATATCCAAAAAGTTTGTCTGATGTGAAAACAGACATTTTCTTGACAAAATTAGAGAATAAATATTGAATCGTAAATAATCTTAATGGAGATTTTACTATGAGCGCGAATAATAAACCTAAAGTTGGTGGACAAGCTGTTATTGAGGGCGTTATGATGCGTGGCACTGATAAGGTGGCCGTAGCTGTACGTACTCCTAATGGTGAGATTACTGTTGATGTAAATCCCGTAAACAGCATCCGTGATAAATATCCGATTTTGAAAAAACCGCTGCTACGCGGCGTTATTGCTTTATTTGAATCTTTATATGATGGTATGAAGGCACTGGCGTATTCTGCACAGGTGTCCGGCGATGAAGATGAGCAGCTGACAGGTAAAGAGATGGTAATGACAATTGCTACATCCGTATTATTGGCAGTAGGTCTGTTTATTGTTATCCCTACATGGTCCATGCGTTTTCTGCATGAGCTGACTTCGATCCTATGCTGTTGAATCTGGCAGAGGGTGTTTTTGCGTATGGTTATTTTCTTAGCCTATATTGCAACTATTTCTTCGATGAATGATATTCAACGTGTTTTCCAATACCATGGTGCCGAACATAAAACTATTTATGCTTTTGAAGCAGGTCTGCCTTTTAAAGGTAGAAAATGTACGTCCTTTTTAGTACTCTGCATCCTCGTTGCGGTACTAACTTTTTAATGATTGTTATGCTTATCAGCATGTTTATTTTTACTTTCTTAGGTTGGCCGGATCTTTTGGAGCGTATTGCTTCTCGAGTAGTTTTGATGCCGGTTATTGCTGGCGTAAGTTATGAAATTATACGTTTTGCAGGCAATCATGATGACAATCCATTAGTGCATTTTGCCATTATGCCAGGATTACTATTGCAAAAACTGACCACCCGTCAGCCTGATGACAGTCAGATTGAAGTTGCAATTGCTTCCTTTGAAGGCAGTACTGCCGCCGGAAGAAATTGTCCCTGATGAAGTTGCTGTCGTTAAAAAATAAGTATTGATGATTTTTTTTATGAGAAGGAAAACCTTAAAACTAGAATATTAGCAAGGGGAGAAGAATTTATAATGCTCGATAAATTACAAGCACTGGAAGATAGATATTTAGATTTGGAAGCAAAAATCAGCGACCCTGAGGTCATTGCTGATCAAACTACCTGGCTGAAGGCAACTAAGGCTCATGCTAAGCTAGAGCCGATTGTTACTGCTTATCGTGAATACCGTGATATGTGTAAGGCACGTGATGAGGCAGAAGAATTGCTGCTAAGCAGGTGATGATGCTGAGCTAGTGGAAATGGCTAAAGAAGAATTGAAAGAACTGAAACCGCAAATAGAAGAATATGAACAAAAGCTGACTATTCTTTTACTGCCTTCTGATCCTAACGACGATAAAAACGTTATTGTAGAAATTCGCGGCGGTGCAGGCGGTGATGAAGCTGCTTTTATTTGCAGGCGTTTTGTTCCGTATGTATATGCGTTATGCTGAAACACGCGGTTGGCGCGTGGAGGTTATGGACTCTAGTCCGACTGAACTAGGCGGCTTTAAAGAAGTTGTATTTCAAATAAATGGTGATAGCGTTTATAGTCGCATGAAATTTGAAAGTGGCGTACATCGTGTACAACGCGTGCCCGAAACTGAATCTCAAGGACGTGTACACACCTCTACTGTAACCGTTGCTGTATTGCCTGAAGCAGAAGAGGTTGATGTAGAAATCAATCCTGCAGATTTACGTATTGATACTTATCGTGCAGGTGGTGCCGGTGGTCAGTATGTAAACAAAACTGAATCTGCTGTACGTATGACTCATATTCCGACAGGTATCGTAGCACAATGTCAAGATGAAAAATCTCAGCTTAAAAATCGTGAAAAATGTTTACGTGTCTTTGCGTGCACGTATTTTAGAACGAGCACAGGAAGAACAACGTGCGGCTACTGCTGAGGATCGTAAGAGCCAAGTAGGTACAGGTGATCGCTCCGAACGTATCAGAACATATAATTATCCTCAGGGGGCGTGTTACTGATCATCGTATCGGTCTGACACTGCATAAGCTGGAATCCATTGTCAATGGTGATATGGATGAACTGCTGGATGCACTTATTACTGCAAAACAAAGTGAACTATTAAGACAGGTGAAATAAAATGGGCAAGACTGTCTGGACAATTATGAAAATTTTAAAATTGGACGAAGCAGTACTTTGAAAGCAAAGGCGTGGAATCTCCACGCCTTGACGCTGAAGTACTGCTTTGTGCTGTCTTAAAGTGCGAAAGAATTACTCTCTATGTTGATTTTGAACGTCCTTTAAGTGAAGAAGAGCTGGCTTTTATTCCATGAATATGTTAAACGCCGTGGTAATTTTGAACCATTGGCTTATATTTTAGGTGAAAAGGCTTTTTTATGCGTAATAATTTCAAGGTTACCCAGGCAACCTTAGTACCGCGTCCGGAAACAGAGCTGTTAGTAGAAAGCCTGATTAAGGCTGCTCCCTTCCTGCGTCCTGAGGGAGATGTGAAAATTTTGGACATAGGTACAGGTAGTGGTGCTATAGTGGTGTCTTTATTGGATTATCTGCCGCAGGCTAAGGGTGTGGGTGCTGATATAAGTACTGATGCTTTATTGGTTGCAAAAGAGAATGCAGAAAAATCGGCGTTAGTGAACGCATCGGTTTCTTGCACAGTGATGTTTTTTAGTAGAATTCCTATTGATAAAAAAATTTGACATTATCGTTTCTAATCCACCGTATATTCCTGCAGCTGATATTGTAGCTTTAGATAAAGATGTGCAGACAGGAACCTCATGGTGCTTTGGATGGTGGTGTAGATGGTTTAGATTTTACCGTCGTATTACAGCTGAGGCTATGGAGCATTTGGCAGAGGAAGGACTGCTAGCTTTTGAAATAGGTATTCATCAAGCAGAGGCTGTACAGGAAATGTGCCTTCTTTGCAGGTTTTGCCAAGACTGCAGTTCGTCAAGATTATGCTGGTATTGACCGTATGGTGTTTGCAATTAAAGCAAAACAAAATGTAGAGAAAGAAGACGAGAAAAGATATGCAGACCTTTTATTGGAAATTACGCGAGAATTGTGATAATCAAGAAATATTAAATCAAGCCGCTATGTTCATTAAGCAAGAGAAGTAGTATCTTTTCCGACAGAAACAGTTTATGGCTTAGGTGCTAACGGATTAAATCCGGAGGCTGTAGCGAAAATTTTTAAAGCTAAGGGTCGTCCTAATGATAATCCGTTGATTTTGCATGTAGCGGATAAGGCAGGGGCTTTAAAACTGACTACAGGTTTAAATGCTAATGCTGAAAAGCTGATAGAGCATTTCTGGCCCGGTCCGCTGACATTAATAGTTAATAAATCTGAAATCGTCCCCGACGCTGTCAGTGCAGGACTGCCTACGGTAGCTATCCGTTGCCCGTCAATACCTTTGCTCATGAATTTATCAAAGCTTGCGGTGTCCTATTGCGGCTCCGTCAGCTAACATCAGCGGTCGTCCAAGTCCTACTAACGCGCAAGATGTTATGGAGGATATGCAGGGTAAGGTAGCTGCTGTTTTAGATGGCGGAATTGCGGTATCGGCTTAGAGTCAACTGTTGTTGATACTACTGAACCGATTCCGACTATTCTGCGACCAGGTGGAATTACTTATGAAATGTTGGTAGATGTTTTGGGTGTAGTAGAATAGACCCTGCACTCCATGGTGATAAAAACTTTAAACCCAAGGCTCCTGGTATGAAATATCGTCATTATGCACCGAAGGCACCAGTATATTTATTAGAAGGTGAAGTATTAGGGGAGCCGCAAATTGCGGAAAATATTTTGGCACATGGAATGAAGGTAGGCGTGTTATGCAGTAATAGTACAGCAGAACGTTTGCCGAAGAATTCTGCTTTGCAGTTGTCCTGCTGGGGCAATAGTTTAGAACAGTTAGCAGGTGACTTGTTCTGCCTGCCTTTGCGTGATTTTTTGATAGAACAAAGCCTGATGTAATTATTGCTGAAGGTGTTGCTGAAGACGGAATTGGTTTAGCAATCATGAATCGTATGCGTAAAGCAGCAAAGGGTTTTCAGATTATTACTTTAGAAAATGGGGAAATGATTTAAAAAACAATCCCCAAGTTCTGAATATATGTTAAAATAATATTGGTTAAATAATTGATTAACACTATGTGTTATTAAAATCAGTTTATATTGGGAGGCAAAGAATTATGAAAATTGCAATGGCAAGCGATCATGGTGGATTCCATTTAAAAGAACACATTAAAAAATATTTACAAGATAAAGGTATTGAAGTTGTAGATCATCGTGGTACCTATAGCGAAGAGTCTGTAGATTATCCTGATTTTGCAGAAAAATTGTGCCAAGATATTACCAGTGGTGAAAGCGGTGCTGAACGTGGTATTTTTAATCTGTGGTACCGGTATTGGTATTTCTATTGCGTGCTAACAAATGTAAAGGCATCAGAGCGCGCTTTGCGCCGATGTGTTTTCTGCAAAAATGAGCCGTGAGCATAACAAATGCTAACGTTCTCTGCATGGGTGAACGTACTACTGGCGTAGGTTTAGCAGAAATGATTACTGATGTATGGCTGGAAACTGAATTTGCAGGTGGCAGACATCAACGTCGTGTAGATAAAATCATGGCTTTAGAAAAATAATCTAAATTTTTATAAGATTTATTAGAAAAGAAGTAATCGACTATGGAAACAAAAGAAAAAATTGTGCAGGAATTAACTGCTGCAAAGAGAAGAGTTGATTGCTGCAGCGAAAAACACGTGCCGGTCAGATTTTTGTTTTAGGCTGTAGTACTAGTGAGGTTTTAGGTAATAAAATCGGTACAGGAGGCGCTAGCAGCGAAATGGCTGTAGCAATGTTTAAAGCACTGAAAAAAGTCTGCGATGAGCATCAACTATATCTTGCTGTACAATGCTGTGAGCATTTGAATCGCTCTTTTGGTAGTGGAAGCGGAAGCAGCAGAAAAATATAGTCTTGAAGAGGTCACTGTCCGTCCTGCTCCTCACGCAGGCGGTGCTATGGGAACTGCGGCATATGAAAATTTCGAAACTCCCGTAGTTGTAGAAGCAGTTTCTGCACATTTAGGCTTGGATATCGGTCAGACACTAATCGGTATGCATTTGAAACGTGTAGCCGTTCCGGTTCGTCTGCAGTATAAAAAAATTGGTGAAGCAGTGCTGCCTGCTGCCAGAACACGTCCGCCTTTAGTCGGAGGCCCGCGTGCACAATATCCTGAAGACAGGTTATAAAATTTTTATAAAATGCCAGAGGCCTTTTACCTTTTTTGGTGGAAGTTGTTTAAGCTGTCAGGGTTTAATGAAGAAGAATGCCCTTTCTAGCAAATTGGTACATTTTACCCATTCATTATGAATTTGTAAATAAGCTTGCAAAGCTATTATATCTAGGAGGGACTAAAAGAATGAATTTAGAAAAATTAGCAGTGGTAGACCCTGAATTAGACGGAATTATTCATGAAGAACTGAACCGTCAACGCAATAAAATTGAATTAATTGCATCTGAAAAACTTTGTTACCCCGGCTGTTATGGAAGCTTGGGTACTATTCTGACTAACAAATATGCAGAGGGTTATCCTGGTCACCGTTATTATGGCGGTTGCGAATATGTTGACAAAGTAGAAACCTTAGCTATTGAACGTGCTAAAAAACTTTTTGGCGCTAAATTTGCTAATGTACAACCTCACTGGGTGCAAGCACTAACATGGCTGTTTACTTTGCTTTCCTGCAACCTGGTGACACCATGATGGGTATGGACCTGTCCCAAGGCGGTCACTTATCTCATGGATCCCCGGTAAATATTTCTGGCAGCTATTACAATGTAGTTCATTACGGTGTCAATCCGGAAACTGAATTAATTGATTATGAAGGCATTGAAAAATTAGCTAAAGAACATCATCCGAAAATGATTGTTGCAGGTGCTAGTGCTTATCCGCGTATCATCGATTTCAAAACGCATTGCTGATATTGCACATGCTAATGGAGCTTTATTATTAGTTGATATGGCTCATATTGCCGGTTTAGTTGCGCAGGCCTGCATCCATCTCCAGTACCTTATGCTGATATCGTTACAACTACTACTCATAAAACTTTGCGTGGTCCTCGTGGCGGTATTATCTTGACCAATAACGAAGAATATGCTAAGAAAATCAATAAGGCTATTTTCCCTGGCTTGCAAGGCGGTCCGCTGATGCACGTTATTGCTTCTAAAGCAGTTGCTTTCGGTGAAGCTTTGAAGCCGGAATTTAAAGAATATCAAGAAAATATCGTTAAAAATGCGAATGCTTTGCTGAAGGTCTGGTAGCTGAAGGATTCCGTCTTGTTTCCGGTGGTACTGATAACCATCTGATTCTGGTTGATGTACGTAACAAAAACCTTACTGGTAAAGAAGAGAACATCTGCTGGATGCTGTAGGTATACCTGCAATAAAAACACCATCCCCTTCGATCCTGCAAGCCCGTTTGTAACCAGTGGTATCCGTCTGGGCACTCCGGCGCTACTACCCGTGGCTTTAAAAGAAGAAGACTTCCGCGAGGTTGGCAAAGAATCATGGCTCTGGTATTGAATAATCCCTACTGACGAAGCTAAGCATGCAGAGGTCGCTAAACGTGTCGGCGCTGTGCGCTAAATATCCCTATGTTATACAAACATAAAAATAATTAATTGTAAGAAAGGAATTTAATTTATGCAGATTAATGTTGTAAATCATCCGCTTTTAAAAGTAAAATGACCGTTCTGCGACGCCAATACTTGTAGCATAGATTTCCCGTCGTACCATTGGCGAAATTGCTATGTCGCTGACTTTTTGAAGCATTTAAAATATTCCTATGGAAGATTGCAAGGTAACTACTCCGTTGTGCGAAACTACCGGTAAAAAAATACGTGGCACCAGCCATTACAGCCTATCCTGCGGTATTAGGCTTCATGGAAGGGCGTACTGACTGTGCTCTTGAAGTTAATGTAGGTCATAATGGCATGAGCCGTAATGAAGAAACTTTGTGCCTGTAGAATACTACTGCAAGTTGCCTAAAGACTTAGATGCTTATACTATCGTTGTTGACCCGATGTTGGCAACCGGCGGTTCTGCTATTGCTGCTATTGATCAATTGAAAAAACGTGGCCTGAAAAATATTTACTTCATGTGCTTAGTTGCAGCCCGGAAGGCGTTGAACGTCTTAATGCAGCTCATCCAGATGTAACTATTTTACTGCCGCTTTAGATGATCATCTGAACGAGCATGGCTATATTGTTTCCTGGCTTAGGTGATGCCGGCGACCGTATTTTTTGGTACCGTTTAATTTCTAGGGTAAGCAAACATGGAACATCGCACACGTCCTGAATGGGACGAGTATTTTATGGAAATTGCCTCAGGTTGTAAGTAAGCGTTCTACTTAGCTTACGCCGTAGTGTAGGTGCAGTTATTGTTAAGGACAGACAAATCGTGGCTGCACTGATATAATGGCACTCCTAAGGATTTACACACTCACTGTGAGGAGGTAGGCTGTCTGCGCGAACAGCTTAAGAGTACTCATCCGGTAAAATGCACGAATTATGTCGTGAGTATTCATGCAGAGCAGAATGCTGTCGTGCAGGTACGCTTATCATGGCGTATCTGTTAACAATGACACGATTTACTGCACTCATCAGCCCTGTGTAGTTTGCACTAAGATTTTTAATCAATGCAGGTATTAAGCGTATTGTCTATGCTAATCCTTATCTGATAAATTAGCTGAGGATATGATGCAAGCTTCCGGTATTCAGATTGATATTTTACACAAATAAATTTTATTCGTAACTAAGCTATTTAGTGGTAATATTTCTCTAGACGATTTAGTATATTTTGTGATATACTTATTGAGTATGCGAGTGTGGGCGTGAACTGGCAGACGCACCAGACTTAGGATCTGGCGCCTTACGGCATGCAGGTTCGATTCCTGTCACTCGCACCAAATTTAAGCGGCTGTCTTGGTGGCAACAAGCTGTTTTGTATATTATTTGATATTATAATTTGCAATTAATTTTTGCATGGTATACTATAAAAAATAAAAGATTAGAGGGACAACCATGGCAGAAATTAAAAAGTAAATTAAAATAATAATAAAGGAGGATGAAAATGAAATACTATTAAGTTTGAAATTATAAATTCAATTAGGAAAACAATTAATAGAATTAATAAAATATGATAAAAAAGGATAATAAAAGGTTTTAGATAGCAACTAATTCTGAAGATGATGTGAAAATATGTAATAGAGTTGTCCAAAAAATAGTTGTAGAAGAAAATTATATAATAAATTTGCATTCTCCTAGTTTTGATAGCCTGGGAAAAGCTATTAGATATATAGAGTTTGGTAGTAGGCCATCAAAAATAACAAAAGAAAATTAAATATTGCATATCATCCACAAATGCTAAAAAATATAACCGAAAGCAAAGAAAAAACTAAAACAAATAGATGAATTAAGCAATACGTAACTGAACGAAGCAATTGAG
>VOFC01002563.1_pt1 | contig 23715 bp, 27 predicted proteins | sample 5384161 | NCBI WGS metagenome assembly VOFC01 (sample SAMN12384722, study PRJNA508395) | human gut metagenome | isolation source: healthy gut B | host: Homo sapiens | reverse complement strand
GGAATTAGGCGACGGCATCAGCTTTGAAGTAAAGGCTACCAGCGGGAACAACCGTTTAGGCGGCGACGACTTTGATGAAAAGATTATCGATTGGATGCTGGTAGAATTCAAGAAACAGACCGGTATTGATTTGTCCAGCGATAAAACCGCTATGCAGCGTTTAAAAAGAATCGGCAGAAAAAGCAAAAATTGAATTGTCCAACGTGACCAGCTCAAACATCAATCTGCCATTTATCACCATGAATGAAAACGGTCCGCAGCATTTGGATTTGACCTTAACCAGAGCCAAATTCAATGAACTGACTGCCGATTTGGTAGAAAAAACAATGGGCCCAACCCGTCAGGCTTTGAAAGATGCCGGATTGTCTGCAAACGATATCAACAAGGTTATTCTGGTTGGCGGTTCCAGCCGTATTCCAGCAGTGCAGGACGCTATTAAAAATCTGTTGGGCAAAGAAACCGTTCAAAAGGCATTAACCCTGACGAATGCGTTGCCATCGGTGCAGCCATTCAGGGCGGTGTGTTAGCCGGTGAAGTAAAAAGACGTGGTACTGTTAGACGTTACGCCGCTGTCCTTAGGGATTGAAACCTTAGGCGGTGTGTTCACAAAATCGTAGAACGGAACACCACCATTCCAGTATCCCGTCAGCAGGTATTTACCACTGCTGCCGACAACCAGACTTCTACCGACATTCACGTATTGCAGGGTGAACGGGAAATGGCACAGTACAATAAAACACTGGGACGGTTTACCTTGATGGATATTCCACCAGCTCCACGTGGAATTCCACAGATTGAAGTAAAATTCGACATCGACGCCAACGGCATTGTAAACGTATCTGCCAAAGATTTAGGCACCGGAAAAAACAGCGGATTACCATCAAATCTAACAGTGGTCTGTCCGATGAAGAAATCGATAAAATGATTAAAGACGCTGAAATGAATGCTGAAGCCGACAAGAAACGGAAGGAAGAAGTAGACATCCGCAACAATGCCGACGCTATGGTATTCCAGGTAGAAAAAAACCTTGAAAGATATGGGCGACAAAGCCGATGCTGCTGAAGTTGCCGATATCAATAAAGCAAAGGACGAACTGAAGAAAGCGCTGGAAGGCAATGATACTGCTGAAATCAAAGCGAAAACCGAAGCACTGCAGGATGTTCTGTATAAACTGACAGAAAAAAATGTATGCAGCCGCACAACAGGCGCAACAAGCTCAACAGGCCCAGGGCGGCGCAGAAGCCCAGTCTGCTCCTCACGAAGACGGCGTATACGACGCTGAATACAAAGAAGTATAACCCTACTGCTGCAGACAGGCAGCAAGCAATGTAGCAACAACAGCATAGAAGCGTTTGCCCAAAAAGCGCAAAGGAAGCCATTTGGCAGATGAAGCGAAGCGGCGTGCAGCCGAGATATCTTTTCTAAGAGAATCGGCTGCGCAGCCCTTTCGCTGATTTTGTCAGAACTGTGTTTCAGATGCGCTTTTCTGTGCAACAGGAAAAGAGGAGGACCAGCAGTGGCAAAGCGTGATTATTATGAAGTGCTGGGCGTAGAAAAAAGTGCCAGCGACGACGAATTAAAAAAGCCTACCGAAAACTGGCCAGAAAATATCATCCCGATTTACACCCCGGCGATAAAGAAGCAGAAGAAAAATTCAAGGAAATCAATGAAGCCTATGAAACCCTGTCTGATGCCAGCAAACGGGAGCAGTACGACCGGTTCGGACACGATGGCCCCGGCGGCTTTGGCGGCGGCACAGGCGGATTTAGCGGTCAGGATTTCGGCGGCATGAACGACATCTTCGATATGTTTTTGGCGGCGGCTTCGGCGGTGGTCAGCAGCAGAGAGGTCCTAGAAAGGGCGCCGATTTGCGCTATGATTTGACCATTGATTTTGAAGAAGCAGTCTTTGGGACTGAAAAAACAGTGACTCTGCCGAAATGGGAAAGTTGCGGTACCTGTCATGGCACAGGGGCCAGACCAGGCACCGGCGCTACCACCTGCAGCCGCTGTAACGGCAGCGGGCAGGTTTATACCATGCAGAAAACGCCATTCGGACAAATTCAGACCGCCAAAGTCTGCCCCGAATGCGGCGGCAAGGGCACTGTCATCAAAGATCCTTGCCCCGAATGTAACGGCAAAGGCAAAAAGCGGATTAACAAGAAAATTGAAATTAAGGTGCCTGCCGGTGTGGATGTGGGTTCCCGTCTGCGCATGAGCGGAGAGGGCGATCCCGGCGAGCAAGGCGGTCCTAATGGCGATTTGTATATCTATATCAATGTGCGCAGCCATCCTATTTTTGTCCGCAACGAGGACGATATTTATATGGAACAGGAAATCAATATCGCTCAGGCGGCTTTAGGGGCCGATGTTCAGGTGCAGACCTTAGAAGGCAAAGTGACATTAACCATTCCGCCCGGCGTGCAAAGCGGCGCCAAATTCCGCATGAAGGGCAAGGGCGTGAAAAACATTAAGGGCTACGGCAAAGGCGACCAGTATGTGACCATCAAGGTGGTAACGCCGAAAAACCTGACCAGCGAGCAGCGGGATTTGCTGCAAAAGCTGAACGCAACCTTCAAAACAGCAGAGCCGGAAACAAAAAAACGATGGCAAAATTCATGTAGACGAAAGTAAAAAAAGAGGAAAAAAGCGAAGACGCTAGAAGAGGCAAAGGCTTCTTCGGCAAAATGAAAGAAGCCGTAGAAGATTTTTTGAAGAAGAATAAGCGTATATTGGAAAGTCCTATCGGCAGAGAGATAACTCGCTCTGCTGACAGGGCTTTTTATGTGCTTTTGTTTGCTGCTAGCTTGTGCTAGTCTTTTTTTCCTTCTGGGGAGCGTTGTTTTTGAAAAAAGCGCTTCTCGCGTACCATGGGTCCGCGTGGAGGCTATGACTCGGTAATTCACCGACCCATCGTATAACGATTCGTTACGCGATGGCCAGCGCCTTGTCATGCTGAACGAATGTGAAGCGTCTTCCAGGGAATAAAACCGAAGGGAAGATTCTTTGCCTGCGGCTCAGAATGACGTATCAGGGTATTCGCTACCGCTCTATGGGTTTCAACTTTTTCGCTATCTTTGCCGACGTTCTGCCTCAATATGGATGAACAGCGCAGGCTGCCTTTCGGTGGTGGACGTAGTCTGCAAAGCTAAAGACAGGCAAGTCGGTGTCCATTGCCCGACGCTGAAGCGCGAATTTCTGCGCGAATGGTCGGGTGGGGCAGGATAGGCAAAGGATAGTAAAAACGTTCCTAGAAACATGGGTGAAAATTGATTTCCATGCCTGAAATTTCAACTTCTGTGCGGAAAGTGAAAAGATTTTCAGATAATCGGCACAGTGGCAGAAAAATCTGCTATACTAAGTGAAAGAGAATTCCTTTGTCGGGCGATTGTCGTTGCATGAAAAGAAACAGGGGGCTTTTACATGATTTTGCAGGATGAGCGGAAACAAAAGGCGTTATTGTACACCACGCTGGTGGCGGGCTGCATGGCGACTATTAATACCAGTACGGTCAACATTGCGCTGCCTACCTTTATTGAAATTTTTCACACCGATTTGAGTACAGCCCAGTGGCTGATGATTGGTTATATGCTGGCGCTCGGCATTGTGATGCCCATGGTGGGCTATTTTGGTGAGCGCTACAGCTACCGGCGTATGTATTTGACAGCGTTGCTTTTCATGGCCGTTTTTGCCCTGGGCTGTGCCTTATCTTGCAATATTGGTATGCTGATTTTGTTTCGGATTTTAAAGGGATTGGCGGCTGGCTTCATTTTGCCCTGTACTATGACGCTGCTTTATCGCTACATTCCCAGAGAAAAGCAGGCCAGCTTTTTGGGCCTATCAGTTACCTTTTCTTCCTTGGGCGTTACCATCGGGCCAAGTATCTCCGGTTTTTTGCTGACCTTTTTCAACTGGCACAGCTTATTTTTTGGTCAATCTGCCCCTCATTGCGGCCGCTTGTTGCTGGCTCGCTCCAGCATTCCTCAGGAAGCTGGCGTACATAAAGAGCGGCTGGACTTGAAAGGCATGGCGTTGATGGCGCTGGGCACGGTGTCGATTTTAATCGGCTTCACAGAGGTAGAGGATTGGGGTTGGAGCAGTCCGCTGTTTTGGGCCTGTTTGGTGCTGGGTGTTGGCTTGATTGCTGCCTTTGTGCGTCTGGAAAGTCGCAGCAGTGAGCCGTTGCTCAATTTTAAGGTGTTGCAGTACCGGCCCTTTGCTGTTACCGCTGTAGTAACAGCGGCGGTCAATATCACCTTTACCATCACGCCGTTGCTGATGGCCGTGTATTTGCAAACTATTCAGGGCTATACCGCCTTTGCAGCCGGCCTGATTATGCTGGTGCCCTCGGCCGTGATGGTGCTGGCTACCAGCCTGGCCCGCAAGCTAATTCGCCATTTCAGCAATAAGCAGCTCATTTTAACGGGGTTGGGTTTGGCTGCCTGTGGGAATTTTATGATGCACTTTGCCCAGATGGACAGCGCTTTATGGTTCATCATTCCCATGCTTTCGCTGCGCTTTTTGGCGTAGGCCTGTTGAATATGCCGCTGACCGATTACGGCATGCGGGAGCTGCCGCCGGAATTGGCCGGTCATGGCTCCTCCATGTTGAACTGGTGCAAGCAGATTGCCTCCGTTATCTGGCTCAGTATGCTGACCGCTCTGTTGACCATCAGCACCAGGCTTTTTCAGCAAAGCGGTATAGAGGCCATGCAGGCGTCCATGTCCGGCGTGAATACGGTATTTTTTTCACCTTGGCCGCTGCTTTGGCCATCATTTGGGCAGGTGCTTGGGTGCTGTTTCAGCATAGCCGTTAAGATAGGCCTAATGTCCTACAGACTTGACAGGGCTTTTTATAAGGGGTATAGTGGGTTTATAGGTAGCAGTTGAAAATAGCAAGTAATCAATAGCGCTGCAAGGAGGTTGAACGCATGAAAACATTAAGTGTCACGCAGGAATATACATTGTGCGCATTAAAGGAAAATGGCAAAAGTCCATTGTTAAAGTCCACAGAGGTAACGGTTTGCTTGGTGATGGGCGGTTTACTGGAGTTGTTGGAGCAGCATGTGGTGCATTGGGATGAAAAAAGGTCGCTTGATATTGGGCGAAGCATTGCCGGAATCATTGGGCTATCTGCGCCCTTTATATGAGCAGATTACTGACCGCAAGCCTATGACGGCACGGGCTTTGGCAGAAAAATTTGTGTTCTCCGCCACCGACAAAAATTTGCATCAGCTATTAGGCGCTCTGGGCGAAAGTTTGAGGCTGCCGGCTGCGGCACTTTAGAGCGGGAAAAAAGGTCTGCTGCATGAGAAAGTAACCTTTTTTGCCCGAACCACAGGCTGTACAGCGGGTGGTTGATAAAATTCGAGCCGAATTTTTAGAGGATGGTGCATTAAGCGAGGATGTGGTGGTGCTGACCGCTTTGTTGCAGGAGAGTGGACTTTTAAAGCAATATTTCTCTAAATATGAAACGGATACCTTAAAGGTGCGGCTACAGGAAGTGAAGCAGAACGAAGCCTATGCCATTGTGGCTAAAATGATCGATGATATAGAATTGATGATGGCTGTAGTAGCCACCGCCGGTGCTAATTGGTGAAAAACAATAGAACCGGGCTGTTGTCAGGTGTTTGGCCAGGTATCCCTGTGCGTAAATACTTGATGTAATCCCCTTTCAGGTTACCATGCTGAGCATGTCTAAAATGTGCGTTTTTTGTAATTGGGGAAGGGTTATCAATAATGAAAGAAGCATTGTCAACCATGCCAGAAGGATTATCGACACAGCAATGTGGGTAATCCTTCTGGCATGGTTTCTTTGCATGGTATATGCTTCTTCAGTAAGTTGTAATTGGAAAGAGTTGGCGAAGTTGTAGTAAATAGAACCGCATATAAAGCTAAAATTCATTAGATTATAAAATTAAATTCTATAAATATAAAATAGAATACTTGCCAAACAAATTCTTATAATGTAAAATAAATTATAATCATTTTTATATGATAAAATAAAAAGCAGGATGGGATGCAAGATGGTATTTTCCAATCTGATTTTTTTAGGCTTTTTTCTGCCGGTGGTGTTGGGCTTTTATTTTCTGGTTTATCGTTTGTATGGCCGCATTAGCTGGCTCAATGGGATTTTACTGGCAGCTTCGCTGTTTTTTTTACGCTTGGGGGGGGAGCCGTTGTGGATTTGCGCCATGCTGCTGACAGCCACGCTGGATTATTGGAATGGACGGCGCATAGACCGTTATCGGGGCCGGTGGCAGGCAAAGGCGGCGCTGTGGGGATCGATAGTGTTTGACCTGGGCGTGTTGTTTTGCTTTAAATATTTGGGCTTTGCGGTGGAAGTGACAAATGGTTTATTGCCTGTAACCTTATCGGTGCCGCAGATAGAAATGCCTATCGGTATCTCTTTCTACACCTTTCAGTCGCTGTCCTATTTGCTGGATTTGTATTGGGGCAAGGTGGAGATACAGCGCAGGTACAGCAATTATTTGCTGTATATCGCCATGTTTCCTCAGTTGGTGGCAGGCCCTATTGTGCGCTATGCCGATATTGCCCAACAACTGGAGCGGCGGGTGATTACGCTGGCAGGCTTTCAGCAGGGCGTTTGGCGCTTTGTCTGCGGGTTGAGCAAAAAAAGTCATTCTGGCCAACTATGCCGGAGAAGCGGCAGCGCTGTTGCTGGACGGTAATGTGGGGCAGCTTTCTGTGGCGGGCGCCTGGTTGGGGATTCTGCTGTACGCCTTTCAGATTTATTTTGATTTTTCCGGCTATTCGGATATGGCCATTGGTTTGGGCTGTATGTTTGGCTTTTTGCTACCACGAAAATTTCCGCTATCCCTATCTGTCTACTTCTGTGACCGATTTTGGCGGCGCTGGCATATCTCGCTGGGCTTTTTCTTTTCGAGATTATGTGTATATCCCCTTAGGCGGCAACCGGCGGCATCAGCTGCGCAATATTCTGATCGTGTGGGCCCTGACCGGCTTGTGGCACGGCGCTAGCTGGAATTTTGTGGCCTGGGGCTTGTATTACGGCTGTATGCTGCTGATAGAGAAAAAATTTTTATTGGGGTTTTTGCGGGAGCATCGGCTGTTGGGCTGGTGCTATATGGCAGTGGTGGTTTTATGGGGTTGGGCGCTCTTTTTTATTACACCGATTTGGCGCAGTTGCAGCAATTTTTATTGGCCTTTCTGGGCTTGCGGCCCGGCATTGTTCTGTGGGATTTGCGGGCGGTTAGCGTTGTGCAGCAATATTTTGGCTGCTGCCGGTGCTGGCTGTAGGCGCTACCCATTATCCGGCGCGGCTTTGGCAGCGTTTGCAGCTGGGACGGCTGCTTGGAGTAAATTTCACCGGTCTTTTGGCGTTGGGCTTATTGTGTGTGGTGCTGCTGGTGGGGCAGAGCTACAATCCTTTTCTTTATTTTCGGTTTTAGGCGGTGGGTGTGATGAAGAACAAGGCAGAGATTTTAAGCGGCTTTCTTGTTTTGGCTTTATGCTGCATAGGTTTAGATGTGGGGGCGTTCTTTAACGGGCAGACGGTTTCCCAGCAGGAAAATCGCACTCTGCAGGTCAAGCCACAGCTTTCGGTGCAGAGCTATCTTTCCGGCGATTATTTCCGTCAATGGGAGGATTATCTCAGTGATCATGTGCCGGGCAGAGCGCTGTTTTACAGGCGGCGGAAACGGTAGAGCAGACTATGGCTTACAGTGGGAAGGCTGCTTCGGCGCAGATTGTGGAAACCACTGCCGATGTGGGGTGCAGCAGGGCGCTCAGGCAGCGCAGGACGGGACCAAGCAGGAGCTGCTGGTTTTGGAGGATCGTTTGTTGGAGTTGTATCACTATGATAGTAAGGCCTGCGACGGCTATGCCCAGGCGGTCAATGCCTATGCCGATTGGCTGCCGGAACAGATAAACATGTATCACATGCTGGTGCCTATGCGGATTGCCTTTGAGGAACAGCAATACCGGCAGCTATCGGATAACCAGCAACAGGCCATTGGGCAGGTGTACGGGCAGTTGGACAGCCGCATCAGGACCATTGATGTGTATACACGGCTGGAGCAGCACCAGGCAGAGCCTGTTTATTTCCGCACCGACCATCATTGGACGGCGTTGGGCGCGTATTATGGCGCTCAGGCATTTTTGCCGAAGCGGCAGGCATAACGCTGCCGGCGCTGGAGCAATATGAAGTGCATACCATGTCGGGCTATCTGGGCCAGTTGGGGCGTAACCATCTCACACCACAGTTAGAGCAGCATCCTGAAGATGTGGTTTATTATGTGAGGTCGGGGCATAACAATCGGGCAACTATGTATTATTATGAGGATGGGCAGAAAAAATCCTTTCAAGCGCCTATGCTGAATGAAAACTTCAATGCCGGGAAGGCCGATTATGGTATCTTTATCAGTGGCGATTATCCTTATACAGTGGTAGAGGGAGATGCCAAAACGGTCGGGTACTGGCTGTGGTGAAGGATTCCTATGGCAATGCGCTGGTGCCGTGGCTGACGGCAGGCTATGAAATAATCGTGGCCATTGACCCACGCACTTGTCAGGAGAATTTGCTCCAATTGTTAGAGCAATACGGTGTGACTGATTTTCTGTTGTTGGATTATGTGAAAGTGACAGCAACAACGGCTTATGTGTCTATGTTGGAAGCATTGATGAATGAAACGTGATAAGATAAGTAGATGTCATGCAGGCATAAAAAACCTCCCACAATCGGCTATAGCCGCGCTGCGGGGAGGTTTTTGTGTTGCAAAGATAATCTAGTTCGACGTTTTGTATCAGTTTTCTAGAAAAGATATGGCTGATGGGAAACGTCGTTATTATTTGCTAGCAATTTAAAAATTTTTTCTTCCAATTGGGCAAAGGCTTCCTGAATGGCAGATACAACAATTTTTTTTTTCAGCAGTCGAGATTTGCGCTTCAGCAGGAAACAGTAAATAGTAAATCATGGACATGGGGTACCCAGCGATTGGCAGTTGTATAATTTGTCCATTTTTTAATAAGGGAGAATCGGAAAGCAGTAAACGGCTGGCCAATGCTGTACAAGCATCATCTGCTACCATATTTAAAATTAAATCAGAAGTACTCATGGTATAGGTTTGGGTAGCAGAAAAATATTTCAGAATAGCATGGTATCCGAACTTTTTATCAACATTCGGATAGAATAACAGCGGTAATGCGTGGAGTTCTTCCGGTTGTAAGTATTTCCGCTGGGCGAAAGGATTGTTGCCGCTGACAAACAGGGCCATGGTGTCTACGTTAATACAGCAGTAATTCCAAACTGCATCATCAGCAAATCGTGTTTCAAAAGTGTGCTGTTCTTCTTCAGTTAATGGTCCCAGAAAAATACGAAAGTTGATTTTTTTAAGAGGCTGAATAATTCCTCTAGAGATGTCAACTGGGCTTCATGGAAATGAAGATGCAGATCAGGATATTGCTCTTGCAGGCGAACAAACAATCCTAAACGAAAGATTCGGGAGAAGATAGGTAAATTGGTGATATGCACATGGCCACTGATTGCGGGCTGTTGTTCGGCTGTAAGAGTCCAAGTGTCAACCAAATTGGAAATGGTTTGAATATCCTTTAGAATTTTTTTGCCCCTGTGCTGTGGGCATTACGCCTTGTTTAGAGCGCTCAAAATTAAGTAGCCTAAATCGTTTTCGATATTTTGCAAAATATACGATAAAGTAGAGTGCGCGATGAATAAATTTTGCGCTGCTTTATTGATGGAATGGCAGCGGTCAATTTCAAGAGATATCGCAAATGCTCTAAACGCATAACAAATCCTCCCACGTAATCAATCACTATGAATTGAGTATAGAGCTTTTCTCTTGCTTTGTCTACCCTGGGATTTTGAACAACGAATAAATGAGATTGTCGAATTTTTTCGACAATAAGCATCCCGAAACTGTCTTCTATGCAAAAAAAATCAGGCTTTTATATAATACATATACAAAGAAAGTATGAAACATATTGAAATAATTAATAGGGGGCAAAGAACTATGGAAAAAACATTACGGCTTTATCAGGAAAAGTATCCGCATCTATTCCAGAAATTAATAGTGGGTAGAAAACATTAAAAAATCGTATTGTGGCGGCACCCACTCACCACGGCATTACCACGGATCATCAGGATTTATTAAATGAACGGGGCGTTTTGGTTTACAGTGATCGAGCCAGAGGCGGAGCGGCCGTTGTAACCATCGGAGAGGGGAAAAATTGATGCATTGAATAGCACTGCTCATGAAGGTCATGTGGATTGTTATAGTGAAAAAGCATTGCAAAGTTTGCATTGGTATTCCACTTATGTCCATGCTTATGGCGCATTAGCATCTATTGAATTTAATCATTCTGGTCAGTTTGCATCTCCAAGGTTTAATGAAGGACATTTGGGACCTATGGGAGCTTCGGAATGTATGATGCCTAATGGTATCTTATCTAGAGAAATGACAGAAGAAGATATGGAATTGGTGGCTGAAAACATTGCCAAAGCTTGTTTATTGGCAAAACGAGGCGGCTTGGATATGGCAATGCTGCACTATGGCCATGGCTGGTTGTTTGAGGCTTTTTATCGCCGATGTTTAATCATCGTACGGACAAATATGGCGGAAGTCTGGAAAATCGTGTACGTTTTCCAAGAATGGTGCTGCAGCAGGGTGCGGCAGGCTGTCAGGAAGGACTTTTTGTTGGAATTGCGGTTGAGCGGCGATGAGATGACGCCCAATGGTCTAAAAAATTCAAGATACGGTTGAGATTGTAAAAATGTTAGAAGAATTTGTGGATATGGTGCATGTATCCAGCGGCACGCGGTTGGAACCGCTAACCAGAGGTTATATCGGCGCTGACCATTTTACTGAGCCAGGTCATAATGCGCCATTATCGGAGGCAATCAAAAAAGCTGGCGTAAAAATTCCAGTTGGTGTAGTTGGCAACATCAATAGTCCGGCGGTGGCAGAACGAATTCTGGCACAGGGACAGGCCGATTATGTGGTAATGGCGAGAAACTTTATTGCAGATTTCGATTGGGCAGAGAAAGTACGGGCCGGACGAGAGGAAGATATCCGTCCTTGTATTAAATGTTGCCGATGTGACGATTTATCTTTGGGAAAGGATGCTACCGGTGAAAGCACTTGTTCTGTTAATCCGTTATTTGGACACGGCGCTATGCGTAAAAATTTCCCACCGGCAACACGCCGTAAAAAATTGTTGTCATCGGCGGTGGCGTAGCTGGTATGCAGGCAGCTTTGGAAGCCAGTGAAAGAGGTCATGAAGTGATTTTATATGAAAAAGAATGGAAATTGGGCGGTCAGTTATTTTATGCCGATTATGTATGGTTTAAACGGGAAATGAAAGCGTTCCGGGAATATCTGATTCGTCAAGTGGAGAAAGCGCCGATTGCTGTCAAACTAGGGATAGAGGCTACGCCAGAGCAAGTTTATACAGAAGGTGCAGACGCAGTCATTGTGGCAGTAGGTGCGGAACCCTTCATTCCACCGATTACTGGTGTGAACGGGAAAAACGTGATGACAGCGTTAGAGGTATTTGGCAATGAAGATTGCTTAGGTGATAGCGTTGTAATCATTGGCGGTGGTATGGTCGGTTGTGAATTGTCCTTGCATTTGTCCAAGCATGATAAGCAGGTTACCATTTTAGAAATGGGCGAAGAATTGGCGCCAGAAGCAATCTTTACCGAGCGTGTCCGTACTTTGGATTTTATGCAGCGAGATCCACGGATTCATATTGAAACCGGTTTGCGTTGTACTGCAATTACTGAAATGGGTGTTGAAGCTGTTGACAGTGCAGGAAACATCAAAACTTTTACCGCTGATACTGTGATCCTTGCTTCTGGCATGCGGTCCCGTACGCAAGTGCGCGATAGCTTTGAAGGCAGTGCCTATGATGTGATTGCCGTAGGGGACTGCAAAAAAGGTCGGTACTGTTTTTCGGCGCTGTTTCCACAGGTTTTGATGCTGCATTGATTTTATAGAGAAAGGTATGGAACGATTATGAAACCAATTTACAAAGAAAAATATCCTCATTTGTTTGAACCGTTGGTTGTAGGAAAAAAAATCAAATTGAATTTAAAAACAGAGTCTTTACTGCGCCTATGGGTTGTCCATTGGCACAAGGTACAGATGGCGCTTTTAAATGATTTTGGCGTCAACTTGTACGGCGATTTTGCCAAAGGCGGCTTCGGCTTGGTACAGGCGAAAGTTGTAATCCCTATGTTGGAAAATAACGGACGCTCCTTTGAGTTTAGCCAATGAAGATAAGTTTATGAGTTGTCATTTTCTCAATCAGTACGCCCATCTTTATGGCGCAAAAACTGGCTGTGAAATTTATCATCAAGGTGCTTGATGAAACCGGGCGCTGGCAGAAAAATCATGAGTGCCAGTGCGTTGACGATGCCGGGCGGCATAGAGGTGCAAGCCATGACACCAGATGATATGGAAGAAGTGGCAGACATGTATGCGGAAGCGGCAGCTTTGGTAAAACGTAGTGGGTTTGATTTAATCTGCCTGCATTTTGCCCACGGCTGGCTGATGTCCAGTTTCCTTTCTCCGTTGTTTAATAAACGAACCGATGCCTATGGCGGCAGTGTGGAAAACCGCATACGTTTTCCACGTATGGTAGTGGAACGAATTCGACAAAAAGTAGGCGATGCTTTATTAATAGATGTGCGGCTCAGCGGTTCTGAAATGACACCAGGCGGGATTGAAATTGAAGAGGCTATTGAGCAGGTTAAAATGTTGGAAGATTTCATCGATATGGTACACATGACTTGCGGCAACCGGATGAATCCTGCCAGCCGGCCCGATATTTTTCCTAGTCATTATTTGCCAGCTGGTCATAATGCACAGTATAGTGCAGCTGTGAAAAAAGCTGGCGTAAAAATTCCTGTTGGGGTAGTAGGTGGCGTGCATGACCCACAACTAGCCGAAAATCTTTTTAGCAGAAGGAAAAAGCCGATTATGTGTTGATGGCCAGACAGGCCAATGTAGATCCAAACTGGGTGGAAAAAAGTCCGTCATGGGCAAGAAGGCGATGTCCGTCCATGTCTGCGTTGTAATTATTGTGTAGACACTGGACGACGAGGTGCGCTCAGCAAATCTATCACCTTTGATGCCAGTGCAACCTATGATTTGAAATGTGCTATTAATCCTTTATATGGACAGGGCGCTTATAAAGCCAAAATCCCTATGCCAACGGAGCAGAAAAAAGGTGGCTGTCATTGGTGGCGGTGTAGCTGGTATGCAGGCAGCTCTAACAGCAGCACAGCAGGGGTCATCAAGTTACTTTGTATGAAAAGAGTGACAAATTAGGCGGCCAGTTATTTTTTTGCCGACCATATGTGGTTTAAAGCAGAAGTAAAAAATTTCGAGAGTATTTGATCCGGCAGGTTCGTCAAGCTGGCGTGACGATTCAATTAGGAACTGAAGCTACCAGAGACATGATAGAAACTGCCGACCCCGATGCAGTGATTGTAGCTGTGGGTGCAGTACCGGTTGTACCACCAATTCCCGGTATAAATAACAAAAATGTTATGCAGGCAGTGGATGTTTTGGGCCATGAGGAGCAGGTCGGCAAGAAAGTTGTTATTATTGGCGGCGGTTCTATGGGTTGTGAAACAGCAATCCATTTGGGTGGCAAAGACCATGAAACCTTGGTAGTGGAAATGGGTGAAAATATTGCCGGTAATGCGCAGTTCAGCCAGCGTATGCACATTATGCGTTATATGGAACAGGCAGGTGTGCAATATCAGACCGGTTTACGTTGTGTAGAAATCACGGAAACGGGCGTATGGTTGGAGAATATGCAACAGGAAAAAAAGATTTATCGCAGCAGATACCGTTGTATTATCTGTCGGTAACCGCGCCTTAGAAGACGTTCGCGATCAGTTCAAGGATGTAGCTTTTTGATGTCATACATGTAGGCGATTGTCTGAAAGCTGCCGATATTTGCACAGCCGTGCATACTGGATTTGATGCAGCGATGCGTTTATAGGAAAGGGTGTGAGATACATGATTTTCAGTGAAACAAAAAACAGTAAACTATATTATATGCATAGTATTATTTGTCTTGCCATTATGGCAGGGTTTGGCAGTTTGCCATTGATTGAACCTTTGACTCCATTAGGTATGAAAATTATTGGTATTTTCTTGGGGATGGTATATGGCTGGTTGACAGTGGGCTTACACTGGCCCAGTATTGCAGGCTTAATTATGTTGGGCATGACGGATTATTCAAACATGAATGGTGTATTCAAAGAAGCCTTTGGGAATAACACGATTTTGTTATTGATGTTTGTTTATATTTTGGCAGGTGTATTGGACAAAGCTGGTTTGACCCGTTATATTTGTCTGCGAATTGTTTCTATCAAATGGGCCAAAGGTAAACCTTGGGTATTGACATTTTTAGTATTGATGATGAACTATGTTTGCTCTGCTTTGCTGCCGCCTTCCGCTTCCTTACTGATTTGCTGGTATATTTTATACGGGATTTGCGAAGTGTGTGGTTACAAACCGGGCGAAAAAATGGCCTATGCTGATGGTGGTCGGCGTTATGTTTTCCGGCAATATCGCTGGTCAAATGTTCCCATATAAAGCGTTGGCTATCACTGTTTGCGGTCAGTATGAAGCGGTCATGAACAGCAGCATTAATTATTTTGGATATACGATGTGGATGCTGGTGACATCTTTTGTGTCGGTGGTCGTTTATTATCTGGTTTGCCGCTATGTTTTTCGTCCTGATGTCAGTAAATTGGTACATGCAGATGTAAAATTGGACGAAACATTAAGTTCTTATCAAAAATTTGTGTTCATTGTATTTATCGGTTATGTTTTGTGTATGCTGCTGCCGGGTATTATGCCAGCAGGATGGGCAATTACGGTATTTTTTAATAAGTTAGGCAATACGGCTGTAGCTGCTATTGTTGTTTGTATTCTGTTGTTTATGAATTTTAAGCAGGGCCGTTCTTTAAATGAAATGATGTTTGATGGCGTGCGCTGGGAAGTTTTATTTTTAATCGCCTCTGCACTGACGATTGCCGGTGCATTCCGCAATCCTGATACAGGCATTGAAAACTTCTTTGTGCAGTATGCCCAGCCATTGATGGAAGGAAAAACAGGCATTGCTTTCATTATTGTGAAGCTGTATTAGTTGTAAGTATGATTACCCAATTTTGCAATAACGCTGCCACAGGGACTATTTTTACACCGATTATTTTGATGATTATGATGAGTATTGGTGATGTGGGCGTAGATACTAGAGTCATTATGTTGATGTTGGTGCAGGCCTGCGCAGTTGCTACATTATTTCCAAGCGGTGGTGCTACTGCAGCGCTATTGCATGGAAACCGGCAATGGATTCCAAAAACCGCCGACTTATATATTTGCGCAGTGCTGATGTTATTGATAAACTTCTTCTCACTGTTTGTTATTGGAATTCCGCTGTCCAAAGTATTACCGCTGTAAGACGCGACGTTTGTAGTTAAAGCATTTTCTAGGATATTGAGAATTTTTTATAAAAACCTCCCGCAATGCGGCTATAGCCGCGCTGCGGGAGGTTTTGTGTTGCAAAGATAATCTAATTAGGCGTTTTGTATCAGTTTTCGAGAAAGAAATGGCTGAGGGGAAACGTCTTTTTGTGCAGTTAAAATCCAATAGAAATACTTATGATAAATATGTGTAACGGGGAACTGTAACCTATTATTGCTATCTATGCAAGAAACCAAAAAAACTTATAATTAAAATCATCAAGAGAAACGGCAGCGCAGCTTGCGAAAAGCTATCATTAAAAATTTTATTCAGAAGAAAAAGCTGCCTGCGGTTCTTGTGATTGTGCGCACAGAGGATAAATGATTATCGCAATCCTTCAACTAGTTGAACATACTTTACAGAAATCATGACAGATGAAATTTTGGAGGAGATGAAGTTATGAGTACAAAAAAAGAAACAAAAGACTGGGTGTATTGATGCATACGGTCATCACCATTGCTTTGATGTTTGGCATTGGGTATCTGGAGCCATGGGGCTCATTGGAAACGATTGGGATGAAGGTTTTAGGTATCTTTATTGGATTGTTATGGGGCTGGACTTTTATTGGATTTGTTTGGCCAAGTATGTTGGGTGTGCTGGCTTTTAGGCCTTTCCGGTTATCAAACAGTGAACGCTGTATTAACGGCCGGTTTCGGCGCACCGGTTAATACCGTCTTATGTATCTTTTATTTTTATCTTTGCAGCTTACATGGATAAAATCGGTTTAAGCAGAATTATAGCCAACTGGTTTATCAGCCGCAAAATTTGTGTAGGTCGGCCATATGTATTTACTTTGATGGTTTTCATTGCAGCGTATGTATTGGGCGCTACTGTTAGTTTATTTACAGCAATATTGCTATTGTTCAGTATTTTCTATAGCGCTTGTGATACGCTGGGTTATAAAAAAGCAGGAAAAATATCCAGTAGCCGTGTTGGCAGGTATTGTTTATGCAGCTATGTTAGGGTTCGCGCTGTTCCCATTTAAGGCGGTACAGGTTTTGGTATTGGGTTCCTTATCTACTGTGTCTAACGGTTTAACGGCGGATTTTGCCAGCTTTACGGTTTTAACCTTTATCGTCACTGCTGTTTGTTTGGCTATTTATATGCTGATTATGAAGTTTGTGATAAGACCGGACATCTCGAATTTTGAAGGTGTTGGTGATATGTTTGAAGATTTACGGCATATCAAAATGACCGGTGAACAAAAATTGCGGCATTCTTTTTTATGCCTGTTTATGTTCGCAATGTTTGCACCGAGCGTGTTGCCGAAAGAATTTTTTGTTACCAAATTCTTTACAGCGTTAGGGATTACCGGCTCCTTGGTGTTCGTGTTAGTATTGATGGCTATGCTGAAAATCAAAGGGAAGGTTTCGTTCAACTTCTCCGAATGTGCAAAAGATGGCATGAACTGGGATATGATTATCATGTTTGTAGCCACCATGCCTGTGTCGGCAGCTATGAGCAGCGAGGATGTTGGGGTAATTGATTTCTTGGTGGAACTGTTATCTCCAATTTTCACCCAGTTCAGCGGTTTGGCTTTCTGTGCCGTATTCCTGATTATCGCTGGTTTATTGACGCAGGTTGCCCACAATCTGGTGCTGGCAGCGCTGATGACGCCGATTTTGTATCAATTTTTGCATCAAGCTGGGCGGCGATCCTGTAATGATGTGCGTGCTGTTTTCCTTTGCTCTGGCTACTTCTGTGGCAACGCCGGGCGGTTCTGCGACAGCGGCCCTGATGTTTACCAACGACTGGATTGGCAAGGGCAATTCTTATAAATATGGCTGGATGATGGCCATTATCAGTATCATTGTTGTAGTAGTTGCGGGATTCCTGTTGGCTCCATTATTTTTCTAAAACGTAACGGAGCATGGAATATCTATTGTGAATCAGACTGCCCGGGAAAGCCTGTTGTCACGCTGGGTGAAACAACGTGGAGCCGATAGTCTTCCAATGGAAGTATTCTTTTCTGCGGCAGTCTTAGTAATAGCTAAACTTATTTTGAGGAGGAAGAAAAATGGACAAGAAAAAAAAGTATTGATTTTAGGGGTTGACGGGGTTGGATCCTCGTTTAACTAAACGCTATGTGGAAGAAGGCTTTATGCCCAATACAAAGAAATTTTTGGAACGGGGCGCAGCTCAATATGATTATGAAATGATTGGTGGACAGCCGACTGTAACCCCACCAATGTGGACTACGTTAGCTACCGGCGCTACAGCCCGTGTGCATGGCATTACCGGCTATTATCGCCACAACGAACAGCATGATATTCTGGAATACAATTTCGATTCCACCAACTGCCGTGCGGAACAGTTATGGAATGTGACTGCCGAAGCAGGTTTGAAAACATTGGTATGGCATTGGCCAGGTTCTGCATGGCCACCAAGCTCCGATAGTGAAAATTTATATGTCATTGATGGTACCCAGCCAGGTGGTATCAATGTAGGGACTGCCCAAGTAGACCAGGAATTTCTGTTGCTGGCCAGTCCAAAAGTAGAAACAGCTTCGTTCCGTCATGATGCAGCCAGCGATAAAGAAGTACCATGCTTTATTACAGGGATGGAAGCGGAAGAAAAGAATGATGCAGTTGATTTGAACAAAATGGCCAACCGTCTGACCGTGAAAAAGAGCCAGCGCGTAACTACTACTGTAGAAGAAAATATTCAAAATCTGGATGAAACGCCAATGAACATGGTTAGCTCTCCAATTAAACCGGCTACTGGCTGGGTGGATGCACCAGCAGATGCATTGGAAGGCATTATGTTGTTATCCGATGGTTATATTCGCCGTCCATTCTTAATTTTGAAGAATGAAGCTGGTAAATATGACAGAATTGCCATCTACAAAAATAAAAAGGCAACAGAACCAATCGTTGTGTTGGAAAAGACGTTTATGTGCAGGATGTGGTAGATGAAGCCATTCGCCATGAAGAACGGGTACAGGCCAATCGCAGCATGCGTTTGCTGGAAATTGAGGAAGACGGCAGTCATCTGCGTTTGTGGGTGTCGGCAGCAATGGATTTCCATGACGATACTGTATGGTCACCAAAGAGCCTGCGGCAAACAGTAGTAGAAAAATGTAGGCTATCCGCAACCGGTCAGCTTAGGCGGCGGTTTTGATGAAACACTGGTTTCTAAATGCATGCGGGCCAGCTGGGATCACGCTGCTAAATGGAATGCCGACGGTATTAAATACATGGCACGGGAACAGGGTTTTGACGTAATTTTCTCCCATTTTCATAACGTAGACCTGCAAGGCCATGTGCTGGTATCTAACCTGAAAAAAGGTGGTAAGCTGGGACCGGAAGTGTGTCAGGAATTGTTCAAACAGGTTTATATTCAGACCGATAATTACATTGGTGAATTCTTAGAACTATTGGATGAAGGCTGGACCATTCTGATTGTTTCCGACCATGGCCAGACCACGCCGGAACACGAACCATCCACCTATCGTCTGAATACTGGCGGGGTAAATGCTTACGATATGCGGAAACTGGGCTATACAGTACTGAAGAAAGATGAAAATGGCAATGATTTGCCGGAAATTGACTGGAGCAAAACTACAGCCCACACCGCTTCTTATTGCCATATCTTCATCAATTTGAAGGGCAGAGATCCGCACGGTATTGTGGAACCGGAAGATAAATATGAATTGGAAGAAAAAATTATGACCGATTTGTATAGTCTGCGGGATGAAAAGACTGGTCACCGCATTGTGGCATTGGCTCTGCGCAACAGGGATGCTGCGCTGCTGGGAGAAGGCGGACCGGACAGCGGCGATATTATCTTCTATATTGCAGAAGGGTATACTGCCGACCATGCCGACAGCTTCTCCACCATTGACGGTGCTTGCGGAACTTCTGTACGTTCTGTATTTATGGCAGCGGGCCCTGGCATCAAAGAAAACTTCTTGACAGACCGTATTATCAAACACATGGATGTAACGCCAACAGCGGCAGTGTTGCTGGGTGTGCGGATGCCGGCACAGTGCGAAGGGGCACCAGTTTATCAGATTTTAAAATAGTTTCGGCAATATGACATGGTATTGAGGGCGTCCTGCTTTTTACAAAAAAGCAGGATGTTTCTCTATCCCTTTGGAATGGAGTGAAGACTATGAATGCTTTGTATTGTGCAGAAGGACGCATAGAAACGCTGAAAAAACGAACACGGCGCTGTGTTTGCAAATACTGTGGTGGAGCGTTGAGCTTGCGGCGTATCATTTTTCATGATGTGGAGGATGTGCGGGTAGAAATTTATTGTGACAACTGCGACCGGATAGAGTTTGGCGTAGAGCCGGAAATCTATATCAGTGCCTGTAATTTTGTTGATAATCTGGAATTTGATTGTTATGAAGGGTTGGATGCAAATGAAAAAGAAACGTCAGATGAATATTGCCAAAGTCAGCGAGATTTTATCCTGGGGTTGCAAGAATATGGGATTGTTAAATCAGGAGGGATTTCAGGTGCCTTTGCAGATGAAACAGTCCGATTGGGCAGAGTGTTTGGTTTTATCCAGTGAAGAAATTATGCTGGACGGAGAAAAGCCGGAAACGGAGGCAACATGATGCAGACGGTTTTGCGGGCACGGGAGCTTTGCTATAAATCGGGGAAGCGCTTATTTGCTGAATCATATTAATTGGGGAAATAAAAGCAGGAGAGCATTGGTTGATTTTTGAATGAATGGCAGCGGCAAGACGACGCTGTTAAGTACTATTGCCGGTTTTAAATCGGCCACGTCCGGCACATTAGAAGTGCTGGGGCAGCATTATGACAGAGCGAATATCTACGGGCTGCGCCGGAAGGTGGGCTGGGTCAGCAGTTCTTTTTTGACAATTATTATAAACAGGAGGCTGCGCTGCAAATTGTGTTGTCGGGCTTAACAGGAACATTAAACGTAGATGAGACCATTCAAGATGGAGATGTGCGTTATGCCAAAGCGCTGCTGCGGGAACTGCGCATGGGAGAAAAGATGCACCAGCCCTTTGGTTTGATGAGCAAAGGGGAGCGGCAAAATGTGTTGATTGCCCGTGCATTGATTACAAGACCGGAAATTTTGGTGCTGGATGAACCGGGTACAGGCTTAGATGTATATGCTAGAGCCCACATGATGAATACGGTGCGTATGTTGGCAGAGAATGGTGGCGTGACAATTTTGTATGTGACCCATTATCCTGAGGAAATTCAACCTTTATGAATAAGACATTGCTGCTGAAAATGGACGGGTTTTTGCCCAGGGCGATACCGCTGATGTGTTGACCAGCCAAAATCTTTCCGCTTTTTGATGAATGAATCCATTATAGTGCGAAGAACAGAGGATGGAACCATTGGGATGACAGCGCAGGCCCCGTCTCAGTTATGGCAGCTATGCTATGGAAAGCAGGTGAAGGAAAATGGGCTATGAAAGCTATGAGAACAGGGATATGCGCTGCGCTGCCGATGTGGGCCGTATGGCAGAACTGGGCCGTTTTGATGTGCAGTTTGATGTATGGCAGCGCCGTACAGGAGCACGATGGCAAAATTTATTACCGTGCCACTAGCGACGAGGAAAAATTATACGATTATATGCAGCAGAAACGGTTAGAAGAACAATATTTTACGCCGATTGTTCAGCAATCGCGGCGCACGAAGGTCCCAGCTGGTATGAAAGAACAGCTTTTGCAGGAAACCAAATATATTTTGTTGAAACAGTTAAAACGAGATTACGAAGGCAGCGGTTATTTTGCGCTGATGCAGCCTCTTTTTCAAATAGCAGCCAATGAGGAGGCATTACCTGTTTTATTGAATTATCAGGAACAAATTGACGGTCATTTTGATGATACAGAGCTGCAATTATTTTTGGGCGCAGCTTGGATGGCCTATGAAGCTAAAGTATTATCCAGCGGTAGCTATAAACGATTGCTGCAATGGCACAATACAACCCGACAGCAAATGGCTGATGATCCAGTGGTAGCAGATAATTTGGAGCGCACCTTTTATGGTTTCGTTTATCAAAAAAGCCGGATGGTTGCAGCGATTGTATGCTTGACGCGCAGAAGATGACGGTAGTGCGCCAAAGACAGGAAAAAATTACTGCAGGGATTGTTGGTTGGCCCGATCATGCAAAAAACCTACTGGTTTCAACAGTTTAACCAGTTAGGGGCTATTCGTCAAAGCTATCGGCAATGGCTGCTACAAGGGCAGGATGAAGCCTATTTTCAAGTATTGCAGGAAATTAGACATTGTCCGGGCGTCATTACATGGTCAGCATTGCGGCAGGCAGCAGAAAAACTGGCTGGTAACGAAGCGGCCAGTCGGGCAGTTGCGTATTATAGCGTGTTGTGGAATTTACAGCAGCATGCTTAAACAACGAGAGCATCGGCAGTACACGGCCTTGTACAGAGGTTCAATCGGCGTATAATCCTTTATAATAATTTTGATAATATTTCAGAAAAATATCGCATAGGACAGAGGTTGTTTTCTTTTTTGACAACGCCGTGCTCTACATAAATTTTTTATTGCGTAACGGAATCTCGGCAATGGCGTCGGCAATCACATAAGGAGGTTTTTGATTGCCAGAAATAAACAATCTGTTTCCGCCAGAATTTCGTGAAAACCTTAATATCGCTGGCTTCATATTTAATATTGGCAGTTCCCATATTTTGTAGCGCCTGCTCCATCAAAGAGGATAGGTATCATAGGGTTTAAAATTGATGAGCGGTAACTCACACAACGTAGCCATGGAGATGGTTTTTATATTTTTTATGTAAGGATTATCGGCAGCGCCATAAACCATGAGATGCTCTTTTTAGACATGAGAGAAAATTCTAATTCGTCGGGAATCGTGTAGCTTTGGATGTTTTCGCCAATTACTCTGGAGATAATGCCGACACCGTCTTGCTGCAGCAAGGTTTGCACAATCTCTTCGCTGGCCATATTTTTGATAAAACACTGCACATTGGGATAGGTCTTAGCGAAGTCTTTATAAAAGCGGGCGTAGCTGGTCCAGATATTAATTTCTGTTAGAATATCCAGTCGGCCCGTAATGCTGTCTGGTTTTTCCTCTTGTGCTTTGATGCTATCATAAATGGATATAATCTGCTCAAATTTTTGACGATATCTTCTCCTTGCGGCGTTAAAAAATGCCTTTGGTGTTGCGGTAAAAAATCTCGATTTCTAAGTCGGTTTCAACAGCGGCAATAATACGGCTTAACTGCTGTTGATTGATATAAAGGTGCCGACTGGCTTTTGTTGATAGACTTCCACTTGGACACCTCAACGATATAACGCATGTGTTCAATTTTCATGATGTTCCCTACCAATCTATTCTATTTGTACATAGTAGTATGAATTAAAAGGTATAGATTTTTTGACAGAAACAGCAAACAAAAAAAATACGCAGAAAAAAAAGCGGTTATATCGGGAAATTTCAATATAACCGCTATATACGGCTGCTATTTTATTGCCTAAAAATCTATACATAGTTCAACATTTTGTTTAGTATAAGCTATTCTTATTGTTCTGTCAAGTTACAGAATTAGAATACGGAGGATGGGTGGGCGAAACGCCTCCCCAACGGTATCTTGTTCTATCAGTGAATTATTTTGAGCTTGCGGATTTATCCCAGCGATTTTAGTCCCTGCCGATAGGTTTGCATTTCTGCTTCGCTGATATGATCGATGACCCATTGCAGTTGGCGATGACTTTTTCCTTATCTCGCGGCAGATAGGCGGTGAAAGGGAAAAAGTTGGACTTGGTGTTGGCTAAAAGATGGGTGCGGATTTGTAAATGCTGTATAAAGTTTGCAGCTCCTGCAGCCGTTCTTGTTCACCGGCGAGCGTAAACTGTCCATTTTGTGCCATTTGAGCCAGTTCGGTGTCGGGAAACAGGATGAGCGAGTCGACAGAAATAAAGTAGGGATTGAGTTGACTGAACAGGCGGGCGCTATTGATGGCATTGCGGTAGCTGTGGCCTTTTTCCTGCCAGTCCTGTCATGTAAACCAAATAATATTCAATGCCGGCTTGGTCAATTTGCGGCATTGGGTAAAAATATCCTGAGCGGTGTAGCCTTTGTTTGCTAGCGTCAGTGTGGCGTTATCACCGCTTTCAGTACCGATGGTCAGGCCGTTGATGCCCATAGCTTGTAATTTTGCAGTTGCCCCAGCGTTTTGCTTTTTATGTCGCGAATGCTGGCGAAC
>VOFC01003063.1_pt1 | contig 23722 bp, 21 predicted proteins | sample 5384161 | NCBI WGS metagenome assembly VOFC01 (sample SAMN12384722, study PRJNA508395) | human gut metagenome | isolation source: healthy gut B | host: Homo sapiens | reverse complement strand
AAAACAATCGTCCGCGACAAGCACCTGCTCTCCTTGAAAGACCTGAACCAAAGCGAAGTGTTGGAAGACCTGCTGGATGCCGGCGCCTCTTCCCTCAAGATAGAAGGGCGGTTGAAGGACGTTTCCTATGTGAAGAACGTTACGGCTGCCTACCGCAGCAAGCTGGATGCCATCTTCGCCCGTCGCAAGGAGTACGTACGTGCTTCTTCGGGTACTTGCCGTTTCGACTTCACGCCCCGGTTGGACAAGAGTTTCAGCCGCGGCTTCACCCATTACTTCCTGCAGGGCCGCGACCGGGAAATCTCTTCTTTCGATACACCGAAATCCTTGGGCGAGGAGATGGGTACGATGAAAGAGCAGCGCGGCAACTACCTTACCGTTGCCGGAGTGAAACCCTTCCATAACGGAGACGGTGTCTGCTTTCTCGATGAACAGGGCCGTTTGCAAGGTTTCCGTATCAATCGGGTGGACGGCAATAAGCTGTATCCGGCAGGCGATGTGCCCCGTATCAAACCGCGTACTCGTCTTTTCCGCAATTTCGACCAGGAATTTGAGCGCATCCTTGCCCGCAAGTCCGCCGAACGTAAAATCGGCGTTGAATGGGAACTGGCAGATACCCCTTCGGGCTTTGCCCTGACAGCGGCGGACGAAGACGGCAACCGCATAACCTTGTCTTTCCCCTATCCAAAGGAACTTGCGCGTACTCCGCAATCGGAGAACCTGCGCACCCAACTCGGCAAATTGGGGAATACTCCTTTCGAGGTCATGCCTCTCGGCGGCACGGACAGCCCCTCGGCAACAACAGCTCCCGCCATTGCAATCAACCTGTCGCAGAATTGGTTCATACCCGCCTCGGTGATAGCCGACTGGCGCCGCCAAGCGATAGACAAGCTGACTGCCGCCCGCCGCATTACTTACCGTCGTGAGTTGCACGTGTGGAAACCCACCCGCCACCGTTTCCCGGCAACGTCCCTGACCTATCTGGGCAATGTGATGAATACCGCCGCCCGCAGCTTTTATCAGGCTCACGGGTAGCTTCCGTAGAACCGGCTTACGAGAAACAGGCCGTACCCGAAGCCGTACTTATGTTCTGCAAACATTGCCTGCGTTACAGCATGGGGTGGTGCCCTACGTATCAAAAGGGACATTCCCCGTACCGGGAACCTACTACCTGGTAGGAACAGACGGAAAACGTTTCCGCCTCACTTTCGACTGCAAGAACTGCCAAATGAAAGTCAGCAGTTAAAAGCCAAGGATGGAGCTTACGTATAAAGCATACGGTATAAAGAATGAAATATAAGGTATGGGTGAATACGCATAACGGATAGTGAAGATGATTGAGAATGAATGCCCAAAGTATATAATATGAAGAAAGAAGAAACAAACATAAACAGCCGTAAACACAGCGTTACCGTACAATGTGCGTCCCGCTCTTTATACCTTATGCCTCATACCTTATACTTAAATTTCATATTTTATATTTTATACCTTATTCTCGGTTCTTCTTGCCATTATCCCCGTCCGGACCTGGAAGACGGGAAACTGGGGGCAAAGACCCGCGATTCGCTGACTTATCTGTACGAGCGTCACTATACGTGGAACACGAATCTGGAAGTGCAGGAAGATTCGGTGACGATAGCCTGCCTGCCTGTAAAAGACTGCTATAATACATTGTACAAAGGGAGACAGGGTGGTAGTGGCGGAGTTTGCCATCCACCCGACGGACAGTGTGGACAGCGTATGGGTCAAACTCGCCCATTCTCAGGAAGTGCAGGGCTGGCTTCGGGAAAAGGACATGATCCGGGCGTTTGTACCTACGGACAGTATCTCGCAGGCCATTTACCTGTTCAGCGATACGCATGCTTCCTATTTCATTGTTATTTTTGCGCTGTTTGTGGCGGCATGGCTGTTTCGCGCGTTCCGGCGGAAGCAGTTGCAAATGGTCTGCTTCAATGATATAGACAGTGTATATCCGTTGCTGCTATGCCTGTTGCTGGCGTTCAGTGCCACCGTGTACGAGTCTATGCAGGTATTTGTGCCGGAGACGTGGCAGCATTTTTATTTCAACCCCACACTCTCGCCGTTTAAAGTGCCGTTCGTGCTATCCGTTTTCCTGATGAGCCTTTGGCTGTTTGTCATCGTACTGCTGGCGGTGCTCGACGATTTGTTCCGCCAACTGAGTCCGGAAGCGGCTGTGTTCTATCTGTTGGGGCTGGCTTCCTGTTGCATTTTCTGTTATTTCTTCTTTATATTGACTACCCAGATATATATCGGCTATTTGTTTATAGCCGTATTTGTGTGGGTATTCTTCAGGAAACTGCGTTCGTCACTGGCGGCATCCCGCTATCGCTGCGGCAATTGCGGACAGAAAATAGGGGCGAAAGGGGTTTGCCCGCATTGCGGGGCAATCAACGAATAGGTTATTTGCCGGTACCGGCTGGCGGTACTTCGCGTTCCAAAGGGAGGTACCCCGGCTACCGGCAGTTGGTACTCCGTGTACCAACGCTTGGTAGTCCGCGTACCATAGTGTGGTACTTCACGTACCAATGCTTGGTAGCTCCCGTACCAACGGTTGGTATTTCGTGTACCAAAGCGGGGTATTACTTTGGTACACGCAACCGGTTTATATTAAGAGGCTTACAATCCTGATTTACCTGTTTGTAAAAGTCGGCAAACTCTGTTTGCTAAAATCTGCAACGCAGTTCTATTCCGGCCTGGATGGGACGTCCTTTCTGCATAAATCCGTTGCCCATGCTTTCGAAATAGAAGGTGGCGTAATCTTTGTCCAGTGCATTGCGCACCCAGAGGTCTATCTGTCCGCGACCTTTCTGGAAACTGATGTGTCCGTTCAGTGTGCCGTAGAATGATTGGCTGACGGTGTTCTCTTCCGTCCAGTACACACGTCCCGCACCGGTGTATCCGGCATTCAACTGAATGCGCTCCAGCCAATATCCCGGGTTGATGCGGAAAATGTACTGTCCGCCTACGGTCAGCGTGTGTTTGGGAACGAAAGGCACGTAGTTGCCGTTGTAGCTGATTTCCTGAAGCCGGCCGTTGACGCGGGCATTGGTTACGTAGTCCTTGAAGGTGGCGTACGTATAGCCGTAGCTGGTGTTCAGCGTGAAGTCGGTGGTGATGGCGGCAGCCAGAGCCAGTTCGGCGCCGAGGCTGCGGCTTTTGCCCGCGTTGACCGTCTCGCGTCCCAAGCCGCTTGCTCCCGCGAAACGTGAGATTTGCTGGTCGCGCGTCTCCAGCCAGAAGAGTGCGGCATCGGTACGCAGACGGTTATTGAAAAGATTCAGGTGAGTTCCGATTTCGTAGTTCCAGGTTTGCTCCGGTTTGTATTCGGTGGCGGAGCGGGCGTCGGGATTCTCGCCTGCGTCAGGGAACATTTCGTTGATAAGGTCTTTGTAGGATGCGCTGGGAGAACCCTCTACGGCTTTCAGAATCTCCTCTTTCGTCTGCCGCATCATGTCGTTTTTCAGGCTGGACTGCAACAGGTCGGAGAACATCTGGATGTTGTATCCGCCCGAACGGTAGCCCTTGCTCACGGTTGCATAGACGTTGCCCCGATTGTTCTTGAAGTCGTATTGAAGGGCAAACTTCGGCAGCAGTTGCAGGTAATCCTTGTCGATGGAACCGTGGTAGCGCGACTGTACGGTGAGTGCCGTTTCGGGCATCATCGGTATTTCTTTGATAACCTGTCCGCCCCGTACCATTTCTCCCTTGATACCTACCGTATAGTCCATTGCGGTACCGGAGTCGTAGGTCATCTTCATCTTCTCATAATCCAGGCGCAGGCCGGCGGTGAAAGATAATCCCGTGAGGCCGAACAGGTCCCGGAAAGTAGACTGGTGGAACAACGCTCCGTTGAGAAGCGGTGTGTCGAAATTACCGTTGATGAGCAGATTGCTGTTGTCGGGCCGCAAGGACGGCAGGATATTGATTCCCATACCGGGCATGGGCAGGGGAACTTCTATTTTGGAAGGGATTACACTGCCCAGCATCTGCCCCAGCATTCCCATGCCGTCTTCCCTGAAGGTCACCGGAGCATCGGTTTTCAGCCACTGGTAGAAGCCGAAGACGCCCGTAGCCCATTGCCAGCGGCTGCTGCCTTTGCTTTTCATCACAATCTCTTCGCTCAGGGTATGGATGCGTTGCTTCTGTTCCAGCGTATAGATGTCTTTCGCCGTAAAATCCTGGTCGATGAACATGCGGTCTTTCAGGAACTGATAGCCCGTTACGGCGCTCAGGGTGAACCGCTGCGCCTGATATTCGAGGTTCAGCCCTGTATTCAGCAGATTGCGGTAGTAACTGCTTTCGCGGTTGTTGGAGATTGTACCGATATAGGATTTCATGTCTTCGCTTTGGGCGGCGGGATTGACGCTGCCTGTATAATAGTACGGATAGCCGCCCTGGTCGCTGTATTCGTAGCTTATGTTCAAGTCCGCTTTCCAGTTCTCGGAAGGTAGGTAGATGCCGCGGAAGCGTCCGCCGGCCGACTGTCTCTTGTCTATTTTCTTATTGTCCAGCGCCGCGTTGCGGAAGAAGCCGCCTTCGTAGTCATAGAAGCCGCCGGTGGAGAAAGCGAAACGCTCGGACACCCGGTGGTAATGCGTCAGCGAAGTGTTGTAGGCATTGTGCGTGCCTGCGCCGATGCGCAAGTCCGTGCCCTGATAGGAGAAAGGCGATTTGGTGTGAATCTTAATCAGTCCGCCCATCGCATTGCGTCCGTACAGCGTTCCTTGCGGGCCGCGCAGTACGTCGATGCGTTCGATGTCGGAGTAGTCGAAGTCGAAAGCGGACTTGTCGATGTAGGGGATATTGTCCACATACAGCCCCACGGACGGCGTGTTGATGCGCGAACCGATACCGCGGATATAGACGGCGGAAGTAAGGCGCGAACCGTAGTCGGGGATGAACATGTTGGGAACGAGTCCGGTCAGGTTCTTGATGGAGTTCACCTGTGCCGCCTGCATATCCTGCTGCGAAAGCAGGGTGACGGCTGTGGGCTGTTCGCGCAGCTTGCGGTTTTCTTTGGGGGCTGCGATGACGAGGACTTCTTCCACGTCTACTACTTTCAAGGTGTCCAAATCTGCTGCCGACACATTACCGGCAGTGAGGAACGTCAGAATCAGGGGAATAATCTTATATTGTTTCATAACTGGTTTTGTTTCGCTTGCAAAGTAACGCGAAATCTCCAGCCCGTGCAATCCTAATTTATGAGGATTATGATGCCGGGAGATGCGGGGCGGCAGGGGGATTGCCATCCGGTTTATATCCTGTCGGCATCGATGTAGCCGTGCATCACGGCATAGATTGTCAGTCCCGATACGGACTTGATACCCAGTTTCTCCACAATGTTCTTGCGGTGGGTGATGACGGTGGTGAGGCTGATGTTCAGTTTGTCGGCAATCTCCTTGTTGATAAGCCCTTTGGTGATGAGTACCAGCACTTCTATCTCGCGGGCGGAAAGTTCGTGGGCATCGGCGTTGCCGGCGGCATGAGGCGGCATGGCGGAGCGGAGACCGTCCGGTTGCTTGTCGGGGTGTCCGTGCTGGTGTCCGTACCGATGGAGTTGCAGAATGTCTTTTACGAGGCCTTTCTCGTCCTGATAGATGTTCAGGATCGGCACGCCCGATAGCTGAGGCTGGTTGTCGCCGCCTGCCAGTACGATGGTCTTGGGCTTTCGGGGCAGGAAGAATGAGGTATGCTCGAAATAGATTTGGGCAGAGATAAAATAATGGGCATACATGTCGGGCGTATCATCCATGAGTTCGGCGAAGGAGCGGAACACACGGATGGTAGCCATCGGGATAATCTCTTCCAGAAGGTTCTGCAATCCCAAAGAGGTCAATGTGTTGGGAGCGACGATTGCTATTTCGGGAGCTGTCATAACGGTATAGGTTTGCCCGCAAAAGTACGGATTATTTTTTGTATCATCCTTGCAATGCGGGGAAATGAATTTCACCTGCATGCGGAACTCTGCTGCTCTCATTGCAGCAAAGCCGGCCTGCGGCTTCCGCACACCGTTCTCCGTCGATACCTGCCGACACGATGCCGCCTGCATATCCGGCTCCTTCTCCGCAGGGAAACAGTCCTTTCAAACGGATATGCTGCAAGGTGTCTTTGTCTCTGACAATGCGCACCGGAGCCGATGTACGGGTTTCAACGCCAATCATGGCAGCTTCGTTGGTGAGGAAACCGTGGCTGTATTTCCCGAATTGCTGGAAACCTTTGCTCAGCCGGTCGGCAATGAACGGCGGTATCCAGAAGTGCAGAGGCGACGATACCAGTCCGGGGGCGTATGAACTTTCCGGCAGGTCGTAGCTGAGCTTTTTCCTGGTAAAGTCCGCCATGCGTTGCGCGGGGGCTGTTTGCTTCATGTTGCCCTGTTGCCAGCAAAGGCGTTCCAGAGCTTCCTGAAAATACATCATGTTGAGTTGGGAGTTGAAAGCCGGCTCTTCATTCATCATTCTTAACTCCTTATTCTCCAAGTCTTCCGGACGCAGCTCCACTACCATTCCCGAATTGCTCCACCGGGAACCCCGGTTGCTGGGGCTCATGCCGTTGACTACTATTTGCCGGGGACCGCTGGCTGCCGGAACGACAAAGCCTCCGGGGCACATGCAGAAGCTGTACACGCCTCTTCCGTCCACCTGGGAAACAAAGCTGTACTCGGCGGCGGGCAGGTATTTGCCGCGTCCGTTGCGGTTGTGGTATTGTATCCGGTCTATCAGGGAAGCGGGATGTTCCAGACGTACTCCTACGGCGATGCCTTTGGCTTCTATTTCCACTCCGTTGGCTGCCAGCCAGCGGTATACATCCCGTGCAGAGTGTCCGGTGGCGAGTATTACAGGGCCGAGGAATGTCCGGCCGGTATCGGTTTCGATGCCTTTCACTTCATCGTTTTCAATAATAAGAGCATCCATCCGTGTCTCAAAGTGCACTTCACCGCCGCAACCGATAATGGTGTTCCGCATGTTTTCTATGACCCGCGGCAGTTTGTCCGTGCCGATATGGGGATGGGCGTCTACGAGTATGGAAGATGAAGCGCCGTGCTGGCAGAATACGTTCAGGATTTTATCTACGTTTCCCCGTTTTTTACTGCGGGTATAGAGCTTGCCGTCCGAATAGGCGCCTGCACCGCCTTCTCCGAAACTGTAATTGGATTCCGGGTTGACGGTCTGTTCCCTTCCTATCAGGGCAAGGTCTTTCTTGCGGTCGCGTACATTCTTTCCGCGCTCCACGATGACGGGGCGCAAGCCCAGCTCTATCAGGCGCAAGGCGGCAAACAGTCCGCCGGGACCGGCTCCTACAACGATAACTTGCGGCTTGTCCGACACATCGTTATAGACGGTTTCCTGATACTCCTTCTCTTTCGGCAACTCGTTGAGATAAGCACGCACGGTCAGGTTTACGAAGATGGTTCGCTGGCGTGCATCAATGCTGCGTTTCAGAATGCGCGTAGCCGTAATGTCGCGTGCGCTCACTCCTTTCTCTTGTATGAGGTATTCTTTTTTTTATGCGTTGTTCGTTGGCTGCAACCTCAGGCAACACGCGCGCAATTGGTATTCTTGTATCATTGGGTTTCTTTCTATATCTATATATAATGTGTATCAATCCGTATCTCCTGCGGCGGACTCATCCTATGGCGGACTTAGCCGAACAATGCCCGGAAGGCTTCTTCCACCTTTCTTACCGGTATCAGCTCAATCTTCAATTTGGACGTGTTCAGTCCCTGCAGATTATATTTGGGCAATATAAACCGTTTGAAACCGAGTTTTTCCGCTTCGCCGATGCGTTGCTCAATCCGGTTTACGGGGCGGATCTCGCCGGACAGGCCTATTTCTCCCGCCATGCAGATTTCGGGTTCTATGGCGGTATCCATATTGCTTGACAGAATGGCGCTGATAACAGACAGGTCGATGGCGGGGTCGTTCACTTTCAGTCCGCCGGCAATGTTGAGAAAGACGTCCTTTTGGGCAAGCTTGAAGCCGACCCGCTTTTCCAGTACTGCCAACAGCATGTTCATTCTCCGTATGTCGAAGCCGGTGGCGGAACGTTGCGGGTTGCCGTAAACAGCACTGCTCACCAATGCCTGCGTTTCTATCAGGAACGGTCGTATGCCTTCTATGGCCGAAGCGATGGCTATGCCGCTCATTCCTTCATGGTCTTGGCTGAGGAGCAGTTCCGAAGGATTGCTTACCTGCCGCAGTCCGTCCTGTCTCATCTCATAGATGCCCAACTCGGCAGTGCTGCCGAAACGGTTCTTGATGCTGCGGAGAATGCGGTACATATAATGTTGGTCACCTTCAAATTGCAATACGGTGTCTACAATATGTTCCAGTACCTTGGGGCCGGCAATGCTTCCTTCTTTATTGATATGGCCGATGAGGATGACCGCCGTATGCGTTTCTTTGGCGAAGCGCAGGATAGAGGCGGAGCACTCCCTGACTTGGGCTATGCTGCCCGGAGAGGATTCGAGCGTCTCCGTGGAAATGGTCTGTATGGAGTCTATTATGACTAAATCGGGTCGTGTATTCTTGATATGGACGTAAATCTGTTCCAACGAGGTTTCACAGACAATCAGGCAGTCGGCGGATGTACTTGACAGGCGGTCGGCACGCAGTTTTAACTGCCGGGCGCTTTCTTCCCCGGATATGTAAAGGATGCGTTTCTCCGGTATGCGGAGGATGGTCTGCAGCACCAGGGTGGACTTGCCGATACCCGGTTCGCCGCCTATCAGTACGAGCGAGCCCTGCACCAGACCGCCGCCCAGCACACGGTTCAGCTCTGCATCATGCAGGTCGATACGGGGTTCGTCATCGGCAGCGATTTCATCCAGTGTTACAGGCTTTGCTTTGGCGGTTTCCATGCCCGATACCGGACGTTTGTTTACGGTTTCCTTGCGTACAATCTCTTCTACATAGGTGTTCCACGCTCCGCACGACGGACATTTGCCTACCCATTTAGGCGATTCCTGCCCGCAATTGCTGCATACATATACCGTTTTCTCTTTTTTGCCATAAAAGAACTTCCTTTAGAATAATTGCCCAAAGGTACGATTTTTTTCGTTTCAGGGCTGGCGGTGTGTCGCGGAGTTTTTTCTATATTTGTTCTCAAAAATATAAAACGGGGATTATACTATGATAGAAGATATTCTTGAATACAATAAGCAGTTTGTAGAGAATAAGGGATATGAGAAGTATATCACCAATAAATATCCCGATAAGAAAATCGCCATCCTTTCCTGTATGGACACCCGCCTGACCGAATTACTGCCGGCAGCTCTGGGTATAAAGAACGGTGATGTAAAGATGATAAAGAATGCGGGCGGAATCATTTCGCATCCTTTCGGCAGCGTTATACGCAGCCTTATGGTGGCTATCTACGAGTTGGGGTGAAAGAGGTCATGGTCATTGCGCATTCCGATTGCGGTGCGTGCCACATGAGCAGCGCCCAGATGATAGAGCACATGAAGGCGCGCGGCATCAAACAGGAAACGATAGATATGATACGTTTCTGCGGGTGGATTTCGATTCGTGGCTTTATGGCTTTCGGAGATACGGAGAAGTCCGTAAGAGAAACGGTGAAAGCCATTCTTGACCATCCGCTGATACCGGAGGATGTCCATGTTTCCGGGTTTATCATCGATTCGATTACCGGCCTTGATTCCCGTAGTGGCGTAAACACCTCTCTTCCTATATCGTTATCTCACCTGCAAGAGGGCGGCTCATCAGGTCGCGTACTTTTGCGGGGGATAGTTGTGACCTAACAGGAACATCAGTTTGGTTACAGCGGACTCTGTTGTGCTGTCGTATCCGCACACCACGCCTGCCTGCATCAGGCGGTATCCCGTTTCATAACGCTCCATTTCTACCGTACCGGCGCTGCATTGGGTAACGTTTACAATGATAATGCCTTGTTCGCAGGCATTGTGCAGATGATGGAGAAACCACTCTTTCAGCGGAGCATTGCCCGAACCGTAAGTTTCCAGCACCACAGCTTTCAGTCCCTTTATAGCGAGAATGGCATCCACCACGTTTTCCTGAATGCCGGGGAAGAGCTTCAATATGGCTATATTGGTATCGAGCAGGTAGTGTGGCTGCAACTCTCTTTGTACCTTCTCCGTATGAATCTGCACATTATTATATTTAATATGTATGCCGGCAGAAGCAAGTACAGGGTAATTGTACGAGCGGAAAGCATTGAAGTTCTCCGCATTTATTTTGGTGGTACGGTTGCCGCGTGTCAAGTGATTCTCAAAGAAGATACATACTTCCGGCACGATAGGCCGGCCATTGGGATGCCGGGCAGTGGCAATTTCGATACTTGTCAGCAGATTTTCTTTACCGTCGGTACGGAGCACGCCGATAGGAAGCTGCGAACCCGTGAGGATGACGGGCTTGTTGAGGCCCTCGAGCATAAAGCTGAGAGCGGATGCCGTGTAGGCCATGGTATCCGTGCCGTGAAGGATGACAAAGCCCGTATATTGATTGTAGTTGTCGCTGATAATGCGTACGAGTTTGCGCCAGGCATCCGGATCCATATCCGAAGAATCCATAGGCGGATCGAACTGATAGGTATCAATGCGGAACGTAAAATTCTGAAGCTCGGGTACATGCTTCTGTAAATGTTCGAAGTTGAAGCTCTCCAAAGCTCCGGTTTCCGCATTTTCTATCATGCCGATAGTGCCACCGGTGTAAATTAACAAAACGGAAGTATTATTTGGGGATATACGCTCAATTCTTACATGGTTACTATGCAAAGATAGTAATATATCTCTAAAATAATAGCAAAGTGTTATAAAACTATGCCGGTATTTATATCTCTTTGTTTGGAAAAGCGTGAATATGTTAGCCGTAATATGTACATATTTCTTCCCTTTATAGAATGAATCTGTATTTTTATCGCAAAAAAGTCATAAAATGTAATAGTTTGAATGTTTTTATTGTTACTTTTGCAACACTTATCATAAGCGATAGCAGTAAGAGAGAATGAACAAGTACTATCAACATACAGTCACATCCATGTGTACCATGACCCTTAGGGGTTAGGGATAGTATTTTGTGTTTCTACGTGTTACACCGATTTTTCAGCAGTTTTTCTTATTTAGTTAAAGTCTATACGGGCTATGGCAGCTTGTTTTGACAATTGTATCAACCGTTTCAATCCGATAAAAAGATATGAAAGTAATAAAATTCGGCGGAACATCCGTAGGTTCTGCGAACAGTATTTTTAAGCGTTAAGAGAATTGTAGAGGCTATAAACGAACCCTTAATAGTGGTAGTGTCTGCCTTGGGCGGTATTACGGACAAGCTGATCAATACTTCGAAAATGGCGGCTGCCGGTGATTCCTCTTATGAAAACGAGTTTCGTGAGATTGTCTATCGTCATGTGGAAATGATAAAGGAAGTAATTCCGGCAGGTGAGGCGCAAGTATCACTGCAACGCCGGGTGGGAGGAGTTGCTTAATGAGCTGAAAGACATCTTCCAGGGGATTTACCTGATAAAGGACCTCTCGCCGAAAACATCCGATACGATTGTGAGTTACGGCGAACGCCTTTCATCCATTATTGCAGCGCAACTGACGGGTGCGGAATGGTTTGATTCGCGCCGGTTCATCAAAACGGAGAAGAAACATTCCAAGCATGTATTGGATACGGAGCTTACTACTTCCCTGGTGCGCGAGACATTCAAGGATATGCCCCCGACGGGTGCTGGTTCCGGGATTTATCTCTACGGATAAGATTACGGGCGAGGTGACCAACCTCGGTCGCGGAGGTTCCTGACTATACGGCTGCCATCATAGCTGCAGCGCTGGATGCCGATGCACTGGAAATATGGACGGATGTGGACGGTTTCATGACGGCCGACCCGCGTGTGATTTCTACCGCTTATACCATCAATGAACTGAGTTATGTAGAGGCTACGGAGCTTTGCAACTTCGGTGCTAAGGTAGTGTATCCGCCTACCATCTATCCGGTTTGCCACAAGAACATACCTATTATAATAAAGAATACTTTCAATCCCGAAGGAGCGGGAACCGTTATCAAGCAAGAGGTTTCCAATCCGCAGAGCAAAGCCATTAAAGGTATTTCGTCCATTAACGATACGAGTCTGATTACGGTGCAGGGATTGGGTATGGTAGGTGTGATTGGTGTGAACTACCGCATCTTTAAGGCTCTGGCAAAGAACGGTATCAGTGTATTCCTTGTATCTCAGGCATCTTCGGAAAATTCTACTTCTATCGGTGTGCGTAATGCGGATGCCGACTTGGCTTGAAGTGCTGAACGAGGAGTTTGCCAAAGAGATTGAAATGGGAGAGATTTCGCCCATACAGGCGGAGAAGGATTTGGCTACGGTAGCTATTGTAGGTGAGAATATGAAGCATACGCCGGGTATTGCCGGTAAGCTGTTCGGTACGTTGGGACGTAACGGTATCAATGTGATAGCTTGTGCACAGGGAGCTTCGGAAACGAATATCTCTTTTGTGGTAGACAGCAAGTCGCTGCGCAAGTCTTTGAACGTGATCCATGACTCTTTCTTCCTGTCGGAGTATCAGGTATTGAACCTCTTTATCTGCGGAGTTGGTACGGTAGGCGGCAGTTTGATAGAACAGATTCACAGCCAGCGTCAGAAATTGATGCAGGAGAACGGCTTACAGCTGAATGTGGTAGGTATTGCCGATGCTTCCAAAGCAATCTTCAGCCGCGAGGGATTTGACTTGGGACGCTTTCGCGAAGAATTGGCGGAGAAAGGTAAGGAAAGCTCTCTGGATACGCTTCGTAACGAGATTATCGGCATGAATATCTTTAACTCCGTATTTGTAGACTGTACGGCAAGCGCGGAGTTGCTTCCTTGTATAAAGACTTGTTGTTACACAACGTTTCTGTAGTGGCTGCCAATAAGATTGCAGCTTCTTCGGAGTATGAGAACTACCGGGAATTGAAAAAGATTGCCCGCCAACGGGGTGTGAAGTATCTGTTCGAAACAAACGTAGGTGCGGGGTTCCGATCATCAATACAATTAATGACCTGATTCATAGCGGTGACAAGATTCTGAAGATTGAAGCGGTGCTTTCCGGTACACTGAACTATATATTTAATAAAATCAGCGCCGATATTCCTTTCAGCCGTACGATCAAAATGGCACAGGAAGAACGCTACTCCGAACCGGACCCGCGTATCGACCTGAGCGGAAAAGACGTTATCCGTAAACTGGTAATCCTTGCACGTGAAGCCGGTTATCGCATTGAGCAAAAGTGATGTGGAAAAGAATCTCTTTGTTCCGATGACTTCTTCGAAGGTTCTCTGGAAGATTTCTGGAAGAACGTGCCAAGTCTCGACGCAGGCTTTGAAGCCCGTCGCCAGGTATTGGAAAAAGAAAACAAGCACTGGCGCTTCGTTGCCAGACTGGAGAACGGCAAGGCCTCCGTAGGACTGCAGGAAGTGGGTGTCAATCACCCGTTCTATGGGCTGGAAGGCAGTAACAATATTATCTTGCTGACTACAGAACGTTATAAGGAATATCCGATGATGATTCAAGGCTACGGTGCCGGTGCCGGCGTAACGGCTGCCGGAGTATTTGCGGATATTATGAGTATTGCGAATGTTTAATTCGCCTTTGGGTTCTTAATTTTTTAAACATGGGTATGAAACACATTATTATATTAGGTGACGGTATGGCCGACTGGCCTGTAAAGTCTTTGGAAAGCAGGACTTTGTTGCAAGCAGCTAAAACGCCCTATATGGATAAGCTTGCCCGGATGGGGCGTGTAGGCAGGTTAAAAACTGTTGCCGACGGATTTCATCCCGGCAGTGAGGTTGCCAATATGTCCGTTTTGGGCTATGACCTGCCGAAAGTATATGAGGGACGCGGCCCGTTGGAAGCGGCAAGTATCGGTGTAGACCTGAAACCGGGAGAAATGGCGATGCGTTGTAATATTATCTGCATTGAAGGAGATGCTATCAAGAACCATTCGGCGGGACATATTACGACCGAAGAAGCCGATGTGCTGGTGAAATATCTGCAGGAACATTTGGGTAATGAGCGCGTGCGTTTCCATACGGGTGTGCAATACCGGCATTTGTTGGTAATAAAAGGCGGAGACAAGCGGATAGACTGTACTCCTCCGCATGATGTTCCCCTGAAACCCTATCGGCCGTTGCTGGTGAAGCCTATGCCAGGTACAGAAAGTATCACCGTTCCCGAAGGACAAGCCGATTTGACCCCGCAACAAACCGCCGACTTGATTAATGATTTAATCATGCGTTCGCAAGAATTGCTGAAAGAACACCCCGTCAATAGGAAGCGTGCAACCGAAGGCAAAGACCCGGCTAACAGTATTTGGCCGTGGAGCCCGGGTTATCGTCCGCAGATGGAAACACTTTCGGATAAGTTTCCTCAAGTGAGGAAAGGTGCTGTAATCTCTGCCGTAGATTTGATTAACGGTATCGGCTATTATGCCGGACTGCGCCGCCTGACGGTGGAAGGAGCAACCGGACTGTACGATACCAATTACGAGAATAAAGTGGCTGCCGCTCTTGACGCACTGAAAACGGATGATTTCGTTTACCTGCATATCGAGGCCAGCGATGAGGCCGGACATGAAGGAGACATTCCTTTGAAGATGCTGACCATTGAGAATCTGGATAGCCGTGCCGTAGGTCCTATCTATGAAGCAGTGAAAGGCTGGGAAGAGCCTGTCGCAATAGCCGTTTTACCAGACCATCCCACTCCTTGCGAGCTGCGTACACATACCAACGAACCGGTACCTTTCTTTATTTGGTATCCGGGTATTGAGCCGGACGAGGTGCAGACTTTTGATGAAGTGGCGGCTTGCAGCGGCAGCTACGGTCTGATGAAAGAAGATGAGTTTATAAACGAATTTATGAAGGGATAATGAGATGACATGCCCAAATGTATTATCATTCGGTGCAGCGTCATAGTCTTTAATTATTAATTCTTTAATATTTAATTTAATATGCAATATTACAGTACCAACAAACAAGCCCCCGATGTTACCCTCGAAGAAGCCGTAGTGAAAGGGCTTGCCGCAGACAAAGGACTTTTCATGCCATATAGCATTAAACCTTTGCCGCAGGAATTCTACGACAGCATTGATACGCTTGGCTTTTCAGGAGATAGCCTATCGGGTGGCGGATGCTTTCTTTGGGGAAGATGTTCCCGCAGATACATTGAAGCAGATTGTGTACGATACATTGAGCTTTGATGTACCTTTGGTGAAAGTGACGGAAAATATCTATTCCCTCGAACTTTTCCATGGCCCTACACTTGCCTTTAAGGATGTAGGCGGCCGTTTTATGGCGCGCCTGTTGGGCTATTTTATTAGAAAAGAGGGTAAGAAGCAGGTAAATGTATTGGTCGCTACCTCGGGTGATACGGGCAGTGCCGTTGCCAATGGTTTCCTCGGCGTAGAAGGTATTCATGTTTATGTGCTTTATCCGAAGGGCAAGGTCAGTGAAATTCAGGAAAAGCAATTCACTACGTTGGGACAGAATATCACGGCTCTTGAAGTAGACGGCACGTTCGACGATTGTCAGGCATTGGTGAAAGCGGCTTTCATGGACAAGGAGCTTAACAGCCGTTTGCAACTTACCAGCGCCAACTCCATTAATGTGGCGCGTTTTCTGCCGCAGGCTTTCTACTATTTTTATGCTTATGCGCAGTTGAAGCGGGCGGGTAAGGCTGCCAATGCCGTAATCTGTGTGCCAAGCGGCAATTTCGGTAATATAACGGCCGGTTTGTTCGGTAAACGCATGGGACTGCCGATAAAGCGTTTCATAGCATCCAACAACCGTAACGACATATTCTATCAATATTTGCAGACGGGTGTTTATACGCCGCGCCCCAGTATCGCCACGATTGCCAATGCCATGGATGTGGGCGATCCCAGTAATTTTGCCCGTGTGCTCGACCTCTATGGCGGTAGCCATGCAGCTATCTCTGCCGAGATAAGCGGTGCTGCTTATACGGACGAACAGATAGCCGAAACCGTGAAGAACGTTTGGACAGATGAGCATTACCTGCTCGATCCTCATGGCGCATGCGGTTTCCGTGCATTGCAAGAGGGCTTGCAGCCGGGTGAAACGGGCGTCTTCCTGGAAACGGCTCATCCTGCCAAGTTCAAAGATACGGTAGAGAATATTATCGGTGAGGCGGTACAGATACCGGAGAAGTTACAAGCCTTTATGCGTGGCGAAAAGAAGAGTCTGCCTATGTCGAAAGATTTTGCAGACTTCAAGCGTTATTTGATGAACATCTGATTACCAGTTATTTCTGATAGAATGAGGTGTCAAAACTAACAAAATATCAAAGGAGTTTTGACACCTTTTCTTGTTTTCCTGTGGGAATGCTTTTTATCTTTCCGGCTTTGTGGCTATTATCCCAAAGTACGAGTATTTCTATTTTCAGAAGGCTGTGGCGGTAGAATAGCGTATAGTCGGGACAAGGAGTGATATATCGTATGTTATCCACTTCCGTGGCTTGTCCGATGAAAGGATTTAGAGTAATGCGATGAAGTGCATTCTGGAAGAGTGAGTATATAATCTTTCCCTGTTCTTTGTTTCCAAACCTCTGCACTGAGGATAACAGCAGGCTCCTCAGTTCCCTTTGGCAAGTGGCGACCAATTTATTTGTTTAACCATGACTTTACTTCCTTATTGATTGTAACATCTTCTTGCCCTTCTCCGTTTTCCAGTTGCCGGCAAGCAGTTTGGATATCCTGGCGTAGGCGGGTGGAGAATATGAGTACTTGTTTGGTGGGGTTTGATGCCTGTTTGGGTTCTGTTTCTTTCATTTTTCAGTCTCCTGTTTCCCTTAAAACATTGCAAAGTTGCGAATTGTTTAGGATAACGCTCCGTATGTTTCCGAACATTTCCCGGTGCTATGCGTTCTCACTACCTCGAACTCAATGTAGATAGTCTCATGAAAGATAAAAAGCTGGAAGCCAATCTCAGTATGGTTGCATCCCGTATCATGGCGGGTCTGAACATGAACGGATTGAAGTATTTATTGCCTTTGTGGTTGGGAGCTTTAACGGGTGTTACCATACGGTGCGTGTTTGCGGCAGTGGCTTTTTGGTTGACGGGTTGTTTTATAAAAGAAGCGGCGGTTACCAGGAAGCAACGCATCATGCTGTTTTGCCTCGGGGCGTTCGGGCTTTACGGATTTATGTTCTGCTATCTGCTGGGCATCAGCAAGACCACTCCGGTTTCGAGTGCCATATTCAATTCGATGCAGCCTATATGGGTATTTCTTATTTCCGTTTTCTTTCTGCACGAGAAAGCTACGGTAATGAAGATTATCGGTATAGCTTTGGGGTTTGGCGGTGCGATGCTGTGTATCTTGACGCAGGGCAGCGATGATTTGGCACACGATGCCTTTACCGGCAATTTGCTTTGTATGATCAGTTCGTTTGTATTTGCCGTTTATCTGATTGTAAGCAAGAAACTGCTGGAGAAGGTAGGAGTAGTGACGATGATGAAATATATATTTGGCGGAGCTGCTGTTTTTCCGGCATAATCGTTTCGTCCGTTGCAGGGTGGGATGCACCGATGTTTGCAGAAGCCTGGAAGGGCGAGTGGCATTGGACGGCGTGGGCTGTACTTGCATTTATCCTTATTTTCCCTACTTATCTCAGTTACTTCCTGGTTCCTGTCGGGTTGAAGTATCTGAAGACTACTGTTGTCGCTATTTACAGCTATCTGATATTGGTAGTGACCACGGTTGTCTCGCTTTCTTTGGGGCAGGACCGGTTCAGTTGGACACAGGCCGTTGCCATTGCTATGATTTGTATCAGCGTGTACTTTGTGGAAGTGGCTGAGGGAAATTCAAAAAACCAGATACTCCCCTTCCGCCTCAATCGTAAACTCTGTTCCGATGCATTCGTTGAGAGTGCCCTGCCACCAGTTGGTGAAGTCGCTGAGAGGGTATACCAAGCCGAGTCCATGCAATTTGCGGGCATTGAAGTTGATGATGGATACTTGCTGTCCCGGTTGGCAGGTGAAAGTACATGTGTTCAGGCAAGGGATGAAGATACCGTGATCTGTATAAGTCCGCACATCGGCTCCTGCACGCATATAGTCCATAAGCAGGCTGATGTTTCCCAAAGTATGGTCTTCGCGTTTGCCGGTGGCGCCTACGATAGCTATCCGGCGTTTGCCTTGCGATAACAGGTAGTTGACGGCTTTGGTCTGGTCGTTCGTTTCTTGTTCGGCAATGCGGTGAAGCAGATGCCCGTACTTCTTACGTTCTCCTCACTGATGGAGTCGCCGTCACCTATAATAAGATTGGGGTATGTCCGTTCCGGATGTATTCGTCTGCGCCGCCATCGCAACAGACTACGTAAGGCGCATCTGCCAATATCTGCAAAGGCAGGGGAGCGGTAGGATATTCCCCGTTTGCTAAAACCACAGCTTCCACTTTCATAGTTGATACTTGCTAAATCGGAATTTATAAATCATAAATCAGCCTCTTTTTTTCATCAGCTTCTTCCATTTGAAATAGCCAAAGATAGCGATTATTGTGTAAAGGCCGTACAATGCAGCGGTAAAATCGAGTCCTTTATAGATGTACAATCCTGTACTCACAGCATCTACGCCAATCCAGGCCCACCATTGTTCCACATATTTACGTGCCAGCATCCACATGCCGACAATGCTGAGCGCGGTAGTGAAGGAGTCCAGCCAGGGGACATTGCTGTCTGTAAAGTTGATAAGCACCCAGGCAATGCCGGCAAGCGTAACGGCAAATACCGCAATAAGCGGCAACAGATACCTTGACGGCATGCAGGTTATGGGAAGCTCTTGTTGTTGGTTTTCCATATCCGGGATTTTCCTTTTCAGGATTGTCCGGCGTAAGAATGCTCCGTATTTCCACATCATCCACCCATATATGGCAGCTCCGAGGTAGTAGATGTTGATACCGAAGTCAGCATACAGCCCCGCATTGTAGTACACGAAGATATAGATAGCAGGCATTATGATGCCTGCTATCCAAAGATATATACTTGCCCGATACTCCAGCCAGAGGTAGAGAAGCCCGACAAGTGTTCCGATAATTTCGAGTGTCTGCTCCATAATCAAATTTAGAAACTCAAGGAGATATGTCCTAATACATTAGTGCCGGCCTGTGCGGCATATCCGGCATAATTGTAGCGCACTTTCTGTCCGTTCTCATAATAGAAGCCGCTGCCTGCATAGCCATTGTTCTCATACTCTTCGTTGAAGAGATTGTAGATGGTACAGCCTACAGTTATCGATTTTGTTTTGGGCAACGTGAATGTGTACGATAGGTTCAGGTTGCTGACGAAATAGGCATCCAGAATATGGTCTTTGCAATTCAGGTTGCTCATGTACTGTTTGCTGACGTATTGCGATTGTAAAGATGCTTCAAACCCCTTTGTAGATGTATCCGAAACGGTTGTTCAGCAGAAAGTCGGGAGAGAAAGCAATGTGGGTATCGCCCAGATAAGTGCTCCATGTGTCGCCGGTCGGGTCTTCGTTTTCATAAAGTGTTTCGGTAAAGTTTTCTACACGATTGCGGCTTAACGTGGCGTTGATGTCCCATTGGAAACCGCAAGGCAGCTTTAAACCTGCCATTAGTTCGATACCCATACGGTAACTGTCGGGTACGTTGGCGGCTACGGCTTCACCGATTTCGTTCAGTTCGCCGGTCAGCACCAGCTGGTCTTTGTAGTCCATGTAGTATAGATTGGCGCCGAAAGTCAGCCAGGAATTGGCAAAGGTGTATCCCAGCTCGTAGTCGAACAGACGCTCTGCTTTGGGGTGTTCGGTAAACTTGCCGTCCGTATAGTTGTTGCGCGTCGGCTCTTTGTGGGCTACACTGAACGAACCGTATATCCGGTTGTTACGGTTGAGCTGCCATGACAATCCGGCTTTGGGATTGAAGAAGTCGAACTTCTCGTGAATGGCAAGTTGTTGCAGACCGTCATTGGTAACGCTGTTCCACTTGTCGTTCTGTCCGTACATTTTATAAGAGATGTGGCGGTATTGCAAATCTGCATAGACATTGAGACCGTTGCACAACTCGTAGTCGGCTTTCAGGTAGAGGTTACCGTCATTCTTGGTGGCATTGTTGCGGTAGTAGTCTTTGTCGGGGTCGAGGTTGCCGATGTAGTTCTTCACCCACAACACTTTACCGAAGTGGTCGCCGTCATAGCGGTTTAGTCCGCCGCCGAGGGATGTATGAAGGCGGTTGCCCTTATAATTTACGGAGAAGATACCGCCGCCGAACCAGTTGTCCATCGCTTTTTTACGGATAAGGTCACTTTTGCTTACGGTTTCACCGTCATGTTCGTATGGCAACAGGCCATATTCCACCAGTTTGCGTCCGTCTTTGTACTCTTGATAGTAGCCGTCTCCTTTGGTGTAGTGCAGACCTGCGTTTACATTCCAGGCGGAAGTGAAGTTGTGGTTGAAAAGCAATTGGTAGTTCTTTTGTACGTAGTTGTCCGTTTGGTCTTCATAGAAATGGTCGGTGCCGTTGTCGTCGGTGTACATATACCCGCAAGAGTTGTAACGGCGGCCGTATTTCTCCATTTCTTCTTTACTGGCATAATTCCAGGCATGGTAGGTACGCTCTTTGCCGCCAAATGTTATTAACTTGATAGAAGTGTTGTCGCTGTAATATCCGCCCTGCAGGTAGTAAGAATTCAGTCCGACCGATGCGCGGTCGATGTACCCGTCCGAACTGATATTGGATAGGCGGGCGTCGAAAGACCAATGGCCGTTGATAAGTCCTGTTCCTGCTTTTACCGTTTCTTTGTGTGTGTATTGAACGACCCGTACGAACCGTTCAGCTCGGCATACGGTTTCAGTGAGAAGTCTCCGGTCTGCATGTTGATGCTGGCTACCCGAAAGCTCCTGCACCGTTGGTGGAAGTTCCTGCGCCGCGTTGTATCTGCATGTCTTTGACGGACGATGCGAAGTCGGGCAGGTTCACCCAGAATACATTGTGGCTTTCGGCATCATTGATAGGAATACCGTTGGCGGTGACGTTGATGCGTGTTCCGTCCGTACCGCGTACTCTCAATGTGGTATACCCGATACCCGCTCCGGCATCACTGGTAGTGATGGCAGAGGGAGTCATACTCAACAGATACGGCAAGTCTTGTCCGAAGTTCTGTTTTTTAAGCTGTTCTTTGTTGATGTTGGTAAATGCCACCGGAGTGGTTCCTTGTGGCACGTGTGGAGATAATCTCTACTTCTTGCAAGTCTATCACCCGCAAACTGTCTTTTTTCCTTTGTCTGTGCGCAGACATTCAGCGCTGCCATAAACAGGCATGCCGCCATTGCATACTTTTTCATTTGCAATTTAAACTATTAAAGATGAATACAGAAAAGGGGAACTTTTCTTCTTTTTCCCTACGTCGGCACTACCCGAATCAGGTCAATGGGTATGATCTCAGCCCGTAATATTGGCACCTAATATGAAATCAGAGGCAAAAGTATCTCTTTTGGCCGAAAGGTACAAATAATGTGAACGGAAAATAGATTTATTTGTTAATTTTGCATTCAGTAATTTATTAAACTATAATCATTATGTTATCATCTTTATTAATGGCGGCGTTTGTCGCCCAGGCTTCTGAAGAGGGATTCAGCAAGCTTCAGATTTTTATGCAGCAACTGATTGATTGGGGGGTAGGGTAAGCCGGTCGTATTATAGGGGCAGTTATAATCTTTGTGGTTGGGCGTTTCCTTATTTCTTTCATTAAAAAACTTGTGTCTAAACTACTGATGAAGCGGCACATTGATGCGGGTATCCAAAGTTTCGTCAAGAGTCTGGTGAATATTCTACTGACAATTCTGTTAATTATTGCCGTTATCGGCAAGTTGGGAGTTGAAACAACTTCATTTGCAGCTTTGTTGGCATCTGCCGGTGTAGCGGTGGGTATGGCGTTATCCGGAAATTTGCAGAATTTTGCCGGCGGACTTATCGTCTTGCTGTTTCGCCCGTTTAAGGTAGGTGATTGGATTGAAAGCCAGGGTGTGTCCGGTACGGTGCGCGAGATTCAGATATTCCATACTATTCTTACTACGGCCGATAATAAGGTGATTTATATTCCTAACGGTGCTTTGAGTAGCGGTACTGTGACTAATTACAGTCGTGAGGATACCCGTCGCGTAGATTGGGTTATTGGAGTGGAATATGGCGAGAATTACGATAAGGTGGAAAGTACCGTACGCCGTATACTTGCTGCCGACAGTCGTATTCTGAATGCTCCGGCGTGCCCTTTTGTCGCCCTTCATGCTTTGGATGCCAGCAGTGTAAATATTGTTATCCGTGTTTGGGTGAAGAGCAGCGATTATTGGGGAGTTTATTTTGATATGAACAAGAAATTTAATATGAAAGCCTATCCAGCTGATTTTCATATTTTGTTACTTTGGATGAGAAGGAAGTGTGTGTTGCTAAAAGGAATGGGGGATAAGGTATACCCGTTAAAACCGGGGAAAGTGCAGCCTATGATTGCCGTTCTGGCAAGTGTGACATTACTGTCCTATAGATTTGGATGGAATGAAAGCATGGCGTACTAATAGTCTGAATTTTATATGGCACCTTTGAAGGATATAATCAAAGTGATGGAAACGGCAGTATGATACGCAGTTTATTATAAATGATTCTATTTTGTTTGGATAGTAGGTATACACTGTCTACTAGTAAAGTGAATGTCATTGATGTGCTTCATGATCTGGAAAAGGTTTCTTGCATAGGAATTTATTGAAAAGGATGAGAATGTCTTCGAAATAAGGAGAAAAAGACTATGAAATCACGATTCAAACAACAAAGAAATTACTTTTTGGGAATTTTGTTGTTTTTGTCTGTTGCAACATGGGCACAAAAGTTTCCTTGAACTATAACAATGTTGGTTGGGATGTATTGCTAGAATATCCTGCAATTGTGCAAGGATTTTCGGATTTCATGTTACTCCGAGTTCCGAATAACTGCGCAAGTACTGATGTGTTCTTATTCATGGTACACAATCCATTAATGGAACGAATGCTCTCACTCTATGTGATTGACTTTGGGACAATTTCTGAGAATATCAATAATCTGAATCCGCAGGATATTGAAACCTTACTGTATTGAGATGCTTCTGCTGTATTACTCACGGTTCACGTGCTGCTAATGGAGTGTGTACTAATACAAAACGATGAGAAACCGACAATAAGACAACAGAAAGCCCAACAAGAAGAATTTGAAATTGATTATTTGAATGCAGCCCAATGGCTTGAAATAGCTACGGAGGCATATAAAAAATGGAGGTAAGGATGTGCCTTGGGGTGACAGTGATTTGGAAAAAAGATAAAGCGTAAATTTATCAAATTGTTGCCGATTTGATGAAAAGAACGGGATATTCGACCAATACAATCTTTCAATAACGGGGGGAAGTAAGAATTTCCAATTATTTTGTGTCACTGAATTATTTGTATAATGAAGGTATCATCAAAAGAACAGAGTTATAATCGTTTGAATTCGTAAGGTTTGAACAGTGACCTAAGATTGGTGATAATTAAATTCGGACATTCTGCTAATTCTATGCTTCAGAACAGACATCTCAACGTGATTTTGATTGAGGGACATATGCTGCCTCTTTCAAGTTATTCTCCTTGAATGCCATGTATGATAAGGATGGTGATTTTGCTACAATATCCAATACTTATCTACAAAGTAA
>VOFC01007165.1_pt1 | contig 23723 bp, 34 predicted proteins | sample 5384161 | NCBI WGS metagenome assembly VOFC01 (sample SAMN12384722, study PRJNA508395) | human gut metagenome | isolation source: healthy gut B | host: Homo sapiens | reverse complement strand
CCACGAATAGCAACTAAATCTTCATACATTTTCGTTAATATTCTCGTATCTACTATCTGAGTTAGGTGCAGTAGTTTTATATACAACAGATGAATACTTATGGTGTCCCTGACATGTTTCCATCCATTATATAAAGCCCATCGTTTTTGCTAGTGAAACATATCTGTTCTAAAAATGCATCTTTCAAAGCAATAGCTGAGTTGGATCGGTAAACCACGCACGTCCTACAGCTTGTGTAGTAGTTGTTTGATGGGAATATTTGCTAAAGACATCTTTCGCCAGTCCAAAATCCGTAACCATCCATTTTTCCCGAACGTCCCTAATAATATATTACGGATGAAAAATCCCGATGTATTACTCCTTTATTATGCAGATATTTCATACATTCAGCACACCTCATCACAATTTCATCTTTTTCTCATCATCAGATAATGTTTTCTTTTTCAATATAACTTTCTAATGATATGCTCGCCTTTTCCATTGAATATATAAGAGCCTGCGGATCATAATCAAACACATTAAGTGTAACCGCTATTATTCTGTTCGCTCGCAATCTCATATTCTCTCTTAAACCTATGTACTGAGCCTCTCTCCGCATCTTCAGCTTTTTTCTACACACATGCTAACTTTGTAAACTCGAGATTCATCTGTAGGGCAACGATATACTGCAAAAACCCACCTTCCATTTTGTCATATTCCCAAATTCAACAAATTTCAAAGAAGTTATCATTATTCATTCCAAATTCTGATTTGAAATGCTCCATAATGCATCTTCACGAATTAAGAATTTTATCTTTAGGTTGAAAATACTATATCCCGCCATACAGTTAAATCTGCTACTTATTTTCAATATATTTGTTAAAATAGTAATCAATAAAATCTGCCAATTTTTCTTTCATCAGCTAGTTGACACAAAAGTCGTAAAAATTTCCACACAGTAATTATTATCATCCAAAATCGTCGCTTTCCATCCATATCATAATATTCATACAGAGCTGTTTCATCAATTTTATATTTTCCGGGAGATCGACGTTTCTAGACCAGAAAGTAGTATTATATATTCTTTAAATCGTCAATTTTATATTCATCTTTTTAAATCCATTCTAAAATAATATATGATAGAAATCAGAACTTATTACTCTGATTAATAAGCATACTGTATCATTTCAATACTTTCTTCAAAACAATTTTATCTTTGTTCCTCACCTTTATATAGTCATATATTGCTTCATTTCCCTGTAATTCTGTGATTGACAACTACTAAATTTAGCGTCCACATAATCAAGAAATATTTTTTTTATTTGATATTAGTAATTTGGAAAATACCTACAATTATTTTTGAATAAACACATAGATTCTATTTCCTATTCCGCAATCAGCTACTTTCTGCCCAAAGATATCTATGGCTTCGCGGGTATATAATATACCGTAAAGAATATTAAATTTGTTTGTGTGAGTATAGCAATAGTCTTCTGGCTACAATATAGTTATCTATGACTTTATTCAATCTTTTATTATTAATCAATATACCTATTATTTCTCTAATGTTTGCACATATTTTTTGATTTCTGTTATTTTCTACAATATTACGAATTTCTTCATTTATCCGTCTATTATTCTAATTTCTCTCATATGAAATGCAACTGGATTATGTAACGGACAATTAACATAGTTTACCTCTGAATAGTTTGGCAATCCATCTACATTGTTTTTATAATGTCGACCGTGCAGGTTAGTCCTTCCAGTGTTTTCTTCCTGATACTGTACACCAAAACAAATTTATAATTTGAATTGATTATTGCAAGCAGGGCAAATCAGCAAAATATGGAGTTTTATATCGTCTGGGATTTTGATAAAATGGAAACGCTTTATGTGTTTTTTTCTATAAAATTTTCTCGAGTTAATTCATATTCTTTTCCATCTCCAACTGAAAATATATTCATCTTTTGACCTCACCTTTTTGTTATTCATAAAAATACTTCTTCAATCGATACTTATGTTCTCTCTTCTTCTATCATTTATCTACGCTACTTTCATTCAGAAAAAAATAATAGACTTTTATTATATATTATACCACACTCATACATCATATCAATTCACAAATCCGACATTTTTAACAAAAAAAGGCAAAAAATAGGCACTCAAGCCGTAGCCTGAGTGCCGTCTCCAGTAACATTATCATATAAACTCTGAACATCTTCTGAGTTATTAAATTTCTTCTTGAATTTTTTATCAAGTTCATTTTGCATTATTCAAATTCTCCATACGTTTTAGTTCGTCTCGGCATCTTTCAAGACCGAGATGTGTATAAGTGTTTGAGTGTTACGCCTATGTCATATGCCCCATAAATTTTCTACAATGTCTTTGGTTTCATTCCTGATTTCGCCATGTTACTGCAATAGGTATGTCTGCAAACGTGTGGCGTAATATTCCCGGTATCTATACGGTAAATATCGTTGTATCGCTTGGACCATATGGTTAAAACGATGTTCCCAATGCATTGCTACGAGCAGATTGTTATCTTTATCATAAAACAAAAATCCGGCATATCCGTCAATCATTTTTCTCTTTGTTGCGGTTCTCTGTCCTCGATAATGGCTTGAAAAACACTTTGCCACTTCCTCTGTAATTAAAGCTTTCTTGTTCCGGCATTGGTTTTCGCTGGATTCATATTGCATGCTATCCGAGGTTCTCTGGAAGCTGATGGTCAATATTTACAATTCAGGTTCTTTAAATCAATATCTTTTTGAGTCAAACCGCAGAATTCGATTATTCTCATTCCTGTATGGAATAGGATATAAACCACCTCGTAATACTTAAATAGCAGTTATCATCATGCACAAATTTCAAAAACTGCCGCATTTGCTCTCTTGTTATTGCAGTTCGTGTATGTGAATCATTCACCACAACTCCGGCAAGCTGAAATTCAAATGGATTCTTATTTAAAATATCATCATCAACAGCCATCTGAAATGCAGGTCTAAGAACTCCGCGTACCACGACTTGACTGTACTGTAACCTTTGCCAAATCACTCTGCATTTAATAAGGAAAAAAGTTTTGCATCCGATGTTTTAACGTCTGCTATTTTCGCCTCGCTAAATTCCTCTTTTTTTTTTTTTAAGATATTCTTTACAAAGTTATAGTTTGCAACCGTGTACTGTGTTTTGCTCCTGTTTTTGTGGATAGGTATCGTTCTACAAGTTCGTTCACTGTTATATTTCTTTTCATCGGATCTTAGCTGCGATTCCAAATCGTATCCTATCTGCTTTTCAAGTTCCCTCAGTGAAAGACACGGTTTCTTTCCTGCTGGTAATTTGGTCCGTAGGTTCAAGTTTCCAACTGTACACAAAAATGCGGTTTGCCTGCTATATGATACTTAAACTGATATTTTCCGTCTGCTCATTGATTCCTCCCTCCTCAAAACTCTATGTTTTGAATCGCGTCTATTCTTCCTCTGATTCCCATTATCTGCACCTCCTAAGTTCCGGATGTTTTAAGATATACTTTTCAAATGCCGTTCTGATAATCAATCTTCGACTGCCATAGAAAACGATAAAAAATCATGAACCGTTTTTTCTCTGATAAGAGAATGAAACTTTCTTTGGCTGAGGTTGAAATATTCAATTGTTTCTGACAGATTTAATAAATCCTTTTTCTCTGCTGTTGCTCTCTGCATAAAATTTCTTCCTTTCTGTTCTTTAATTTTCACTTTAGTTTGATTATAAGTTTATTAAGCTTGCACTATATATCACCTCTAAAAGCTCATAAAGTCAACTACTTTACGGCAAATAAAATCAATTTATATCGTAGAAATTCGGCAGAGATGTTCCTCAAATTTAGGACGTATTATTAAATATCTGTTGCCACTGTAAATAGAGAATACTCGAGATTATCTTCCGCCAGTCTGCGGATTTTTTTGACTCCGATGGAAATATATACTTGCTTCTCTTATGGTAAGCATAGTGTTATAGGTACATTTTTTCTCTTCATTCATTGCAATCACCTCTGTTATTTATATATTGTGGTTCTCAAATAATAAAATAATGCCCGTTAAGAAAATCAATCTCTAACGGGCATAAAACTCAACTATTCACTTTTACCGTCCCCATCTGTTTTCATATACTCCTGCTCTGTCATTTATAACAAAAACTCTCAGAAGTTCATCAGTCAAGCTCCAGACAGCCGTTTTTCGTCACCTTTAAGAAATCCCTTATCCATCATTTTCTGAACAGTAGGTTTTTGCCCATTCAGGCATATTGTCATCCAACATAATTGTAAATCATTTGCTGTTCAGTTTTATTTACATCAGCCTGTACTTTGCTATTTCTGCTTTCAACTCCGTATATTCCGCCGCCATATATTTCTTCCTCGCTTTTCTGCCGTTTCATAATCCGGTCTGCAGAACTTCTTTGTCCCCGCAATATTGCTGATAATATCCTCTTTTTCGTAGACACCGCCGCCGTTTGCAACAACCGCATCTCCGGCTGACGTATTTCCCTCAACAGTAGTTGAAATAATCACCGTCCACGCCATTACAATTCGGCATGCGTAAAATACCCCCATTATGATTAAATATAACAATATCGCCCCTTTCAGATTTAGTACAATTTAAAAAGTCCCGACATTGTCGGACAATATACATACGGATAATGCTTCAAATTGATGTGCCTTATCCACTCCGAAAGTCTTGGTAAAACACCATGTAACAAACACCGCACAACCACGGCTGTCCTTGATATTCGTTTTTTATATCACGCCAATACTTAGTATAATTGTTCATAACATTCGCTGTTTTATCATCAAGCTGTGAATTACTTGACTTCTCCAAATAGCCGACTTCATTATCGGCGGTCTGAATCAATTTATCTATTGTGCAGTCATCTCTTACTCCCTTATCATCGTTAGTATCGTATGTCAATGCACGTTTTGCTGTCTGTAAATCCTGTTGTTGTAGGGTCTGTAATTGCGTTTATATACACTGACAATTACAAGGCTCAAAATGTACGGGCTTGAAACCGCCTTTTGCGGGCATTTCCAATACCGACCACGAGCTTAAAACTCGGCTGTAAGTCCGGAGATATGCCAGTATCGGCATTAATTACAGACAGCAACATACCCAGCCCAAAAACATAGGATTTCCTCTTATCTGCACTTTCCAGTTAATCATTTTACATCTCTCTCAGTTCATCAATTTATGCTGCTGAGATGCTCTTAAGTGTATTTTCCGCACACACTCTCTGTTCAACAAGACTGTTGTGTTTTTTCTCTACTTTGCGTTCAAGTTGTTCACTTGCACAGTGTCTTATTGTTTGAAACAATACCTGCAATAATAGAACCGCCGAGCGTTCCTACAAGCGACAAAATCGCCAACAACTGTACTTTCCATAGTCAGTACCCTCGTATAATATCTTTATAGATATATTTTTTATATTCAAAATATCAATCGGTTTGGTAAACCTATGATATAATTGGATTTGGTGTCAATCAGGTAATAGTTCTTTGTCCCCCCCTGTTGAACCATTGTGGTTAAGCTTCATACAGTCTGTTCCCCTGATATGAAGTTAACTTCAAACCGGCTGGCTGTTTTCTTAAGCTTCGGGAGACAACTTACTTAGTAGTGTGGTTTCCTCACATCTGTCCTTCAAGTTAGATTCTATATATGAGGGTGTTGATGTTCCATAATCATGGGTTTGCTCAAACCGATTGAACACTTCAAAAATTTTAACGAAAGAAGGTGATTTTTATGAACCCACTTCCTTGCCCAGGCTGATGTAAGCAGCAAATCCAATGTCGTTTATTTCATGCTTCCTGACGGAAGTAAACATTGTAATCCTTTCTTGCTGCCAACCTCATACCTCTGTTCTTCACAGTTGGTAAAAGAATTTTTCTGCTATGACATTCGCTCCTTAGATACTGTTTTAATAGGTCTTCAAAGCAACCTCTGTGTATGGTGATAACCTTTGTTATTTTCATGGAAGATGCTGCATTAGTCGTTTTAATTCAAAAGATTCATGTCTCTCAATCCCAAGCAGTCAGCAATTCAAAGCAGGCTTACAATGACCTTCCAGTCATAAGAATGATCTCATTGATTCTTTAGTGGTTGCTGATTGCTCATGTTTCGGGTAGAATCAACAGAGGGTATACATCGGTGACTATCGTTACAAAGCACTTCAGAACCTTACACGAGCACGTTATTTCGCTGTTTCCAACCTCATCAAAGAAAAAGCAACGTTTTATGAACATTCTTAAGAAAGTATTCTACTAGATGACGCAGAAGGTATTTAGCGATACCCTTCAGCACTACCAGTGCTCTTGGTAGTCTACGATGAGGTTTGAATCCGCAGAAGCATTGGCAGATATGGACTTAAGATGAGCTTACTGCTTTTATTATGGAAAAGGGGAAAACCGTTTTCCAAATCCCAATGCAGTAGCCAAATCCATTCAGAAAGCAGCCCGAAGTTCTTACCGTTTACCAAAGACGGTAAATGATTCTGTTAATCAGGTGCTTTCTATATCCATAACCTCCATAAAGGCATTGGAAGCTCAAATTAAGAGTTTGATAAAGCTATCGCTACTCAAATGGAACTCCTTCCTAATGTTTTGATATCCATTCCGGGTATCGGACCGGTTTTCTGCCGGAATCATGGCTGAAATCGGAGATATCAACCGTTTTAAAATCAAGGCTGCCCTTGCAAAATATGCAGGTCTTGCATGGAAACAACATCAATCCGGCGTTTCGAAGCTCAAACAACAAGGCTTATTAACTCCGGTAATCGATTTTTAAAGTATTATCTGTGTGAAGCCGCATTTTCTCTTGTAAGATGCGACAAGGAATACAACGACTTCTATCATCTCAAATACAAAGAGAGTAAACAGATATCAACACAAACGTGCACTCGCATTAACTGCTCGTAAATTTGTGCGGTTAGTCTTTCGACTGCTGAAAGACAATCGTTTATATACCTCGGCAGAATAGCAAATTTTCTGCTGAAATAAGTCGCCCTACTCATTTTTTAAAAACTTGGTCGACGGGGGTTTAGGCAGATGTTTGTACCTTTCAGATTTGGTGAAAAATATTTGCTTTTTTCACTTATTTTCCTCTTGACATTTCACCGCTGGACTTATCAGTTATTTTCTAATTTTTCTACTCTTTCGAGCAGGTCTTTTATTGTATTAAATATATCACTCCTTCCTATACAAATCGGCTTTCCGTCTATATAGATATATTCCGCTATATCTCCAGTCTTCCGTCAATATATATATATACGGTTCTTTCGTCATCACTTTCATTTCCCGATTTTGATGTTATGCTTATATTGTCAATCCCCCATTTCAACGCTATTTACATAAGAATAAATCTCAAGTCCGTAACCTTACTTGCGGACTTATCATAAAAATCAATCTCACCGCTTAATTTTTGCTGATTCATTATTGTTTGTAATGCAATATGATACCGTTTTTGACTCGTAATTGACTTCTATTCGGCTATGAACCCAACAGTTAAAAAAAAGTTGTCTTTCCACGTCAAGTCACTGTTTATGTAATAATACTTTCCGTCTTTTGTACCTTGCGTGAAAACAACTCCTGTACTGTCATACGAACCTCTGCTTGATTCTCCCGGACGCTGTGCCAAATCAGACAGTCCTATATACCAGCGGTCGGTATTTATTTTCGTATCAAACTCAATTATCAGTTCTTTTGCATTAGCCGTATATTTTGAAAAGTCAAGATAAGCAAAAAGCATACATATTCGCTGCATTTGAACCGGTTACAATTTTTTGATACTTGTTGCCGTCACTTTCTTCCGGCAACAGATACAGTACATCTATTTATAGCATTGAATTTTTTGAAACACCGTCTGAAAAACCAAATTCAACAGACATTGACGGCAGTACGCCTACAACTTTTTCTTCAGATACCCTTCTGTTTCAAGCATAGCCACATCAGCCTTACCGTTCCAATTTTTGCTTGTCACCGGCAGTAACGTGAGTTTTCATCACTGCCGATATGGTTATTCACTATATCCTCAAGTGCATCTAAATCTTCGCCTTTTGCCAATCGTATATCTTCCGGCATACTTTATCACCCCACGCTATTCCTTTACAAAATGATCTTTAGGATTATAATAAATATAATTGTTATCCGTACTCCAACCATTCCAAGAAAGCTTACTCACAATGCCGCTGCTGATACTCCACAAGTATCTATGGCGTCCATATACCGTTCCGTCCGGATAGATTACAGCCTGAACATTATATATTTCACTTTCGTCACCGGATTCGGCTGCCCACGACACTAAAAATACGGGTGCATTCGATTTATTCGGCAGTTGAGCGTTATTTCCTACCTGCACTATATCAGTCTTATATGTACCGTTTTGATACTGACTGTATGTAATTCCGAAACTGTCAATATTACTGCAAGTGCTGATATTATCTTTATCAAACAACAGCATAGCATAAGTGCTGTCCAATGTTGAAGATACCAGTTCTGAAATCTTTTTGTCCACTGCTTGCACCAAGTTCTGCACAAATGCAGTTGTTGCTATTCTCGTTGAAATATCAGATGACGGCGGAGTCGGAGATTTCGGTGTACCTGTAAAACTTGGTGAATTTTTTGTCCGCCTTGCCTGACAATGCTGTCTGTATGCCTTGTATCAGTCCCTGCACAAAAGCAGTAGTAGCAATCTGTGTAGAATTTGTACTGCTTGACGCAGTCGGTGCGGTTGGTGCACCCGTAAAACTCGGTGAATTTTTTATCTGCCTTAGCAGACTCAATGTTTTAATAAGTGAGTCAATATTTACAAAATTCTCATTGAGCACCTCTACATCAATAGTGTCGGACGGTGCCGGCAGTTTAAAATTATGATTGGATGTGTACTTCATTTTTCACGCCTCCTTATAAAAAATATGTGCATATGGCTTATTATCTTTAAATACCACATATGCGTTTGCTCCGTTTTCTCTTAAATATACCTCATTGTTTTCTACATACAGCCACGTTCTGCCGTCATAATCTTTAACACCTCCCCATGTAAATATTTTTTGCATTGCCCCATGTCCCAAGTTTTTTTCTGTACTTCGCTCCAAGTATTGCTTTGAAACTCATAATTCACTTGAAGATGTGCGGGCTTAACCTCATCCACCGCTGATTTTATCTGTTCAAAATTATACGGCACTCCTTTACGTCCGCTGAATTTAACAGCTACTGTGTAATTTTTATAGTCCTCGGTTATTGTACAGCCTGTCCTGTCATACATTAAAATAAGCTGTTCAAGTTCCGATTTTGTCAGAAGATTATTTCCTTGCAGTCTTGCAATTACTCTCGCTCTCTTAGTTTCATTATCTGCCGTAATTTCAGACAGTCCTACGTCTTTTTCATGCAGCAGAAAAACTATCTGTGGTAGTAATAAACAGACGCTTATCTTCATCAGAAATATCTTCCGAAACTTTATCAAGTATTGTTTGAACCACACTGTAAAAGTCCTTTACCGTCTTTGATTTTCTATAGTAATTCGGAAGTCTGTCAATCATTTCAACACCACGCTTTCAAGCACTGGTACAGCTCCGTCTGCTATTTTGATATTTTCTGTTCCGCTGTTGACCTTTAAATCCGTATAATCCTCAACACCCGATATTGATAATATAAGACTGCCGATTTTGGCATACGATATATATTCCTTTTTTATAGCCTCTCCCGACAAATAGTCCTTTAATACATTTTCAACTGTTGTCTGTATGTTTGATGTATTATCAGATGTCAGCCTAACTGATATATTTATCATAATGGGTGACGCACTGACCACTGTAACTTCTGCACCGATTGGTTTGTTTTCCTCAATGTGCTCTTTCACTTTTGAAATAAGTTCACTGTCTGCGGGACGGTTATCAGCATCTACAATTACTATTTTTACTGTCCCCGCTCCGTTCCAAAGCGGTATTACTTTTTACATCTCCTACTCCGCTTACTTCTTTTGCCCATTCAATATAATGATATTTATTTCCGCTGACATTCGGACGTGACACTTTTTCAAGGTATCGTTCCAATAAGTCTGCATCACTCTCCGCATCATAACCGCCTGTAAAATCCGTTATATTCTGAACGGCTGTAATTCCGGGAAGCGTTATAGGGAATCGATTTATATCTCCTTTTTTCACATTGCCTGCACTTCCCGAAACAGTGCAAGTCGCACCGACTTCAACAGAACCGTTTTCAGCAATGCTCACTGTTTCATTTACTTCAAACAGGACATTATCCGCCGCAACCTTTGCACCTTTCAAAATCACTTCACCTCGGTTTCCGCTGATTAGCAGTGTACCTTTTGAATAAGTGGCTGTTTTTACGAACTATATTCTGCTCAGCTGTCTTGCGGTCAAGGTATTCTCCCTCTGCCGTCACGGCAAATGTGTTTTCTGACAATCTGCTTACCCTTTTCTGCAAAAGATATATTTGTTCTGCCACGGGATAAAGAAGATCATAAAAAACGAGCCAACCGAAATATCATATTCTTCCGGCACGCTCGACAGCATATATTCAATTATTTCATCAAGTGTCATATGGTGTATACCTCCGCACTTTTTCCGTAAGCTGTGTTCAATGTGAAAGATATTTTAAGTGTCGCTCCGACTTTCTCCGCAGAAAAACCGCTCATACTATAAATATCCTCATTCCGCAAAAAGTGCTGTTTCTATTTCTCTGCGAAGTTCCGATTCTGCAAAATCAAAGTTATATGATTTTCCTATTACCAAATCTTCAATATTTGCACCGTATTGTTTGTCTTTGTATATGGAGTATATGTAAAGCTGTGTCCGCATACATTTTTGTATCCATAGCTTAAGAGCATTAATGCCCGATAAAATAACGGGATTGCCGTCTTTTATAACAAATTCGCCATTACCGAAATCAAAACCAAATGTCTTTTTCATTATTCGGTTACTCCTATCACAACAAACTTGTTGTCGTTGTCATACGGCAATAAAAACTACTTCTTTTCCAAGGTATTTGTATTCCGTATGATTGTCCCTCTCTTGTGTTTCATAAATATCAAAGACCGATTTTATATCACTGTCATCAAGTAAAATATTGTTTCCAAGCTGTATTACAAGTTTCGGCAGAGATATAATTCTGCCGAACATCGGTGTATATGATGACGGATTGTCTCTTGCTTTTATATGTCTCGCTAAATCTGTAACTCCACTCATATCCTTGTTCCTTTCCACGAAAAAAGCGACTACCTAAGTAATCGCTTTATATTTTAATCTTCTTTTTCTGAATCTTTAATTAAATGCTTAGCCTATTAATAATAACTTTAAATATTATTCTTAAACAGCAGTATTATAATGACCTACCTCATTTCCTCTTAGCTTACTAATAGAATAATCCTCTCGTAATGTATCCAGTTTGTATTTATTTTTATACTCTAACAAAAGAGTATGTATTTCTCCTAAATTATCAATATAATCCACCAATATGTTAATATTTTGCACATTTTGAACATTTTGATTATCTCCAAATAGCTTGTATGGTTTATCTGATAAAATAAACATTCCTATCGGCAAATTTTCATAATACCATACATGGTCTTCTGATGACTGTATACAAAACTTCAATGAATTACCATTTCCCACAAATAAATCAATGAAGTTAGAATTTTTTTTGCTTTAATAATCTTATTAATAATTTTGTCATCTAAATATGTATGATACTGCAAAAACAATTCATTTAATATTTCATAAAAATTCTGGCATTTCATTTCTAAATATTCATACCATTTCATTCTATTCTTTGTATCTTTTATGTAAAAAAAGGCTGTATCAGCATCACTATTTATGTCCAACTTTTTTATTTGTCTATAAAATTTGTCATTAAAACATTCTATATCCGACTTAACCCCATTATGAACTTCTTTCCATTCTTCTTCCGTACAACAATTTTTACACATAAGTAACAAAAAAGATAAACAGAATCTTTATAAAATGAAGATAATTTACTGATCACTTCTTTTTCTACTGGTTTCTTTCTTTTTGTTGAGGAATAAATACAGTCAATAGATATACAAAATATCCAGTTATATAGCCCGTTGCAATATTTAGCATAGATGCATCTACCGCTTTTTTGTGACATAATATTTGATTAATAATCTTATAATCTAACACCTTGAATAAGGGATTTCTGACCACTTAATTGAAAGATACAAGGCTATAAGAAAAATATGTGTAATACATATTTTTTTAAATACTTTATAATTGTTTTTATAATACTTATTATATTATTTCTATATTTTAAATTCATTATATCCCCTTTGATTATATACCTCATACACATTGAAAATATATTTTATTTCTCATAATCCATAACAATTATAGCAAAATAAACAAATATTGTCAACACAGATCATTTATTATAATATTAGTGTATTATAAGCTTGTTAGTTATTATATAATATTACATTTTTATTGACATATAGTCCAGGTCATAAACTATTCTTTTTCAATTATAAAAGCGACTACCTAAGTAATCGCTTTACATTTTAATCTTTTTTTCTGAATCTTTAATTAGATCCTCAGCTTTTTTGCATCCGCCTTCTACCCATTCTTCAAATTCAGTCTGTACTCGCACAGACTGATTAATTTGTTCTTCCACCATTTACACCCACTTTACTCGTTATGAAGAGTATTATACCACAACACATACTTTAAATCAACTATTCATTCAAGTTTACTCAACTCCAGTTTATCAAAATGCCAGCCGTCTTTATAACTGTGGTTTGTGCTTTCGATTGCATACTTCACACCGTCTACCGATATAACTTCTCCGGCTCTGGTATAGCTGTCATATTTCTCTACTATTTCAAACGAAAAGTTTCATTCACCTTTGTATTTTCGTTAAGCTCACGTTTTTGCAACTGTATCGGCATTTTTCTTTTTCGGTATCTATCTTAATAATTTTCTGCAAAAAGCCATATTTATCAATAAGGTCACGGTTCTGCAACACCATCAATTCCTTTATATACATTATCCTTTTCAGAGGTTATTTTAATAGAGTTGTACATATCCTCAATAGACGTGCTATGGCTTACATTGCCTCTGTAATCAATCGAATATCCCTGTCTTACATTACTCGCCACTTGAAATTCAGGATAGGCTGTCAAATCTCCGATTTTGTATATTCTCAATCCTTCCGGCACAAAATCAAAGTTATAATTCCCGCCGCACTTTTCAAGAATATCTTTGAGTATATCCGATACGGTTTTATCAAAATATATCTGCTTTATATTTGCAGTCAATTCCGGCAGCATTACAATAGATATAGACAAGTCATTACAGATTTCTTTGATTGCATTTGCTGCCGAAATATTTTTAAACTGATATGTCTGACTTGTTTTATTAAGATACCATCCAAGGTCAGCAATAGCATACTTATTACTGTTCTTGTCACCGTCATCTGCCTTAGTTATTACTCCACGAAAAAAAAATTTCTGCATTGTTTACCATTCTGATAATATCGCCGACTTGCGGTGTGTACATCAAATCTTTCAGATATGCTGCGTCAGTTTTTGCTATATCAAAAGACATTGTAGTTGCAAGTTCATATATACTGTTTTTCCACGACAGATTTCCTATCATTTCGGTTATATCGGTATCATTTGCATATATTCTCAATTCATCAGTCGGCGTAATCGGAGTAAGGTTCTGCATTGCAGGATGAATGTTTTCCTTAACTCTGTTATTCCATACAGCCGTAGGTTCTTTTTTTTCTCCGCCGTATGAATTTTCCGAATACATATAGCTTTCCATACTTCCGGAAGATGATGTTCCGTTTGACTTATCGGAGTATTCCGGATTAAACACATAATCATAATTACCGCCTGCAAAGCTCCATGTATGACTTCCCACAGTTCTGCAGTTGCTTGTCCCTCCTGTATTGCCTTCAACAGTAGTAAAACTGTTACCGCTTACAGAAACAATTATTCCGGTATGTCCCTCACGCAGAAATATATCTCCTGCGTGAGGTGTATATGTACCATTTGTAACTTGATGTTTCGAATGAAGTCTGCCGTTTTTCGTGCCCAATCAATACAGTTAGGGCAGTATGAGTAATTAGGAACTATACTTGTCGGAACACCGCACTGTCTTACAACATAGCTTACAAACGCCGCACACCACCAAAAGTTATATCCTATATTCTCAACATTGTCGGAATACCAATGAGTGTATTTATTGTTATTTCCGCACTTTGCCCCTATTTCCTGCATTTCTTTTTTTGCACGTTCCGCAACATCAAATCCCGATGACATTATTCAAGCAGCCCCAATCTATCCAACCACACAATTACACGCAAATCATCATATTTTAAATTCCATCCTTCGTCCGTTCCGCTGAGTACACCCTTGTCAACAGCCTTTTGGACACTCTTTCGTGCCCACTCCGGCATGTTTTCATCAATATAGTTATATATCATTGGATTTGTAAGGGTTTCAACAAGTCCTACAAGGTATGTAACTTGTTCTTTGAGTTTATTAAGTTCTTCCATATCAATTTCATCCTCCGCATTGCTTTTGATCCTCATAATTCAGAAGATTAAACTCCTCTAAATCAAGTGTGTACCAAAGGTCACCGTCTGTCTTTATTGTGTATTTAAAGTCCTTGACCGCAACAGCCATATTTATCGGTGTTTCTGTAATAATAAGGCGTATAGGAAGTTTCAAATCTATCCATGTATCAATTTTATATACATATTCCCACCCTTCATTGACTTATCACGCAGATACGGATAATCTCTTATCGGGAAAAAAGCTTGAAATAGAAATACTTTTTAATTTCGGACTTCCTATCAGCATAAGTTCGCCATGCGATACCGTTTCAAATGTTTCGGTTGACTGTGGTTTGCTTATGGTAAACTGTGACGGCAAAACGGAATTTTCAATATATCCGCTCTGTTATTTACGCTCAAATATATATCCAAATTCGCACCTCCGTCCAAAAAAAACAACAAAGAAAAAAAGCCGTCATGAGTTGACAGCCACAAAAATCACATATTCTCCAACACTTCAACAATTCTTTTTGCCACCTTATTTGCCAAAGTATCATCATCTTCGCCATTTGAATACACAGTAACATTTATCTGGTTTATTATGCTCGGTTTCTCATTTGCAGACACCGGTTTCATATAGTTCTGCAGTGTGTTCCAAAATCTGTCGAGCGGAAGAATTGCCTCTGCTCCGGATTCACTCCGACCATAGGGAAACCGCCGTTCATACCGAACATTGTAGGACGTGTCATAATACCGCCTTTTGCGTACCATTGTATGCCGAGTTTCGGTATCAGTGTATTGATACCGGCAATACTGATAGTTCCCGTCTGCACAATATGCGGAGTTTTAATAATACCTTTTATCCCGTTCCATACATTGCTTTATTGTACTCTTTATTGAATTAAAGACGCCTGACACTGTGTTTTTGACTGAATTAAACACATTCTGAAATGTTGTTCTTATGCTGTCTATTACTGTTTTAATTCCTTCTGTAACATTCGTTACAACCGTCTTTATATTGTCAAAAGCAAGTCCTGCGGATAATGTTATCGTATTCCAAATATTTATTATAACATTCTTCGCACCGTCAATTATTAATGTAATACCGCTTATCACATTCTGTACACCGTTTTTTATAGTTTCGGTATTTAATGTAAATATACCGACTATGACTTGGAACACACCGGATATTGTTGTTTTAATGCCTTCAAATATTCCTGCCACCGCCGTTTTATATTTTCAAAAACAGATTTTATGTTATCAAAGAACATTTGAAAATTCTGCTTTATTCCGCCTATAATATTCGATATTACCGTTTGTATATTTAAGACGGTATCGGATACTTGATTTTAATGCCGTCAATAACTTTTCTGACAGTTGCTTTGATGTCATTTACAATCTCGGAAATTACATTCTTAACCGGAGCAAGTGCTGTGCTTACCGAAGTTTTTATTTCTGCAAATTTTTCAGTAATTGCGGTTTTTATCGAAGTAAATTTCTCCGCAACTTTGTTCTTTATTCCGTTTGTGGCATCACCGATTGACGATAACTTTTCTCCGACAGTTTCTTTAATCCCGTTAAACTTCTCACTGATTTTTGTCTTTATTCCGTTAAATGCACTTATGCATTTATCCACTATCGGTTTCAAAGCACCTTCATTATATGAATTTCTCACAAATTCAAAGGCTTTTGAAAAAGGCACTGCCAAATACATCTTTTATGCCTGATAATTTTTCTTTGGCAGTATTCAGTATAGGAGAAAGTTTTGTTTTTACACTCTCGACAACCTGTCCGAGTTTTCCGCCTGTAAGAGAGTTTATTGCATCATAGCCGGTCTTGTAATATTCTTTTATTGCTGTCATAGTACCGGCGACTGCACCTTTTATTCCTCCGCCGTGTTCCTGATAGGAATTCTTGATGTTATTCAGTTTTGTTGATACCGTATTTTTAATACCGTCCCAAACATTTGCTGCAGTTTCCTTGACTTTACCCCAAGCATTTGAAACTGTATCTTTTTATCCCGTTGAACACATTCTTTATACCGTTCCAGAGATTTTTGCTGTTTCCCTTTACCTTGTCCCAATGTTTAAAGAGCAGAACACCCACCGCAATAACCGCACCGATAGCAATAACAACAAGACCTATCGGTGATGTGACAAACGTCATTATTGCACCGAACACTCCCGTCACCACATTAAGTGCCTGAGTTGCGGCAATTTGAGCGATAGTCGCAGTTGTAAGCGGTGCAAAAAGCAGCCGCCTGCGTTCCTGTCATGACAGCAGAAAATGCAATTAGTCCGTTTCTTATCCCCTCGACTACATTTGCAGCCGCAACAGCAATTTTATATGCGGTTACCGCTCCGGCAATTCCGGCAATCACAGGTGAAAGTGTGCTTGCAGCGGATATTACACCCGAAGCAATATTCATCACTGCCACAAGTGAATTGCACAAATTCGGTACTACTACATTTGCAAGTGTCTGAATTAATTCAGTACCGTTTCCGCTGAATGCGTTTACAATGCTGTTCCTGACATTATCAAACGCATTATGAAGTCGTTCTATTGCCGGCTGATTATTTTGGATTGCATTCTTTACAGCGTTAAATACTGTACTTGCAGTATTATAAATTGTCTGAATTGCAGAAAATAATCCGTTTCCTATTGCAACAGTAACATAAGAAATAGCGGGAGTTAATGCACCGAGTCCGTCAGACATAGACTGAAGAACGCCTTTAAACTGCGATGAACCGAGTGCATCAAATATCGTAATTTTCACACCCTCGAACTGCGACTTTAAAAAGTGTGAGTTTACCACTTACCGTGTCATTCATAGTGTCAGCCATTTTTAAAGCCGCACCTTCCGAATTATTTATAGCGTCAGACAATGAGTAAAAATCATCAGAACTTGCATTCACGATTGACAGAAATCCCGACAAGTGCATTTTTTCCGGCAATCATTGTTGCATACTGACCTTTTTGAGCATCGGTAAGTGTTGAGAAGTGTGTCTGAAGTTCGGGAATGAGCACAGATAAAGGTTTCATACTGCCGTCCGTATTTACTGCAGAAATCCCCAAAGCCGACATGGCCGCATCTACTTCTTTGGTAGGTTTCGCCAACCTTGTCATAACACCTCTCAGAGAAGTACCTGCGTCCGAACCTTTAACTCCGGCATTTGCCATCAGACCGAGTGCCGTGGTGGTATCTTTCATTGAATATCCCATTGCACCGCAGTTGCCGCAACATTTTTTTAAAGGACTCGCCGAGCAAAGATACATTTGTATTTGACTTTGACGATGCAACCGCCAAAACATCAGCGAACTCACCGCTGTCACTTGCTTTCAGTCCGAAAGCCGTCAAGGCATCGGTTACAATATCAGATACACCGGCTAATTCCTCACCGCTCGCAGCGGCAAGGTTCATTATTCCCGCAATACCATCAATCATCTGCGATGAATTCCAGCCTGCCATCCCCATATATGACATAGCCTCTGACGCTTCTATTGCAGAAAATTTAGTTTTAGCACCCATTTCCTTTGCTTTCTCGGAAAGTGCAGTCAGTTCTGCACCTGTTGCTCCCGAGATTGCGGATACGTTTGCCATTCCCTGTTCAAACTCTCTGCCGGTATTCACTACATCTTTGCCGAAAGTCTATCGCTTGACGTACACCGACAAATGCTCCTACGGCTACTGCCGCCTTAGATGCCAACGAGGTTATAACCCCGCCTACTCCGGAAGACTGATTTCTGAAGTTTTTCATTCCCGACGTTGTACCGTTTAAACTGTTTCTAAGGTTATTGCTCGCATTGACAGCGGACTTCATATTGACGAAAAAATTACCGTTATTAAGGCTTAAAGTTGCACCTATATTACGAGCCAAATTTTACGTCACCCACTCCCCAATAACGCCTTATACTTCTCCGTCTCCTCTTCCACAGCAAGCTCCATACTCGCCTTTAAAAATATTTTTTCAGACAGTGATAACCTTGCAAGCCTGTCCCAATCAAATCCCTTTTGAAGATAGAAATGAATAAGCTGCAGATCACCGTCTGTCTGTATTAGTTTTTTACGGCTTCCACACCGCCCATATATCCGGCAAGTTTCATACACTCAATCGCAATCTGCGGTATTTCGCCCGGTGCAAATATAATTTCAACAATATCCATAGGCACTGCACAGCCGAATGCGTCCTGTACTTCCTTCGACTTAATGTCAGGTTCTTTAATACATTCATAGCACATATATTTATCACCCTCACCTGCCTCCATATCATTTGCATCACGGCAAAGTGCTCCGTCTGGTTCTTCAATCGTTATAACCGAATCAATGGACTTGATATATAAATCCATTGTCTTTTTAATTGTCTTTGACGCAATCATCTGCTCCTTTACGTCGTAAAAGTTCTGCTAATGTTAATTTTGTAGCCTTATTCATTTTAGTGTCCCTTCCTTTTTTCTTAATAAAAAACCAGCTGTATAGCCGTCATTTTTTTAGTGTCCCCATCATTAAAAATACAATCTTTTTATACACACGGGTCAGCTTGATTGTATCAAGATACTTAAATCCGACAAATCCGCCCGAAAATTCATCTTCGGTAATTTTTCCGTTCTCAAATGCCTGAAGTGTAAGTTCATCAAGCCAGCATGACATAAGCTGTACTCTTTCTATACCGCCGTTATCGGGGTCCTCCATTTTGATATAAGCGACAATCGCTCGTCAATACCCGCTGAAAGTTTCTCCGCATACGTTTTGCCTCTTGAATAAATCTTTTTATTTTCGCTGTCCAAGTACCGGACACACCATCAGTTTACTGTCGTCCCACATTTGCCCCGAAAAGTTTATCGTTTCACGGTTTGTTTTGATTTTGCTTCAAATGAAGTTATTTCATAACAAATACTGTTGTTCCACCAAAAATAGCCGTGCGTACCGCTGATTACTTTTCCGACAGCGGGAAGCTTTTTTCTCCTGCCATTGTTTACTGCCTCCCTTACTCCATATTTATAGAAAATTTCAAATCCTCTATTGCATCACAGAATGTTATATCCGCCGTTACAAAAACATAACTGCCCGTCTTTGCCTTACGAATCTGTTCATCACTGTACTCGGATATATCATATTTTGTGCAAGCCAGTCACGCTGTGCATTAACATCTATATCCGCTGTATTTTTCCGCATCACCGTACAGTACGCCTTCTCTTACAAGTCCGTCAAAATACTGATTAATAGCAGCTACAAACATAACCTTATTGTCATAGCTGTTATTAATTCCGATATAGTTATTCTCAAATGCAGAACGAATATCGTCACGCATTAAGTCCATACCCTCAATAATTTTTGATTTTTCTTCATATCTTCGGTCTTGTCACCGCTTAAGATGTGTAGCGAATTTACACCTCGTGCGACTTTTACTTTTTCGCCGTCATTGATAAATATAAACTTACCTTCGTCTATATCTTCATTGGGAGTAAGGCTCTCCGTTATAGAGTCAATTTCCGAAAGAACTTGATATGTTGCACTCTCCGTCATTGACAGTCCTGCAAGCAAGCCTGCAATTCTTGCACAATATTCATATGCCGAATATGTCTTTGCTCCGACTTTTATACCGCTCGTGGAAAAGTTAACAATGCCCTCATTATTTGCCGCAGAACAAGGCAAAACCGCTTTGAACATCTTTTTTTGCCGCTCTCTGTGCAATAATCCAATTCTGCAGTTCTTCCGTCAAATCTTTATGTGGTTCCAACCCCGGAAACGTCAGCCAGTTCCACGACTTATTTCTAAGGCGTACCAAGGCGTTATATGACTTTTTGAAGTCCTCGCCTGTTTCCGCTCTTTCCACAAGCACTCGTTTCGGTTTGCCGAGAAATATTTTATTCAAGTAGTCAAGATTTGTCGTTGTCCAGTCTGATTTCACAATATCGGCTTCATAGTTATATGTATAACTTAAATTTTCATCTCCGACTTTGGTTGAATCTTCAAGAATAACCGCTACAATTCCGTTCTGACTTCGTGTTACCGCAGTCTGTGCCTTCGTCTTAAATTCAATCAAAATTTCAGGTAATCCCATTTTATCCCCCCGTATCACAAGTTCGCTCATTTCATCATACTTTTCTGTTTTATCCACAGCCTGAATGAAATTTATATCAAAATACACATACATTGCACCCTTTTCAATTTCAAAATTCATTTCATGAATAGTCAGATGTCTGTCCATAATATCGAAAGTCGGGTACAAAAAAAGCTCTTTAATCCTGCTGTAAGCACCTATACAGTCCTCCACAGTTTCAAGAGCCGATATATATTTTAATTCTACCGAAACAGTAAGTTCCTCAAGTGCACCGCCGCAGCACTGAGGCTGTACATCTGAAGGATACGCAGAAACAAACACTGTCGGTTTTAAAAATCCCTCATCTACTTCTGAGGCAACCACGTTAAATCCGGCATTCATAAGGATTTCCGCAGTTCGTGTCTGTATATCTTTTCTGTAATCATTTGTCCTCCTACATTTGTATATCTTTTGTTATCTTATCAAGCAGTTTTTCTGCACCTGAATTGAATTTTGCCTGTGCCTCCGACATTGATTTTTCAAGCATAAAATCACCTTGTACATATCCGCCGGATTTAATGCCTCTTGCAGAACGCTGTACACGATTAAGTTTTCTGCCTCTTTCCCGAGTTCTGCCGCCGCTTACAATCTTATGACCGAGTTCAATAAGATGAGCATGCGGTGCTGTTGACTGAACTCTCACTACTCTCACTTTACCGCCCTTATACAGTTTCACTTTTTTTCGTTCTCCATGAGTTGCGTAGTTTTTTTGTCCTTACCGGTGTGAGTGATTTTGTTCTCTTATTTACGGCACGTCCTTCTGCCATAAGGAATGCGTCCGCCTGACTCGGATAATTCTTCTCGCATTGCTTCATAGCTTTTTCAAGTTCGTCAAATCCGAATACATCAATATTCCTTGCCATTTCGGTCTTTCTCCTTTGCGACAATCTGCAATTCCGTATTGTTTTCACCTATGTTAAGAACAGAAACAATATTGAGAACCTTTAGTCCAAACATAATTTTCATATCCTCGGTTATATTCGGAAAATACCTTGTTGTAATTTTGTAGGTGGTTTCTGCACGCAGTTTTGTGACTCCTCGTACTCACGTCCCGACATCGGAGAAACATTTGCCCATACGGCATACTCATTCAAAGAAAGCTGATGTGAATACAGCTGTCCGCCGCCTGCCGATTTCCATACTGCGTTGCCTTTGTTATCTGTCAGCACATACACAGAAGTTTCAGCGGCATTAATGTCACTGCTTAATTTAGGTTTGAACGGAATCCACACAGGCACATTTTCATTCATTGAATTTAATCTTTTATCAAGCGGTTTCAAAAATATAACCCGATGACGCAGTTTTGAAAAGTCCATTAAAATACCGCCTTTCTGTATGGTCTCAGCAATGTATAAAATATACTCGGTACACCGTTTTTAGTTCCGTCACGCTGTTCAAAAGAAATATCCTATACACACCAGCATAGCTTGTTTATAGCTTTCCGGCAGTTCATCCGGCATTGCAAGACGTGTATAATTTTCGCACATTTCTCCTGCTAAGATAATGAGTATTCGGAGATAGTCGTCCTCTGCGTCAGAATCCAAATGCAGATACTGTTTAACCTCTTCAATCGTCAGCATTTTCTTCCTCCGTCACTGTTTTAGATTTAGTGTCCTTCTTGTTATTTTAGTGTCCCTTACTTCTTCCGCAAATCCGCACTGAACCAAATCTTCGCCTATTTTCTTGTCAACATCAACAGTTTGACCTTCAGAAAAAACTGAAAGTCAAACCTGAGCATGAAGTTGTTATCTTTATTTTCATTTTACCCTCCTATTATTTCATCTGAACAGTCTTAACCGATTCAGGCAATATCAGCTTTCCGTCCAATCTTTGAATACACGGAAACCGACTTGTCCGTTCTTTGCAAAAGTTCATTCAATCTTTGGAACGAACGTCCTTGTCTGTCAGCCACCCAATAATATGATAAATCACCAAACAGCAATATCTTATTGCCGGACTCTATCTCAGGCATATATGCAGAAGTATGTATCGGACGGTTAAGAATTGTATCCGGCTGTCCCGCCTGCAGACCCGGCTGCCATAAATACTGACCGTTACTGTCTTTAAGTTTTCTTATAGCCTTTATTGTACTGTCGCTTGACATAAATACGGCATTCTTTCGATACGGTGTTCTAAGACTGTGATATAGGTCAATTATTTCATCTGTCGTAATTGCGTTTGACGCAGCAGACGTAACCCCTACTTCAGCCGTATTTAAACACCTGTCGGTTTGCCTGTACCGTTGCCGTTGATAAATGCCAATTCCTCTGCCGCACCCATTCTTCTTGCAAATTCTGATGATATGTATGTTTCAAGATTAAATGCGGAGTCATTGAGCAGTTCTTCCGATACTTTTATAATCGTAATTTAGCTTATGAGCTCCAAGAGATACAGTTCCGAACTCATCATCGCTTTCAGTGTATTCCGAGCCTTCATCTGTCCACACAGCCTCACCGTGAGATGCAACTACCGGAATTTTTTATCACCGTTTGCACTTGTTATGATTGTAGCTAATCCTCGCATAATGTTTTCATCGGCAAGTTTATCAATAAGAACTGCCTCGTATTCGTCCGAACAAGATATCCGCCGTCATAATCGGTACCAATCTGCAACGTATCATGTACCGAATATGACAGCTGATTATTCTTCATAAGTTTCCAAAACGCCTGCTTATATTCGTCACTTGCTCTGCCCGTTTTATATTACCGTTCGTTTTAGGTGTTTCAAGAACGGGTGTGGCTAACGGAGAATTCAATCTTTTTCCATCTCTGCCTGACGTTCTAAAATATCTATCTCTTTTGAGAGCAACAATTTGCTACCTCCATTTTTTCATGTTTCACCATCCTCTGCCGAAAGCATATCGTTTCTCGTTTTGCATTATCAAGAATTTCTTTGTCTTTTCCATAACGCTGCTCTTTTTTGTCTTAAATCAGTTATTGACGCCATTTATATTACCCCCATTATTCAATAAATTTAATCTTGTTTCAAACTGTTCGATGATACAATACTGGAGTCTTCCGGCTTGACTATCGGTTTAACTTCTTACACCCATTGCCGGCAATGGTATTGAAGTCACCATTGTTGTTTTG
>VOFC01006364.1_pt1 | contig 23731 bp, 43 predicted proteins | sample 5384161 | NCBI WGS metagenome assembly VOFC01 (sample SAMN12384722, study PRJNA508395) | human gut metagenome | isolation source: healthy gut B | host: Homo sapiens | reverse complement strand
CTAATAAATCTCTTCTTAATCTGGTTAAATACTCAATTGCTTCTTCTTTAGTATTGCATCTCATAATATTATTTGTAACTTGCTCAATGTATTGTTGTCCATGTTTCATCATACCTGAATACTGAACTGAATGTATAACTTGAGGATTGCTTGAAATGTAAAGTCTTGGTAACCCTAACACCATTTGCACTACTATTTCTATTTATTCCTAACATCTCTAACATTTATTGCTACTCCTGTCGCTTATTCCACAAATTCTGCAAAGTTTACTCAAGAATAATTTCAAATTTATTCTTTAGGATAAAACACTATTAACTTTCCTTCTGGAAAATTTCCTTTCCATCCACATGGCCATCCACCTGACTTATATACAGTATATAATTTTTCAAATAGATAATCTTTTCCTAATATAAGTCTACCAATCATACAATCACATAAATCTGAATAAATATCATCATAAGCTTCGTCATATATTTCATTTACACTTATAATTTGAGATAATTTTGTTTGAAAATTATTGATTATGTTATCAAAATATTTATAATTTTCTATAAAAAATTTATTTCCTTCAACATTACTCATTTCTAATTGTCTCAAATCAATCCAACTATAACCTTTTTCAAATCTAATCTCATATTCTAAATTTTCAAATGCTAAAAATTTTAGCTTTTTATAATCATTTATTTCTATTATATCTTTTACATTAATAATTTTCTTAGAAAAAGAAAGTAATTTTTTGTATATCTAAAATCATATTCTCAACCAATTTTATATTTTTCACTAATCATATTTTATTGAACCACCTTTTCCATAATTCTTTACTAGCATTTTCTTTTTGGATACATAAGGTAACCCTTGTTACATTAGTTTTTTTACTTTTGTTGTAAATTGTATACCTGTTCTTCTACACTCCTCAATTAATATCCATATTGTCTAGCTGTTCTCTAATAAAATCATCAAATACACTATGATTTCCTTGATGTCTTGACATTGGACTTACTCCACCACTATCTCTATTTCTTAAAAATTCCATTAGAAGCATCATCAAAATCCATCCCCTATTTTCTTTTTATTATAGGGTTATTTTTAAATCTCTTTAGGTATAATATGCGCATAGCTTGATAAGGCGTTCTTTTTTGTTCTTTTTTTTAAACCCATATATTCAAATAAATTCTCCCCTAGTTTAGTTGAACTTCCCCCTGTAACTACACCTGGGTTCTGAATCAGTCTAGATATACTACTAGCTATCTCTAAGTTATTCATCATATTGAACTTGTGCTTTTTTTAAAGTTTGTTCTGTAATATTTTTTCTTCTGCATTTCTACTATTTCTCTTTCAAACAATTTTTTCTGGTAATAATACACTAATCTTACTGCACCTTTCTTTTTTACTTGAAAAAATAATTTTTATACCTTTTTAAGTGAGTTTGAATCTTTTAATGTTTTATTTGCTATATTTTTTTGCTTTATCTGATACTGTATTTACTGTTTTTTGTTGCTTCTTTTGTCTTTTTAGCTATATTTGCTGTTATATTAGTAAGCTTCTGATTTATTTTGCTATTTTGGAACTTCTTTGCTACCTTTGCTTGCTGCTCCTGATATTGCCATTCCTGTTGCTGTTTCTACTGTTTTGCTTTTTTTTAGGCTTACTTTTCCTGTTGTTATTTTTTGTTCTATTAAATTTGATCAAATGATGTTGCTGCATCTATTGCTACTTTTGTTGCTATACTTCAATTCCTAATGTTGTTGCTCCTACTGCTCCTTCTACAAATCCTGATGCAAAAGGCTCCTACATATTGTTTTGCACTTCCTAGCTTTCCTGTTGTAACTAAGTTTGTTATTCCTGTTGCTGCTACACATAATACTCCTCCAACTAATCCACCTAATAAAATATGTGCAAAAATGTCCTGTTGGGTCATCATATATTAATGGATTGTTATGACAGTAAGTATATAAATTTAAGCTTAATGGATCTTTTTTATCTCCTGTATAAGTATCTTCTTGAAGAAATCTTGATGTTTCTGGGTCATATAAGTGACACTCTAAATCTTTGATTTAGTCAGTGGAAACTTACTCAGCGAAGTCGAGCATTCTTGCATTTAGGTAATAAAGTCCTGTTTCTTCATCATATTTATATCCTGCATATCTTATACTATTTTCTACATTTCCTGTGCTTTCTAGCACTTCTCCAAATGCATCATAATAATAAGTTGCTTTAATATCTCCACTTTATTTACAAGCATTGTTACATCTGCATGTCCATTATATAAATAGTATAAATCTTCATTTGATGTTTTTCTAGCTATAAGATTTATTTCATGGTACTACTAATGATTCCAATAATTGCTATCCTCAATTTTAACTAAAAATTCTTCTAATGAATTTGCAATTTATCTGCAAAAAAATATTTTATTAGTTTCATTATTATTAAGCTCAAAAGCCATATACACCTTCATTTATTTCAAAAAAATCATTGCCGCTTCCTCAAATTCCTCATATAGGGATCATATTCATAAACATCTTCACGAAAGTCTAATATCTGCACATTCTTCTGATGCGATAATTCTATTAATAGCTTTTTCCTTAGAATATATAAAACCAATTCCTACCTGTTCATAAAATTTTTTTTTTCTATTCTAATGGATTTTTATTTTCATTCTTTCTTCTGCTTTTATAATTTCCTCTTTTTTATTTTATAAAAAAAAATTCTTATTATTAACAATACTTTCAAACATTCTTAAACCTCTTTTTTACTTATTTAAAATAATTTTCTTATAGGAGATTTGCTACGATGTATTTTCTTTATGTTCATTCGGAAATTTCTATCCTTGGTATAATATTCCACCATGCATTATCTCCGCCATAATTGTTTTTTATAATATTGCATCATAATAATCTCCAATGTTTCTAACAGGATTACCTTTTTTATCATATATAACATTTTATATACAGGCTATTTTGTTTATTTCTTTTTCCCACTCTATAATCAAACTATTCTTCACATTATTAAACTTCTTTCTGTGTTTTAATGTATTTCTTTAGAACAAAAATAGTATACTTTTTTATTTCTTAAAGCATTCTTTAATTCATTAATTTTTTGTTTATGATTTAATTTATATCCTGTTTGACTTTCCAAATCTCTTATATACATTTCGAACACTTAATATTCCTTCTCCTAAACTATCTATTACTGAGGCTACTTTATTTTTTTTCACTTTTAGGTGCATTTTTTATTCCATTATTATTGCATTTTTAACTGTGTTAGTTCCACTAATGTTTTATTTGCTATAGTTTTTGCTTTATCTGATACTGTATTTACTGCTTTTTTGTGTTGCTTCTTTTGTCTTTTTAGCTATATTTGCTGTTATATTCTTTGTTTTAGATTTTAGACTTGATGTTACATCTTCTAATTTTTTAGTAAGCTTCTGATTTATTTTGCTATTTTGGAACTTTTTTGCTACCTTGCTTTGTCTTTGCTCCTGATATTGCCATTCCTGTTGCTGTTTCTACTGCTTTGCTTTTTTAGGCTTACTTTTCCTGTTGTTATTTTTTGCTCTATTAAATTTGATCCAAATGATGTTGCTTTGCATCTATTGCTACTTTTGTCGCTATACTTCCAATTCCTAATGTTGCTGCTCCTACTGCTCCTTCTACAAATCCTGATGCAAAGGCTCCTACATATTGTTTTGCACTTCCTAGCTTTCCTGTTGTAACTAAGTTTGTTATTCCTGTTGCTGCTACACTTAATACTCCTCCAACTAATCCACCTAATAAAATATGTGCAAAATGTCCTGTTGGGTCATCATATATTAATGGATTGTTATGACAGTAAGTATATAAATTTAAGCTTAATGGATCTTTTTTTATCTCCTGTATAAGTATCTTCTTGAAGAAATCTTGATGTTTCTGGGTCATATAAGTGACACTTCTTTGATTTAGTAAGTGGAACTTACTCAGCATTTCTTGCATTTAGGTAATAAAGTCCTGTTTCTTCATCATACTGATATCCTGCATATCTTATACTATTTTCTACATTTCCTGTGCTTTCTTAATTTTATATGAAGCACCTACTCTCTTCGTTCTTAGGTGTAGCATTTCTCCAAATGCATAATAATAAGTTGCTTTAATATCTCCGACTTTTATTTACAATTGTTACATGTCCATTATATAAATAGTATAAATCTTCATTTGATGTTTTCTAGATATAAGATTTATTCCATATATATTTTTTTTTTTTTCTATGCTGTTATTTGCATTATTTCTGTCTATATCTGCTGATACCTTATCTCCTTCATAAAGATATCTTGTTTCTGTTCCATCATAGGATTTTTATATATTCTATAACCTTCTCCATTATAGGCATAACTTATTGTTCCTTTTGATGTTGTTACTTTAGTTAATTGATTTAATACATCATAGCTATATTTTGTTGTTTCCTTTGCTCCTGTTGAGCTTGAAGTTACTGTTTTGCTTAATGTATTTCCATTTTTATCATAGGTATATGCTGTTGTATTTGATAATACTCCATTTATTGTTTGATTTATTCCTGTAAGTCTATTTGAACTATCATAGCTATATATACTCTTAGTTTTTTGTAGTTCCTACAGTTTTGGTTTCAGTATATCTATTTCCTTCTTTATCATAAGTATATTCTATAGTTTTTCCACTAGGTTCTGTTACCTTAGTTAATCTGTTTAAGGAATCATATTTATATGATGTTGTTCCTTTTTATCTTCCTTACTTATTATATTTTTTTAGCTTTATCATATGCATAAATATACTTTTCAACTACTACTCCTGAAGAATTTTTATTTGTTAGCATTTGTAATGTATTATCTTTATTGTAAGTATACTCTTCTGTATATCCATTTGGAAGAGCTAAAGATTTCCATTATCATAATAGCTATACTTTGTTACATTATTTCCTTCTCTTAAGCCTTTTTGCCTTGTCATATATCTTTATAACTTCTTTATTATCCTTATCTAAGTTACCTCAGCATATGCCCCTTCTGGAAGGTTTGTTATTCCTCCTGTAACATCATATTTATATATTATTTTTCCTATCTTTGGAACTGTTTTTTTGATGTTACTGAATTTAACTCATCATAAGTTCTTGTTGTAGTTCCTGTACTATCTGTTAATGTAAGTATATTATTATTTTTATCATAAGTATATTTTATTGTTATACTTCCTACTTTTTCTTCTGTTACTCTTCCATGAATATCATAGATATAGTTTGTTGATATTCCATTCTTATCTGTTTTTGTTTCTATAGTTCCATCGCCATTATATTTATAGATTTCAGTTCCTATTGATGAAATCTTTTTTAAATACCTTATTTCCTACATTATACTCATAGCTTACTAAACTTTTTCCTGTTGTTTGTGTAAGCATATTTCCATTTAAGTCATAAATATATTCTGTATTTTCTTCTATTCCATTATTTATCTTTTTAACATTTATAAGGCGATTTAAATAATCATAAGTATATTCTGTTACATTACCATTTCCATCTGTTAAACTTGATACATTTCCTAAGTAATCATAGCTTGTCTTTACAACAGTTCCTACTGAATCTGTTTTTTCAATTTCTCTCTTATTTCCATCATATTTATAAGTAATTGAATTTCCTAAAGCATCTGTTGATTTTGACTGTGTTCCATTATCATTATATTCTAGCTTTTCTATTGTTTTATTATATTGGTCTTTCTTTTTCTATAACTCTATTTAATGAATCATATACATAAGATATTTTGTTTTCAAGCCAGTCTGTTTCTGATATTAAATTTCCATTCTTATCATAGTCATATTTAGTTTCATGCTTTACTTTCTTTCCTAATGAATCTGTAACTTGTACACTTTCTAATTTACTGTCAAGAGTAAACAACTTTTACAAGTAAATCTAACTTTTTTGTTAGTATTGCATTTATCACATTTAAATTCAATATATCCCTGTCTTATATCTTTACATTTTAACATTTTATTAATTTCTACTTTAACATTTTTTACTCTTTTTACTATTAAGTTTTAAAAAATCATCCCAATGCTCTTCAAATATTTCTTTTTATCTTACTTTTATTCATAAAAAAACCTCTACTATGTGATTAACTAATTTACGATATAATAAAGCTAGATATAATCTATATTTCAATCACAAAAAAAGCCATATTCTTTCAAATACAGCTTTATGCTTGTTACTGGTATTTTTCTGGGCACTTAGGGTCATAGCGAAAGAGCTTAGCTCTATCGTTTGCTAATGTTATGCTTTCATACTCCTTTTGATTGAACATTATAAAGCGAAATTCATGTTAATTAAAATCAAAAATATACCTGTTCTTTTCTTTGTTAAAATCAACATTTATCATTGGCGGAGAAAAACCAAATGCTTTAGAAGACCACTCTATAATTGCCGCAATCAATCCTTCTTCTTGAAAATCACAAAGACTAAATTGCAAACTATAAATTATTATCAAAGTATCTCTGTACGTACTATTTTTGATTATTTCTTTTTTTGAACAATTTCTAGCCCCTTTACCAAATATGGTAAATCGTCATCGCAAAAAAAATCTCATTATCTGCAATAGGTTTATCTGCAAATTTCATCCATATACCATCTGCAACCTTTATTGTCTTTGAGTTCATATCCATCTTATCAAAATCTGTATATTCAGCGATAACTTTAATATTAATACACCAACTAGATTTGCAAACAAAATATGTATGTTCTATCATTTATTTCACGCTCCTAATGCTTAAACTTTAACTTTCCATATACTGATTTATTAAAATAATTTTCTACGCCTAATCCAGTCATACGTTGAATATAATCATACCCATGATTTGGAGTTCCGCCATTTAATCTAGCATAATTATCTAAAAAACGTATTTACTTCATCATCAGACATTTTCGTTAAGTCTAATTGTTTCATTTTATTTAAATCAGTTTGTAAGACTTCAAACTCCAAAATCTGCAAATCATCTGTTCTTTTTACTTTTAATGTTAAAATAATTTATTGCATCTTCCTTACTGCTCCATGCATAAACGCCATCACCTAGATTAGCTCTATGAGGGTCTGTTTACGGAAGACCATCACTTAATAATCTTTTTGCATCAGCACTGTTCTGAACTGTATAGAAAGTCTTACTACCACTCTTATTCCCTTGACTAAAGAACATTGTCTTTAATTGTTTAACATCTTTACTTAAAAATTGACTTAATGTCTCTTCTCCACTTTGCCCAAATCCTGTCTTTATATCTTTTACTGCTATCTTTATTGGTCCCACATTAATTACTTTTTTTGAGGAGCAAAAAACATTTCGAACACTTAATATTCCTTCTCCTAAACTATCTATTACTGAGGCTACTTTATTTTTTCACCTTTAGGTGCATTTTTATTCCATTACTTATTGCATTTTTAACTGTGTTAGTTCCACTTAATGTTTTATTTGCTATAGTTTTTGCTTTGTCTGATACTGTATTTACTGCTTTTTTGTGTTGCTTCTTTTGTCTTTTTAGCTATATTTGCTGTTATATTCTTTGTTTTAGATTTTAGGCTTGATGTTACATCTTCTAATTTTTTAGTAAGCTTCTGATTTATTTTGCTATTTTGGAATTTTTTTGCTACCTTGCTTGCTGCTCCTGATATTGCCATTCCCGTTGCTGTTTCTACTGCTGCTTTTTTAGGCTTACTTTTCCTGTTGTTATTTTTTTGCTCTATTAAATTTGATCCAAATGATGTTGCTTTGCATCTATTGCTACTTTTGTCGCTATACTTCCAATTCCTAATGTTGCTTTGCTCCTACTGCTCCTTCTACAAATCCTGATGCAAAGGCTCCTACATATTGTTTTGCACTTCCTAGCTTTCCTGTTGTAACTAAGTTTGTTATTCCTGTTGCCGCTACACTTAATACTCCTCCAACTAATCCACCTAATAAAATATGTGCAAAATGTCCTGTTGGGTCATCATATATTAATGGATTATTATGACAGTAAGTATATAAATTTAAGCTTAATGGATCTTTTTTATCTCCTGTATAGGTATCTTCCTGAAGAAATCTTGATGTTTCTGGGTCATATAAGTGACACTCTAAATCTTTAATTTAGTCAGTATAACCTTCTCCATTATAGGCATAACTTATTGTTCCTTTTGATGTTGTTACCTTAGTTAATTGATTTAATACATCATAGCTATATTTTGTTGTTTCCTTTGCTCCTGTTGAGCTTGAAGTTACTGTTTTTGCTTAATGTATTTCCATTTTTATCATAGGTATATGCTGTTGTATTTGATAATACTCCATTTATTGTTTGATTTATTCCTGTAATTCTATTTGAACTATCATAGCTATATATACTCTTAGTTTTTTGTAGTTCCTACAGTTTTGGTTTCAGTATATCTATTTCCTTCTTTATCATAAGTATATTCTATAGTTTTTCCACTAGGTTCTGTTACCTTAGTTAATCTGTTTAAGGAATCATATTTATATGATGTTGTTCCTTTTTTATCTTCCTTACTTATTATATTTTTAGCCTTATCATAAACATAAATATACTTTTCAACTACTACTCCTGAAGAGTTTTTGTTTGTTAGCATTTGTAATGTATTATCTTTATTGTAAGTATACTCTTCTGTATATCCATTTGGAAGAGCTACCTTTTTAAGATTTCCATTATCATAATAGCTATACTTTGTTACATTATTTCCTTCCCTTACTTCTATAAGCCTTTTTGCATTGTCATATATCTTTATAACTTCTTTATTATCCTTATCTACAGTTACCTCAGCATATGCCCCTTCTGGAAGATTTGTTATTCCTTCTGTAACATCATATTTATACTGTAACATCATTTTTATATATTATTTTTCCTATCTTTGGAACTGTTTTTGATGTTACTAAATTTAATTTAAAATAGCACTAGCTTTCTCGCTAGTGCTATAAAATTTTATTTATTTTTTGATTTAATATTCTTTTCTAAAAACCCTTCTATTGCCATTTTACCTATTATATATCTCTTTCTGAATCCCAAATTAAACCACATGCTAATCCTTTTAGCTTATTTTTTTTCTACACATTCCATAAAAAGGTTCTGTTACAAAATTACTTATTTTACCATCTGTTGTAATTTTAAAGATAGATGGATAATTAATATTTTTTTTTAAAAACATATTTTTTTATTGAGTATGAACTTGTGTATCTTATTTTGCTTTCATCAAGACAATCTAATACCTTAATTACATTTAACATATAACATTCTCCATATTTATCATGTTTTTAATTTTATAAATTGTACATCATCTTTAATCACCTCATACAATGCATCCTTTGCTTTAGGTAAAAGTATTGGTTTAACCCCCATACTTAAAATATCACATTTTTCTCCACATTCAGCCTTTTCTCCTTTAAAACTTGTTTCTATTTCTATATTTTCATCATAACTTTTGTATAAAATCTCCTCTAAAGTTCTTAAAAAAAAGAATTCATAGTAATCATTTGACTTATATATAGTACTTTCATAACTTTGATCATACATCATTTTCCATATTTTCATTTTTAACACCTTCTATTCATATAATTATAACATTTCAATTTTATTTAACATAATTAATTCAAAAAACTCTTCAATACTACTTGCTACTTCTTCTACTTCCTCAAATTCTGGTTCATATCCTTTTTACAATAGTACCTTTATTATTACTTAAATCAATAGCATAAAATGAGTATCCACCATCTACTGACATAACTATTGGCAATTTTTCATCCCACCATGAATTATTTCCGACTTCCATTCGTCATCATCTTCAGCTACTTCTAGACTTAATAACTCGAATTCATTCCATTTAAATGTAATATCTGAGTTGCCATTATACTCATCTTCACATAAAACCATGTTTTTTTCACTTGGAGATATTAACTGTTTAACTCTTTTTAGCAACTCTATATACTCACTTGATATACTTTTTTATATCTTAATGCTACATCATCTTTTCAATTTTAGCGAAATTTCATTTTTTCTCAATTAAATTCCAATTATTCTCTTTAGCCCAATTAATAAATTCCATATATTTTTTTTTTCATATTCTTCTCCTCTTATTTTAGCTTCTTCTTGCTTCTATTGATAACCATTCCTTTAACTTCTTTAGGGCTACCCGCCTCTCACTGCCTTGACTGAAGAACATAGTTTTTAATTTATTAACATCTTTACTTAAAAATTGACTTAATGTCTCTTCTCCACTTTACCCAAATCCTGTCTTTATATCTTTTACTACTATATTTATTTGTCCCTCATTAATTACTTTTTGAGGAGCAAAAAACATTTCGAACACTTAATATTCCTTCTCCTAAACTATCTATTACTGAGGCTACTTTATTTTTTCACATTTTTAGATGTACTAGTTCCATTTAATATTTTATTTGCTATAGTTTTTGCTTTATCTGATACTGTATTTACTGCTTTTTGTGTTGCTTCTTTTGGCTTTTTAGCTATATTTGTTGTTATATTCTTTGTTTTAGATTTTAGACTTGATGTTATATCATCTAATTTTTTAGTAAGCTTGATTTATTTTGCTATTTTGGAATTTCTTTGCTACCTTGCTACTCCTGATGCTACCATTCCTGTTGCTGTTTCTACTGCTGATTTCTTTTAGGCTTACTTTTTCCCTGTTGTTATTTTTTTGTTCTATTAATATTCCTTGTTCCTTTTTATAAAATTTCATATATATGTTCAACCTACATTTTTATAAAAATAGCAAGACAGCTAAAACTGCCTTGCTTAAATTTAACTTTTGGGTCAACCTTATTTTTATCTTAATTCAGCATTAAACTTATTTTCTAAAGCTTTTAGTATTTTATCATGAACTTTATTTACTTCTTCATCTTTTAATGATTTTTTTTAAGGTCTCTATAAACAATAGCATAGGCTATGCTCTTCTTTCCTCTTTGCTATTTGAGCTCCTTTATAAATATCAAATAACTCTACTTTTTTTCTACTAAGTTTCCACCACTTTTCTTATAGCTTCTTCAATGTCTCCAACTAATACATCATCATTAACTAAAATAGCTAAATCACGAGTTGCTGCTGGGAATTTAGGAATTGGTGTATAAACTTTCTTCATATCAGCTGCTTCATATAAAAGGTCTAAATCAAGTTCTGCTACATAGCAAGGAGTTTCTAGTCCATATTCTTCTCACCATACATACCTATAGTTAAAATATTTCTTTCCTCTGGTAATTTTTTCCTTCTTTCTTTATATAAATCTTACCTGCTTCAAAAGTTTAGCATATTCGTTATTTCTAGCATAATTTCTAGCAAGTGATTCCATCATTGAAGGAAGTGCAGAAGTTCTCATACATGAAAAATCTTCACCTAATGGATTTTTTATAGCATATTTTTTATCATATCACGAAGAGGTGAATCTTCAGGTACATTTATTTTATCTAATACCTTTGGAGATACAAATGAATATGAAATTGATTGATTAACTCCTGATGCAAATAATGTTTTTAATACTAGTTCCCTTAATAGTTCATTTTATGTCTATTTTCTCTTTGATGGAATTGGTTCAAAAAATAGTATTTGGTACCTTATCGTATCCATAAATTCTTGCAACTTCTTCTGCTATATCTGTTTTATAGCAATATCTACTCTAAATGTAGGAGTTAACAATTAAGTCATCTCCATCTATTACAGTATCTAAATCAACTAGATCAAAGGCACTTTTTTCATTTCTTCCTTTTGAAATTTCAGTTCCAAGAATTCATTAATCCATTTATACGAAACAACAACTTGACCTTCTTCCTTTACTTGTGGATATATATCAATTGTTCCATTTTCAACTTCACCACATCCAAGTTCACAAACAAGTGCACATGCTCTATCTATTGCTATTTGAGCTAAGTTTGGATCTATGTCTTTTTCAAATCTTCCTGATGCTTCAGTTCTTAAATTTAACGCTTTAGAATTAACTCTTATATTTGTTCCATCAAAATTTGCACATTCAAATATAACTTCTGTAGTATCTTCTTTTTATTTCTGAATCAAGACCACCCATTATTCCTGCAAGGCCTATTGTTTTATCTGTATCCTTTATGCATACATAATCCTTTGTTAATGTTCTTTCTATTTCATCAAGAGTTGTAAACTTTTCACCATCTTCTGCATTTTGAACAACTATTTTTGTTTGTAGAAATTTCTCTTGCATCATATGCATGCATTGGTTCACCAATTTCAAGCATAACAAAGTTTGTTATATCAACAATGTTATTTATTGGTCTTACTCCAGCTTCCATTAATCTTTCTTCCATCCATGCTGGTGATTTTTTATTTTTACATTTTTAATCTTTTCTTAGCCATATATCTATTACAAAGATTGTTTTTTATTTCAACAGATAATTCATTTTTATATTTTCATCATTTTTTACTTCATATGATAAATTTGGCATTTTATAAGTATTCTTAAAGCAGCAGCTGCTTCTCTTGCCATTCCTACCATACTTAAACAATCTGGTCTGTTAGATGTTATATCAAAATCTAAAACAGCCTTATTAAGACCTAAATATTCTTTAATGTCTTTTCCTACTGGTGCATCCTTATCTAAAATCATTAAGTCCATGAACTGGTTTCCTTATCTCCAGCTATTCCAAGTTCTTCTTCAGAACAAAACATACCATTTGATAAAACCTCTCATTTTTCCTTTTTTAATTTCTGTTCCATCTGCAAGTATTGCCTTATGAAGAGCTACAGGAACTTTATCCCCTTCCTTCATATTAGTAGCAGCTGTAACTATTTGAATTTCATCAGTTTCAACCTATGTTACTTGACAAATGCTTAATCTATCTGCATCAGGATGCTTTTCTATTTTTTATTTGACATACTACTACCTTTTTTAATTGCATCCCCTTGAATAATTACTTCTTCAAGCTGAGATCCTGTTAAAGTCACCATATCACCTAATTCTTTTGGTGTGACATTTACATCTACATAATCTTTTATCCAATTATATGGTACCTTCATTTTCTCTATTTCCTCCTTTTAGAATTGATTTAAGAATCTCATATCACTTTCGTATAATAATCTAATATCATCTAAGCCATAGCTAAGCATAACCATTCTATCTACACCGAAACCAAAGAGCAAAACCGGAGTATACTTCTGGATCAATACCTGCATTTCTTAATACATCTGGGTGTACCATACCGCATCCTAAGATTTCAATCCATCCTCTTTTTTTACATACTTTGCAGCCTTTACCTTCACAAACGTAACAAGTAGCATCCATTTCTGCTGATGGTTCTGTAAATGGGAAATGGTGAGGTCTAAATTTAGTCTTTACTTTATCCCCAAACATTTTCTCATAAACAAATCTAATGTACCCTTTAAATCTGCAAAAGTTACTCCTTTATCTACAACAAGTCCTTCCATTTGATAGAATATTGGTGAATGTGTAGCATCTACTGAATCTGCTCTATAAACTTTTCCTGGTGATATCATTTTTATTGGTGGTTTTTGTTTTTCCATTGTTCTAACTTGAACCCCTGATGTTTGAGTTCTTAAAACAACATCATCATTTATATAAAATGTATCTTGTTCACTTCTAGCCGGATGATTTTAGGAATATTTAATGCTTCAAAGTTATAATAATCAAGTTCAACTTCAGGACCATCTTCTACAGTAAATCCCATTGATATAAATATATCTTTTATTCAAAATTCGCCCCATAAAAGGGACGAAAATATTTCCGCGTTACCACCCTAATTGGTTTTTATATATAAACCCAACTCAAATTAAATTAACGGTTTTTCCGCTAGCTACTACTAAAACAGTATTTCACAGCTAGAGCTCCTTTAAAGGAGTTTCAATATAACCTTATTTAAATGGCTTTCAGTCTATGACCACTTCTCCCTGAAAACTTTTAATTATATCTAAATTCTCATTCACAGCTTTGTCATTATTTAAACCCAACTTTTACATTATACAGATGTTTTCTAAAATTTCAACTTATTTTGAGTGGAACTAATAACTTTTCATATAAAATTATAGACCAGTTGCTATTGCTACATTTAAAGACTCAGCATTCACAGGCATAGTATTTTAATTACTTTTTATTTATACAGATATATTTCTTTAATTACAACATTGCCTTCATTTTCCAACAGATATTATTAAATTTACCACTCAGCAATCCTCTTCAAAAATTTGATCTTTATCTCCTTCAAGAGAAGTTGCTAAAAGAGAAAATCCTCTATTACATAAGCTTTTTATTATTGTATTATCTTTATCATCATAAATTACAGGAACATGAAATAATGAACCCATACTAGCTCTTATTGTTTTTCATTATATACATCTACAGTACCCTTTGTTAAAATAATCCCATCTACTCCCTTTGCATGAGCTGTTCTTATTATAGTTCCAAGGTTTCCAGGGTCTTGTAACTTATCACATAAAAGATAAAAACTTCCCTTTTCATTTAAAGTTATAGTATTCTTTTTACTACAGCTACTACTCCTTGAGGTTTTTCTGTAGAACATAATTCTTTAATAAGTTTATCTTTTAATCCATATATTTTTACATTTTCATTTAAATATTTTCCTAAATATTCTTCTATTCTTTTATTATTTTCATCATCAACAAAAATATATTCTATATTTAAATTTGCCCTAAAAGCTTCTTCAATAAGTCTAAAGCCTTCTATTATATATTTATTGCTTTTTTCTCTTCCTTTTCTTTCTTTTAATTTTTTGTTTCTTTATATAAATTATTTTCTTTGCTTTCTATAAAAAACAATAACTACACCTCTTAATCCTTTATTATTGCCCCTTCAAGACTAGTTAATGCTTCTTTTGAACCTATAGCTACTATTACATTATCTTTACAAACTTTATCATCTGCTCTTTGGATTTAAATTTATCTTTTCTCCTTTTTAATAGCTATTACATTTATTCCATATTTTTTTTCTAAGGTTAAGACTTTTTTAAATCTTTTCCTACCCAATCTTCAAAAGCTTTTACTTCCATTATGCTATAATCTGATGATAGTTCAATGTAATCAAGTATACTAGAAGAAATTATGTTGTGAGCTACTCTTACTCCCATATCTTTTTCTGGTAAAACTACTCTATCTGCCCCAATTTTATATAAAAACTTTTTTGCATGTAATTCTCCATTTCCCTTAGCAATTATGTACTTAACTCCAAGCTCTCTAAGAATTAATGTTGCCATAACACTTGATTGTATATCTCCACCAATAGATATTATTGCTACATCAAAATTTCTTATACCTAAAGCTCTTAATGCATTTTCATCTGTTGCATCAGCTTGAACTGCATGAGTTACTTCACTTGCAATATCTTGAATTAAATCTTCATTTTTATCTATTACTAATACATCATTTCCTAAAGAATATAATGTAGTTGCAATTGATGAACCAAATCTACCAAGCCCAATTACTACAAATTGTTTTTTACTCAAAAAATCACCCTCTAACCAATTAATATCTTTGTTTCTGGATATCTATAACCTTTATTTTTCTCTTATTTGTTAAAGCTAATGCTACAGTTAATGGCCCAACTCTACCAAAAGTACATTGTTATCATTATAATTATTTTTCCAATAAAATTTAATCTTTGTGTAACACCAGTAGTTAATCCAACTGTTGCAAAAAGCTGATGTAGCCTCATATAATAAATCTATAAATTGTTCTTTTTGGTTGTGTAATACATAATAACATTGTAACAACAACAACAAGACTAAAACTTATCATAAGTATTGCAAATGCTCTATAAACTAATTCTTTAGATAGTCTTCTTCCAAATAGTTCTGTGTCTTCTCTCCTTCCTTTAATAACACTTACTACAGTTAATACAATTATACCAAAGTTGTTGCAGTTTTTAATCCTCCAGCTGTTGAACCTGGTGAACCTCCAATATACATAAGGATTATTGTTAAAAATTTTCCTCCAGAAGTCATTTTATCTAAAGATATGCTATTAAAACCGGCAGTTCTAGGAGATACCCAGAAAATATTGCATTTAATATTTTATTTTTAATGCTCATAGGTCCTAATGTTTCTGGATTATTATACTCTAGTGCAAACATAAATAATATTCCTCCAAATAAAAAGTATTGAAGTCATTAAAAGCACTAACTTGGTATGGGTAGATAATCTTCTATCTGTTTTATATTTAAGAAGTTCTATTATAACTGTAAATCCTAAACCTGAAACTATTATTATTATACTAAGAGTTATTAAAACTATAGCATTAGTTGAATAAGAAGTTACACTACTATACCCTCCAAATAAATCAAAACCTGCATTACAAAAAAAAGCTGATACTGAATGAAATATTCCAAAATATAATCCTTTTAAAAATCCATAGTCTTTAATAAACTGTGTTGCAAGTAATACTCCCCAATAATTTGTACTAAAACAGTAAATAAAACTATTCTTTCTACCATTTTTACTAAACCTTGAATGCTAAAGGTATTCATGGCCTCTTGCATTATAAGTCTATCTCTTAAAGTAATTCGCCTTCTTAATAAAATTGCTAAAAGGGTTGTAAATGCCATGAACCCAAGTCCACCAACTTCTATTAAAAAAGCATAATTACAACTTGACCAAACTCATTCCAATATGTTCCAGTATCCAATGTTACAAGCCCTGTTACACATACTGCTGAAGTTGCTGTAAAAAGTGAATCTAAAAATTTGTAGCATTACCACTTTTAGATGATATAGGAAGAGTTAAAATTACTGCTCCTATAAGAATAACTATAGCAAATCCTAATGCTAAAATTTGAACTCCACTTAATTGTGAAGTTTTACTTTTTTTCATATAATTCATTAATAATCACTCCAAAAGGCTATATATTTTCCCATATAAAAATAAATGCGACTTTAGTCGCATTTATAATGTTATTGCAAAATTAAGCATTTAGTTGTTTCTTAGCAACTTCTACTAAATCAGCAAATAGCTTTTGGATCGTTTATAGCTATTTCAGATAACATTTTTCTGTTCATGTCGATTCCAGCTAACTTCATTCCATTCATGAATTTAGAATATGAAAAGACCATTCATTCTTGTAGTTTGCATTGATTCTAGCAATCCATAATCTTCTGAAATCTCTCTTCTTTAATCTTCTTCCAACATATGCATTTCTTAATGCTCTTATTACAGTTTCGTTAGCAGTTTTGAATAACTTACTCTTTCCACCGTAGTATCCCTTTGCAAGTTTTAATACTTTTTATGATTTTTACGAGAATTAACCGCTCTCTTTTTACTCTTGCCATTGTCTAAACCTCCTGTATCCTAAATCCTATAGGTATGGTAATAATTTCTTCATTACTTTTTTTCTTGACTTGCTGAAACATATCCAGTCTTTCTTAAGTTTCTTGTTCTTTTTTGTAGTCTTCTTAGTTAAGATATGGCTCTTAAAAAGCCTTTGCTCTCTTTTAACTTTCCTGTTCCTGTTTTCTTAAATCTTTTGCTTTGCACCTCTATGAGTTTTCATTTTTGGCATGATAATTTTCCTCCTCTCTCATTACGCCTTTTTTAGGGCCTAAAACCATTGTCATACTTCTTCCTTCTTTTTTAGCAGGCTTTTCAACTACAGATACATCTTCTAGCTTGCTTTGAAATTTATCTAAAATCTTTAATCCTAGATGAGAAAGCTCCATTTCTCTTCCTCTGAATCTGACAGTGATTTTTTACTTTGTCTCCATCTAATAAGAACTTTCTTGCATTTTTAGCTTTAATATCAATATCATGTTCTTCAATAGTTAAAGAAACTCTAATTTCTTTGATACTGATAACTTTTTGATTTTTCTTAGCTTCTTTTTCTTTCTTTGACTGCTCATAAATGAATTTACCTAAATCCATTATTTTTTTGCAAACAGGTGGCTTTGCCCCTGGTGATATCATTACTAAATCTAAATCTGCTTCATCAGCTAACTTTTTGTGCTTCTGCAGTTTTTAAAATACCTAATTGAGTTCCATCTGTGTTAATAACTCTAATTTCTTTTTTCTTTTATATCTTCATTAACTATATATTTTTTGTTAATAATTTTCACCTCCGAAAAAAATAAAAAGCAGTATATAATAAAAGGACGACATACTGCCGTCCTGTATATTATCCTAATTACTTTTAGATAATTAACCATACTAAGCTAGCTTTAACTGCTGTATGGTGAGAAACGGCTGTTTCTTCTTGACCTAATTTATTGTATCATCATTAATTTTTAATGTCAATACTTTATTTGCAAAAAGTCACCTTATTTCCAAATACCTTAACAATAGTATCAATAAATTCTTTATTAAGGCACTTTTCTTTGCTGTGAATTATTATATGCTCTGGAGAATTAGTTATTAATCCACTTATTATATCCTCCATATTTGCATCTACTCCAATTTTACATCCTGCAAGTTCTTTTTTAAAAAATTCATCAAGAATATCTTTTCCATTGCCATCAGTTAAAGAATATCCTCTAAGGTTTGTATTGTAAGATTAACCTCTTGAAGCTTACTATCTTGAATATTAACAAAGTATTTTAAAAGCCTTATAAATTCTTCATATTCTTTGTCTATTATATAATTTTCTATAATTCTATCTATAATAATTTCTATATTTGACCTTAATTCCTTCATTCTAAATAAAAAAAGAAAACCATTTATATTAAATTCATTATTTTCTTCTATACATATTTTTTATTTTATCTATTATTTCATTTATTATATTAGAATAATATAAAAAAATCAGTATCTTTATTAAATTTTCTAGTCTTAAAACCTTCATAATTATTTCTTCAGCTTCTAATAATTCACTTTGTCTTAAGAAGAAAATAATTATCTGTTAGAAAATTCAAATAGCTCTTTTTTCTGTATTTTTCTATTATTATTTTATACATTATATTACTTACATACATTATTATTTTTTTTCTTATTTTTTCATTATAATTATCATCATCACATATAATTTTTATTATATGTGTATTTTTTCTAAACTTTCAACTAAACCAATATTTATGCTCTTTTTCTTTAAAAGCCCTCTTAATCCTTGTAGTTCTTCAATAAAATCTAGTTCTTCTGAATAAGCTAATTTCAGTACAAGCATGGATTTCACTCCCTTCTGATAATAGTATGCTTTAAATCTTTAAGCTCTATTCAAAATTTATTATTTTGTTTTTCTCTGTTGATTTTTTTATATCCAATAGTAATGTTATTTTAAGAAAATTTATAGGAGGTAATCATGTACTGTTTTATTGATTATAGAACTACAAAAGAAGAATTAAATAATTTATATAAACTAGGACTAGAACCAATTATTATTCCAAAAACATCTTTTAGTTTATGAAGCCATTAATGGTCATGTAGATATTCAACTTAATATTTTAAGTAAGAAAGATAAACTTGTTATTGTATCTAAAGATATAAATAAAAATTTTCTTTCTACCTTAAAAAATAAAAAAAAATAAATTATATTTTATCTCATAATTCTCTAGGTTTTAAATATCCTAATGACATTATATTAAATGGACTTATCTTAGAAAATTTTTTTATTCACAACCTAAACTTTACTGATAAAGCTCTTTTAGAAAGCCAAAAGATAAAAAAAAATATTCATGTTAAACAAGGATACACTAAATGTTCTATACTTCCTATAAGAGAAAAAGCTATTATAACAAGTGATAAAAATATTGCTAAAGAACTTCTAAATTATGATTTTGATGTTCTTCTTCTTCCTCCTGGAGATATTATCTTACCTTCTTTAAATTATGGTTTTTTGGGGCACTGGAGGAATGATTAGTGAAAATAAACTTGCCCTTTTGGAGAACTTTCAAATTATGCTTATGGTTTAGATATTTACTCTTTTTATACAAACTAGATGTAGAACCTGTTTCTTTAAGAAAAGGTAAACTTATTGATAGAGGTAGTCTTCTTTTATAAGTCTTTATATTTTACGTAAAAACTATAAAAAAAAGTGTTAATTATTATTTTGCTTTTTCCACCCTATAGGCTCTAAATTAATGCAAAATAACAATTAACACTTTCTAACTAAATTGTTAAGCTTCACCTAAAAGTCTTAATAATTTATTTAAATGTCTTTCTCCAACTATACATTGGTCATTATTATTCATTTTATTATCTTATTTTCGGCATCAACATCTGCTATATTTTTAATATTTACTAAAAAATTCTTATGACATTTATAAAAAATCTTTTCCCTAACTTTTCTTCTATGTCTTTTAATGTTGCATTTAGTATTATTTCTTCATCAACTCCATGCACCATAACCTTTTTCTTTTCCTCTAATTTTTTCAAAAAAAGTTATTTTTTCACAGTCTAACTTTACATTATTCTCACCAAACTTAAAATTAATCATATCCCTCTCACCTTTTTTATAAAATTTCATACTTTTTTTTTTGTATCATCATATTATTATTCGAATATACTGGAAAATTCTGAATTTAATATTTTTTTAATAAGTTTTAATCTTACTTGAGAGAATACTATTTTTCATAAGAGATGACATTACTGCAACCCCATCTGCTCCTATCTCTAATACACTTTTATAATTTTCTTTATTAATTCCACCTATAGCATATACAGGTATATTTACTTTATTACATATTTCTTTAAACTCAATTAATCCTCTTGGCTTTAATCCTTTTTTACAATCTGTATTAAATACATGACCATAAATTATGTAATTAGCTCCTCTTTTCTCTGCTTCTATAGCTTCATAAACTATGAACAGATACTCCTTTTATTCCATTAAAATTTTTTCCTTTGTTTTCACAAAAATCTTTAAAGGATAATTGAATTCCATAGGCATTAACTTCTTCTGCTACCTCTACATTGCTATTTATTATTAATTTTATATTGCTATCTTTTAAAATACTTTGCACATTTTTAGCCATAATTAATAATTCCTTATATTCTAAATCTTTTTTCTTTAAAATAAGATATTTTAAATTACTTTTTGATATTTCTTTTATTCTCTTATAAAAATCATTGCAAAGTTTTCTATTTGTAACTCCTATTATATCCATTTTATTAAACCTCTTCTTCTTCAAGGAGTAACCTAACTACTGTATTAGCTTGATGATTAGCAACTATTGCTACTCTTGGAGCCATTAGCCCATTCTTTACTTTTTGCTTCATTAACAAAATCTCCACAAATATAAAACCTATTATTTAACTTTTTTTTTTGTATTATATTGTTTGAATAAAACCCACCATACCTGAAGCTGATACCATTTTTTATATTTAAACTTAGTTAACACTTCATTTACAAGCATTGCTTTATATTCTGGATTATCAAATGCTTCAACAATAATATCTACATCCTTAAATAATTCTTCTATATTTTCTTTTTTCAATTTTTTTATCAATAGCTTCAATATTTACAAAAAGGATTTACTTCTTTTAAAATTTCTTTTATTGCATGAACTTTTTTCATTCCAATATGCTTTACATAATATTGTTGTCTATTAAGATTACTTGGTTCAACCACATCAAAATCTATTATTTTTATAAACCCAACACCTATTCTTGTTAAAGATAAAGCTACATTAGAGCCAAGACCTCCTGCACCTGCTATTGCAACTCTTCCTTCTTTTAGCTTTTCATATACATAAGGAGTGTGCCTACTTATCATTAAAGCTTCAAGTTCTTCTTGTTTAGGAACTTCTCCTCTTTTTATAAGAGTAATTTTATCTCCATCTTTAACTTCTCTATCTTCCTTCATTGGAAATCCATTTAAAATTATTATATCTGCGTCATTTTTAAATTTATTTCTTATTTCAAATAAAGTATGTTCTTTTATAAATTCCTCTTTTTCTCATTAATATAAACTTCCAAAACTTTTAGCCTCCTCCAACAAAGCTTACAACTTCTATAGTATTATTTTCTGTAAGTTTAAAAGATTTAAAATCATCTTTAGACACTATTACCCCATCTACTTCAACAACAACTCTTTCTTTGTTGAATTTAATTTCTGATAATAATTCATCAATAGTTATTCCATCTTTTAAATTCATTTCTTTACCATTAACTTTCACAATTTTTCACCTTCTTTTAAATAAAAACAAAGACTTGCTGTATATTATAGGCAAGTCTTTAAATTTACAAAGATTTTATTGCTTCCTACGATGGTATTAACCACATCAGGTTTAAGAGTCTCAATTCTAACAGAATATCTCTCAACTAACTCCTAGTCAGTACCCCTAGCCTTTAATATTTTTATGAAATAATTATATTCTTCTTATTTCTTATTGTAAAGTATAACTTTGTTAATAAAATATCTAATAAAAAATACTTACCTTCTTTTAGAATGCCTATTGCTATTATTATTGTTGTTATTGTTAAATTCCATTCCATTCATATTGTTCATTCCATTCATATTATTTATTCCATTGTTTTGATTGTTCATCATATTAAGGAAGTTTGAAAAATCATTTTGATAATTATTATTTCCACCTTGTCCCATCATACCTTTGAAGCATATTTAATAAAGGATTGTTCATCATATTATTATTCATCATTCCATTCATCATATTATTATTTGTCATAGGATTGTTCATCATTCCATTCATCATACCATTCATCATTGGGTTGTTCATCATTCCACTATTCATAAGAAAGTTTAATAATATATTTATTAAAGGATTCATTTTCTCCACCTATATAAATTACTGCTTATAATATATTATTTTTTTTTATAACAAAATGATACTAGTTTATTATAAAGTGGCTTTTTAACTAATAAATCAAATAATTTTTGTGATGATTCATCATTTTATATAAAAATTCTGGATGCCATTGTACTGCAATAGCCATTTTTGCTTTCTCTATTTCTATTCCCTCTATTAATCCATCTGTTGCCATAGCATTTATTTTTATGTCTGTTCCTTTTTTTCTTATTCCTGATGATGCAAACTATTTACTAACATACTTTCTTTTGAATACATTCATAAAGAATTGTATCTTTAAATATTTCAACTTTATGAGTTCCTTTATTATATGGATGTTTTTGTTTATGAGTAAGAGTTATTTTATGTCCTCTTTCTGTTTGAATATCTTGATATAAACTTCCTCCCATAACAACATTTAAAATTTGAAGTCCTCTACAAATTCCTAATAAAGGCTTGTCCATATTTATTAATCTTTCTAATAAATATTTTTTTCTTCTTCATCTCTTTCAAAACATATTTCTCCACAATAATATCGTATTTTATCTGTATATAATAAAGGATTTACATCCTGTCCCCCCTGTAAAAAAGAAATCCATCCATTTCATCACATAATTCTTTTAATATATTTTTTATCTGTAGTTAAAGGTAGCATATAAGGTATTCCTCCTGCCCTTATTATTCCATCCATATAACTGGAACCATCCATAAACTATCTTTTTCTGAATCATATAATGGTAAAATTCTATTTTTAGCTTTTTCATAATAATCACTCCTTTAAAACAAAAAGGTGCACACTTTTATAAAGTGCACACCTTTGTACTATCTTAATTAGATATTATCAAAATAATATTTTATTGTCAAAAAGCTATTACTTTCTTCCAAAGATTCCTTTTTTTATGAGTTTTTAGTAGCTTCTGCTCCTTCAGTTTCTTCTCCACAAGCTCTCATAAATTCTTCTAAAGGCTTCTTTTTTGTTTTTCATTAAGGTTCTTAGGAATGTCAACTATTACTTTGACATATTGGTCTCCTCTGTTCTTTGTATTAACT
>VOFC01003304.1_pt1 | contig 23732 bp, 48 predicted proteins | sample 5384161 | NCBI WGS metagenome assembly VOFC01 (sample SAMN12384722, study PRJNA508395) | human gut metagenome | isolation source: healthy gut B | host: Homo sapiens | reverse complement strand
GGTAAAGAAGAATATGTTGGTGGAGTCAACCAGACCGGAGAGGAAGAGAATATTGAAGTGGCACGCTTCAAAGCTTTTGTTCTCCAATTTATTGCTTACGATGTTCTTTGGCGTTGAATTTGAGTCCATCTCTAAAGAACGGTTATTGGTTGCAAGTATTGATGGTGTAACTGCTATTTAGAAAGGAGAAGATATGGCTGATGTTAAACCAGTAGGATGTGGTTCAATAGACTTATATGAGTCTTTGGACTTTTTGCGACGGTAAGACCGTATTGCGGGTATTCGCCCGTGAAAGTCTTTTTTTTCAGAAGAAATCTAATATTGTGACTTGGCCGAAACTTCGGATTTGGAAGGCTAAAGTCAATGGCTGCACTGGCGACATATGTAGGAAACTTCGTACTTGCCGCCGATAAGAAATGGTTGACACTGAAATCATTGTCAATAAAGTCTAATGTGACCTCTGAGCCACAAGGAGAGAAGCCAAGTCGGACAACGTTGAATAAATGTACATTGAAACATTCCGGTACTGAAGAGGATGCTTCAGGGTTTCTGCCGTCGGCTACAACAAATGATCTTATTGTATCTTGTTCAGCAACACAATGGTAAAGTTCCGTGTCATTGGTTGTGAAGAGTTTGAAACGGATACAAAACCGACTCAGGCACTTGGTGAAGGTGTGACAGGAGAAGCTGGCACAACTATTGAGATCAGGCAACCGACCTTTGTCCGGCTCCGTTCTATCCAGCGGGTAAATTGAGGCGGAAGATGGTGATATCTCTGGTGCGGATGGTTCGGCGTGGGCTGATCCGTCGGCATAATATAATTAGTTTTTGGTTAGTTGGTTTGGTGGTGGCGTGGCTGGTCATGTGCCATCACCTTTTTTTTTATGGATGAAAAATTGACAGCAAAAATACAAGGCTTATTTGGATGCAGTGCCTGAAGATAAAAATGTGATTGAGGGTGCAACTATGCTCCTGTCTTTGAATCGCAATCGCATCTTTTTTCAAAATGTCAAGTGCGTAAACCGGAAAAGTTTGCGGATAAGGTCGAATATGAATTGAAAAAAACATCTTGCCATACGACTTGACCGAATAAAACTATTGCGGATGTGGCAACTATGAATAAAGTGGTAATTCCGGCAGCACAAGCAACGATTGCCGAAGGTGCTCCGGTGTTCCACTGATAATGATTGCCGACTGGAAGGAACTGTTGTGCGTGGAAAGCGTGCGGATCATGAACTGCTTCCGGATGAGATTAAGGCTTTATGGGATGAGTGTACTCCGCTTTGGTTCAAGATAAAGGAACTGTTTGAACTACTGAAAACGATGGAGAGTTCTCCGGCCTGTGACCGCTTTTGAATACTTACAGCAGTTGGAAGAGTGTGACAAAAAGTATCGTGCCAATATGCAGGCTTATGATGCTTTTGTTGTTGGTTCTTCTGATGCTGATTACGGATAATGGCAAGAAAGCGGAAGATAATCCGGCTGATATTGCTAAAAAAAAGTCAATGCTGCACGGAAATATCTTTCTGACAATAAAAAAGAAGCTGGCTGATCTGAAAAACACGGATGAGAAAAAGTATTCAGTGTTACTGATGAAAGTACAGGAGCGTTATGAATATCTTGTCAGTAGCGGTAATACGGTTGAAGCTGATCAAGTGGCAGAGTTGGTTAATTTAGGGTTGGTAGTTAAATGAAATTAGTCAATCAAATAATAAAGCCATTATCCGGTACGCCATTGCAGGCGTACTTGGATAATCGCATACAGTTATTTGATATCATAGAGAAAATCCTTTCCGAGACTGGTCCGGCTGAGATTTACATTTTCTACCTTTTCCACTTCCGAAGAATTTCTTCGGAAAATTTTTTTCGTCTTCGGAGGCGGGATTGTTGACGAAAGCAACCATGCTGACTGACCTGAAGGCATCCCGAAAAACAGTTCACCTGTACACATTCATATCGAATGTGTTTGATGATGTGTTCCTGGCTGAGAATCATTCCAAAGTTATTCTCATCCGGAACTCAAGATGGATGGTATCTATCTGTACATCTCAGAATCAAACACGGGGAAACCGTACTAGAAAGTGGGATGATAACCACTGATCCGCGTATTTACCTCGACCTGCAAGAACAGTTCTCCACTATCATTAACTCAAAAGCAATTCATTTGGATGGGCTATTCAACGGAACAGATAGAGAAGATTAAGGAGCTGGCGGCTTGCTTGACTCGGTTTCTGATATGGCGGTGCTGCTTGATGTAGACGTTGATGCGCTGCGTCTTGAAATTCGTAATCGTAATACTCCGGTGTCTCGTAGCTTATCATTATGCGAAAGCTGATACCGCACTCAAGTTACGTAAACAAGAAATTGAACTGGCTAACGTTGGCAGCCCGTTGGCGGTGCAGCTTACGAATAGCTATTTGTTGAATATGGACTCTGATGAAGATTTATAATGCCTGTACCTGCCACCATAGAAGTATGTGAGAAGTATCTGTTTGCCGATATCAACGAGATGACGGCGGACGGCATTCGAACTGATCCAGCAACGCCTGGATACGTCTTCGGATATGTATAATTTCTGGCTGCAATTTCCACGTAAGAAAGACCTTGAGATAGTCAGCGAGCTGGAACGTCGCTATAATGTAAGCAAAATCTACTGCTTACGAAGATATCCGGATAATAAAACGTTTGCTTGGTGATCTTGCCAAGACTACAAAGGACTACCATCGCTACAAATTCTGCCAGATGATAGATGAGACTTTTGAGATGGCCAGACGAACAAAGGATTCCAGAGCAATGGGGGCAGCCGCCAATTATTACGGAAAATATACTCAACTGGATAAAGAAGATATCCTTGACAAAGGCTATGATAAGATTGTTGTCCAGCCGTTTGAACCTACCGATGATCCGACGGTTCTTGGTATCAAGCCTATTCCTAATGTCAGAGAAAAAATAAAGACCAAGATACAGCAGTATTGGTCTGATGACATTGAAGATGTGTCATTTGAAGAGGTGGAATTTAACGAAGAAGACATTTTCAAAATAAAACCGCAAGGCAATGAAGCAGTACTTTAATGACCCGCAACAGGAAGTGATGTACACTTCGGCCAAAGATACGGTCGTCGTCGGTGGTCGTGGTATTGGCAAAGGTCTGATTCATGCTGCATGGAATCTCCGAACATGCAGCGTATGCCCGGCGGTATAACGGGCTTTGTCGGTGCTAATTGCAAACGTGTCCTTACGAATACGCTTCCTTCCATGCTTATCCATTGGGAGAATTGGGGTTCAAACGCGATCTTCATTGGACTGTCGGACGTAAACCGCCCAAGACATGGGGATGGGGAGAACCATTGTTTGAACCGGAGAACTGGGAAAATATTCTTTCTCTCTATAATGGTAGTATTGGCTACATCATATCACAAGATAGAAGTGGAACTTCCAACTCACATTCTTATGACGCTTTTGGATATCGACGAAGCTAAATTTATAGATTTTGAGCAGCTGAAGGATGAAACCCTCCCCAAGCTAACCGTGGTAATAAGCAATACTTTGGACAGCACTTCTATCATCATGGTATGTTTATATCTTCAGATATGCCGGTTACAAAAGAAAGGGTCATGGTTCCTTGATTATGAAAAGAAGTGTGACCCGAATTAATTGAGGTGATCCAGGCAACAATCTTTGAGATTTGGAAGACTAAGCAAAAGTCAAAGATATGTTAGGGGCTGGAGAAAAGTCGTGCCTGCTTATTTACGCTCCTATCTACGTACTTTATCGCGTGATCTTTGCCGGATGCGTTCGGTAGCCTGTCATGTACAAGGAATACTCAAGTATTTGGAATATGCAGGTATTGGGCGAGAAGTGGGTGAATGATATGAAGCGTGATTTGCCACCGCTTACCTTCCTGACCTCTATCCTCTGTAAGCGCATAGGCATCACCCGTGATGGCTTCTACTCATCCATGCGGACGCATCATAAGTATAGCTGTACCAACTTCTCATATCTGGATAGTCTTGAGTACAAGTTCGACAAGTTGAAAGAACCTACATCGCTGGCTGATGCTGATGTGGACGCAGGTATGCCTATCTGTATAGCCTTTGACTTTAATGCCAACATCAACTGGCTGGTAGCTGGGCAACCGGACAGGATAACAGACTGAAAGTGATAAAGTCTTTCTGGGTGAAGTACGAACGTAAGCTTCGAATTGATTGAGGACTTCTGCAAGTACTACCGCCATCATAAGCGCAGGAAAGTGATATTCTATTATGATAGCACGGCATTGGGAAGTAATTACGCTGTGAATGATCAGGACTTCCGATGGGTGATTTCTCATGAGTTCAAGAAGCGTGGATGGGAAGTTCAGGGAGGTGTATATCGGTAAGCCTATGAACCACATAGAGAAGTATCTATTGATCAATCGGATGTTTGCCGGACAAGCAACGCTAATCCCGATGTTCAACGAGCAGAACAATGAAGACCTTGTTAATCTCTGTACAAACGGCAGGTGTGTATAATGGTGGTAAGGATAAGCGTGGCGAGAAGCTGGCTGAGTCGGAAGATGATAAGCTGGAGGGAAGAACGGATGGTTCTGATGCCTTTGATACTCTCTGTATAGGCTGTGAGAAATTCCCGAAGGTGCATTTCAATTTGTTTGTAACCTCTCTTCGATGTAGGTTAACTGTCAGTGTTGGTGCTCATTAACGTGTGTTCACTTTTAAAAGTGGATGTACGTTTTTTATGCGCGTTTGGCGTGTACCGAGGGCGTGAGTAAAGAATTATTACATATTCCGAAGGGGAGGAGGAGGTAATGAGATTTTTGCGTAGGGCGGTGGGGGTAGCCTTCGGCAGTTCCGCACAAAGTGCGGGGCTGCGCTGTTAGTACGTTGTTTATGAGGGAGTTGTTTGTTTGAGTGCTGAAACCTGCAATTTTTCACTGTGTTTTATAGGCTTTTTCAAAGGTAATTTTCTGTATTTCAGTGTTTTGTGTTAGGTATAATTAACGTTTAAGTGGTATTGGGAAGCCTTTTGACCTTGTTTGATGCCTTGGTAGCTCTTTTCTTTTTTCTCGAATGATTTTTCCTAAAAACTTTTTTTTCATGGGATATAGGTCGTATTTCCCATATTATTGTCTGATTTTTATCTTTTATATTGGTATGTTGTTATGTGTCAGGCGATTATGTATTGTTTTTGTGTTGAAAAAATCACTATCTTTGTTATGTAATCAAAGGGGATAGGGTTGCACCCCTGAACCCCGCAAATGTTTAATTTTTAACGTATAACATCATGAAAAGTAATGTAATCAGCGCAAAAGGCGCAGAGGCGAAAGCCGCAGTGTTGGGTAATGCAGTAACTAACAGCAAACAAGAGGAGGCGACACCTTTGCTTCTGTTGCCCCCAGTTCCCGAAGAAAGAAAGAAAAAAGCCCGCCAAAGTGGTGACACCTGTTGTTGGTGAGAAAAAGGAAACAGCGACAGCCGCCCCCCAAACGGTTGAGTATTGATGAACTGACGGACAAGGCAGACCGGGTTTATTTGCTTCGGCAAAGTACCAAGAAGTAAGAGAGAAACGCAAACAGCTTGAAAGTTTCACTATTTCGCACGACAAGAATAACGCCCAATTAACTCTTGTGGATGCTAAGGGGCTTTCTATTTCAACATCTAATCCGGTGGCTATTGGAAAGTTGTTAGCTGATTGGATGCTGGACTTAAACAACCATTTATCAAAGACTGAGAAAGAGATTCGGGTAGAACTTGAACAGCTTGGAGATAAATTAAACAAAATCCCCCTACACCGTTGCACCGTTGTAGGGAAACAAATCAAACCGAAGTTTAATTTTTAACGTACTGCAAAGATGGAAAATATTTTTGAGACTGCAAAGACTATACAGGAAAAACAGGCTATTTTGAAGGTCTATCACAACCGCTTCAGCAGCTTGTTTAAAGTGGGGCAATTCCTTCTGTGAATGATGGATTAAAGGGAATTTATGCCCAATCGGGGGCACATGGAATTGAAAACAATACAACAATGGAATAAGGACGGGAAACGAGTAGTAAAAGGCTCGCACGCCTTATGCCTGTGGGGAGCGCCTAAGCAGATAAACAAGGAACAACAGGAAGAAACAACGGACGGAGAAAATGACCCCGCAGACTTTTACCCGATTTGTTTCGTGTTCTCAAATTTGCAGGTATATGAAAAGCAATCCTAATGATTTGGAAACCATTCGGGAAATACTTGGAGGGTATTTCCCGACCACACGGCGGGCAAAAGGTTTTTGATGATTTCTTGCAAATTATTGTGTGCTGTCTGTCTATGGACGTAAAGAGGAACTTTATTTTAAAACTATAAAGCCTTATAGTAGGGAGGAACTTGAATTGTTTCACAGGCTTTGCGTCCCTTATTGTGCAGATGGATAGAAAACCGCTTGAAGACCCTTTCGGAGATTATTTTGAGGAGTTTCTAAGTAATAGTAGTAACAGGGCAGTTCTTTACCCCATCGCCTGTGGCTGAACTCATGGCGCAACTTACAGTTCGCCAAGTAGGTGAAAAAGGAAAGATGGAGATACACGGGTCTGTGATTCATGTTGTGGAAGTGGACGGTTGTTGTTGGCTGCTGCGCAACAGGATAGGAAAACAGTTTTTTGTTGGAACAGACATTTCATATACCTGTTGTTTGATGACTATTATAAATCTTTGCCTTATTTCTCTGAATGGTGAAGTGATACACATGAATGCTTTATCAGATAGCTGTTGGCATCGGTGGTGCATTGTAGATAGTGTAACAAAGATACCGACAGTTTACGAAGTGGAAGAAGAGAAGATAAACCAGCCGCCGACCTGTGCGGATGATTTGAAAACCTATGCCAGTGATGGGACTGGTACAGCCTGTTAAAAACATACCGCCTGTTAATTTTGTCCGTTTCAGCCCTAAAAAGTAAAAAAAGAATACATGAGGTAAGGACAAGACGAGAAAAGCCGACAGTAGCCAGCAAAAGCACTCTATGAGCCTTTAAATAGGGGTGGAATGCTTTTTGCGGGCTACGCTACGCTTCGGGGAAAGCGGAACCGCCTCTGCCTATAGCCCAGGGGGCGGGCTTTAACGCCTGAATCGGCGATTGTTTGACGCAATAGAATTGCGATTGAAAAAAAAAAATCATCATTTGATGAAAAAAAGTAGAATTTAGTTTGTAATTCATCAAATGATGATTATCTTTGTGGTGTCAAAAGTGATGGCAATGCCAATAAATGAAGAAGACCTAAAGGGTCGGGATGAGTATCTTGAAGATTTACGATTCCTTCTCCGGCATGAAGACGAGTTCTTAGAGGACAAGTGGTACACGCGGGAGGATTTGGATAAGCTGATCAACGAAGACTGCAAAGGAATAGTTGACGCTTTGACAGATGAATGATTTGGGTAGCCCTTCGGGGCTACTTCAAATCATCATCATAAAGCTAAAAAATAACTGTTATGGAAGAATTGAAAGAAAGAATCAGAGTTTGTTTCGAGGAATTTTGTTCCCTCAAAACAGAGAAAGAAAGAAAAAGAGCATGATGCTAAGTTTGCCGCTTTGATGAAGTCTGTTCCCTCTGAACATCGTAAGTTAGCAGGGCAATATCTCCGGGAGGTTATGGCAGAAAGAAGAAGCTCTAAATCTCCAAAAGTTGATAAGGATTTAAAAAAGAGCTGCAAGATATACAGGAAGTTGTTTCTTTATCGTATATTGCAAAGAATATTTCGGCAAGGATAGAACTTGGTTATATAAAAAATAAATGGTACAATCCCATTTACAGAGGATGAGATGAAAATCTTATCTATGGCATTGAAAAGTATTGAAACAAATTTTTTAGATACTTCTCAGCTTCATTGACATGAGGCTATCACTTTGACAAGTAAAAAGGGCTTCCACGGGTTGGGAGCCTTTTTTTTTGTACATTTCTGTATTCTGATATTTATTTTTTACTACTTTGTACTAATAAATCTAATATTATTGAATATGAAAACAATTATTTACTTTAATCTTTACATTATTGTTTTTGTGTCCAATGTTGGTATGGCGCAAGATTGGTCTAACTTTTTGAAGGACAACTATGGTAATAGTGTCTTTAGCAATCCGCAAAAAATACAAAGCAAAAATCATAGAGACAAAATATCTAACGACGGGTGGAGATACATGTATGTATCGATGTAGCTATATTGGCACTTCGACATCTGAAAATTCTGTATTTGCTTATGTTTGTGGTATGCAAAGTGATTCCATTGAGTATATTAATATTGGTTTTATTATCACTTCACATGACAATCTATTAGAGTGAAAAAGAACTCTCCGGTACTTTTTATTTGGTGATAATACAGTCTTTGAAAGTAAAAAGTTTAAATAATTCAGAAGATATAATTCCCAATGTGAGAAGTGCTGTAGTTATGGGAAGTGTAATAACGGTTAAAGATTATAAGATACATGTTTTTATTCCATTAACAGATGAACTTATTGTGCAACTTGGAAAAGGTTTAAAAGAAACTTCGGTTTTGAACTTTGGTGATATCTATGATGTATCACCACGGAAAGATAATCTTAGTCAATTTATCATAGATGAATACAATTTAATCAAGGAAGCTTTAAAGGAAAAACGCTCTTTTTAGAGATGATTTTTAATTCAGAGTGTGCAATTACAAATCATGTGATTAGAAAGAGCCTCTTTACTTATCTCCAGTCTTTTTCTGCATACTTTAAAAAGCGGAGAATAAAAATCTCCGCTTTTTCTTTTGCAGTTTCAAAAGAAACTCCCATCTTTGCAGTGCTAAAACACTTACGGTTATACCGTATCGCAGAGCGCGGTTAATGCTCATGATATTTGGGGGCTTTTTTATGCCCTCGACTTATGATATAGGCGGTTGCCTTTCCCTTTTTACATTTTTGCTCTACGAGCGGAATCTGTAGAAGTGTTTTAGCGAACTCGGGAAATGGCAGCCGTTCTTTATCTGCCTAAAAAGCTAAAACACTTACAGTATGAGTTACAAAACAACCGCGCAAACAGACGCAATGTATCTGTTGAAAAGTCCAGAAGGCTTTATTAGAGCTTTGCTCAGACCTCGCTTCAGGAAAAGAAAGTATTCCTTGTTAGACGTACAGCCAATGCCATCATCATTTTATGCTGGTGATGGCTGCCATGTCAACATCACTTTTGAGAAAGGAAGGGTAAGATATCGATGTTCTTTGTACAACATTTGCAAATCTATGCCCCCAAAATCGTGCGTGGAAAGAAAGTGTGATTACGTCGCTAAGTATGAAAATGTGCTGGTAAGGGATGAACTGGCACTGGACGCACTCAAAGAGGAAATCCGCCTCATGGTGGAGAAGACTAATGTGGAACATCCGAAACTGAAATCGATTCGCTATAGTGCCGGAAATTGTGGAAATAAACTTTCCGCATTGACGCTTCTGTTGATAAAATGGGATGTCGGGATATGGTTTTTATCATGGATATATGCCGGGTTCGCTCGACTTACCAGTTTTGTGAAAAAAGAGAGAAAGGAGCGATAGAATGAGCAAACCTATATTCAAAGTAGAAAAAGACTTCTTATTTTCGAGGATGATAGGAACGTGTTAGAGGATTATACTGTGTATAGCCATGATAAAATAGTTCTTTTTTTTTTTTGATGCCTCACCGTGAAGATATTGAAGAGTTGGTGAGATTGCTAACATTGGCTCTGAATGATAGAAAGGAGGTAAAGAATGAACGATAATTCAGAAAATTGATCGGAAGAAATATTCTCATTGGTACCTGCAAACGTATCTTCCGGCGAAGAAGGATGAAGATAAGATACTGAAGACAAGTCAGGATATCGCGGATGATCTGTCGGAAATGGTGGAGTTGACATTGAATCCCAGATCACAACTATCATGCTGGATATCGGATATCACAGCATGGTTGACAAAGATGGTCGTCCCAAGTGGATGATGATGAATAAAGACTAAGATATAACATTTTCTACATTTTTTGGGAGGTATGCCGCTGTGAAGCGTTGTGCCTCTGTCTTTTTTATATATTGCTTCTGTGCGGAAAAATACCTTTGGGAAAAAATCAAAAGCTATGATTTACAATTCTCAAAGACATGGATTATATGTTTTCATCCGCTTTGGATAAAATCGTTTTCTTGACGGATCAGGCAGAAGTAGACTTCATTCTAACGGATGGAGAACAGAGAATGTTGGATAGAAAAATATGTTCGGATGCGACGGAAAAGATAACTATTTTTAGACCTACAGGATTTAATAGAGCCTTATTTGGATTCTAAACTGATAGGGAGGTTTTTTCTTATATAATCGGTGTGAATGGGCAAACTAAGGTTACACGTGGTTTCACCGTGCAATATTGTGCTGGAGTCGTCGCTGAATGCTTTGGATTTTATGAACGGTCACTTCCTGACAGCAATGACAGGAGGGGAGAAAATCACTGCAATGGGACGCAAAAGAATTCTTGCATCTGGTTGTATCTGAGAATACGGTTGTGAAAGGTTACTTGTGATTATCATACGGCGGATAATAAGCTGGTATCCAAAGGAATTCATTTTAGACACTTTTCAACCATTCATTCAGTATATACGATTGATGTTTCTCCGGACGCTTTTACCAGCGATCTGAGGGACTTTGGTCCGCTATACGGTTAAAGGCTGGAAGTCGTGTTATTATCAGATAGATTTAGAATGTCGGATGCAGCACCCTGCTTTTCACTAATTCACATTTGGTTGCCAGGAAACATTTTTTGTACGGAACTCATACTTTGGAACGGGTATGAGCGTTCGTCAACGATGATTGATGGCATGTTTCGCCATTATCATATTGAAGAGAACCGCGTATTCAAAGCCAATACAGGCATTCTGAACACTGCAATGTCCGTCTGGGCGGATGATCTTTTCGCAGTAAAGTTTACTTGCTGGAAGGGGATCGGCCCGGCAAGGGAAATAACAATTACTGATTCGGGTCAACACGGACGAATGATTATGAAAGTCTGCCTGCTATACTTTCTCGTACAGATATGCGCCAGCGAAAATCAAAAACATTTTGCAGCTATCCGTGCGGACGTGTATTCGACAATACGTTTGATAATACTTGGATGATGGTTATACATAAAAGTGATGCGCTGCGCCTGCTGGAGTCGGACAGCCCCTGCAATCTCCGTGTATGGAAGCTTTCTACCGGAGATATTGTTGAATCTAAGGGGATTCGTTGTGTCGGTTCCCACTGGAGGTGGTACACATCGAATTCTGCTGCCTAACTCTATGCTAATAAGAGTTTCGGGGATATAACAATGTTTGAAATCAATGAATGACAGTTTACTTATGAAAAAGGAGAAAAAGGAAATCCGGCAAAGTGAGTCGCACTATATGCCCAGCGAAGTTTTTTTCGATTGGCCAGTCGAATATCCATGGCGTCGATGGAGACGGTGGAAGACAGTGCCGATATCTTTGATGAAGACGGAGGATGTTTCGGTGATTACTATTCCTGGCGCTAAGAAATATAGATATGTTTCGTTTGGGCCGGATGATAAGTTGCCATTTGAGATAATCCGCCTGATCGGTGTGGATGAGGTGATGAGTCAAAACAAGCTTTTTTCAATGTCCTTACGTGCTATGGTGCTGGTCAGAAGTATATGGATATCGCTACGGAAAAACCGACTCAGGACAAAGAAATTAAGAAGTGGCTATTACATAACAGCATACCTGCTTTCATGCTTGAACAGGCGACTGATGTCAAGTACTTTTTTATTGCGTTTCCGTAGTTATCCTTTCCAATGATGGTAAGAGAATCACTAAGTTACGACATAAGGAATCTTGTTATTGTCGGTTTGAAAAAGCAGATGATAAGGGAAAAATTAATCATGTATTCTATGCGAACTTCCGGAAATCTTCGCTTCGGGAACAGGATGTTGAAGTTATCCGCTTATTGGATGAGAAAGATCCATTAGGTGACTTGGAAGTCTTGATGGGACGCGAACCCGTGCTGATGGATTGAAAAAGGTGCGGACACATGAACGGAAGTTCGCTATTCTTGTGCGTTTTCCAACTCCCGGTTGCCAGTATTATCCGGTTCCTTACTATACGGCCATTTTCCGAGGCGACTGGTTCGATATAAAGCGTCTGATAGGTAAAGGGGAAGAAAGCAAAGCTGAAGAATCATGCGTCAGTCAAATATCAAGTGGAAGTACATAAGGACTTTTGGCAAAATATTCTGGATGAAGAACGAATAACGGACCCGTTAAACAGATGGAACGTCTCAAGCAGGAGAAAGAGAATATAAAGAAGTTCGTAGCCGAATCGAGAATTCAGGTAAAGTTTGGATTACGGGTTATTATATTGATCCCAACGGCAAAGAAAACAGGATGGTGCGTGTTACTGTGATCGATACAGGCAAGGAGGGGGGGAGACTGGTCGGAAGATATTCAGGAAGCATCTAACATCACTTGCTATGGCGATAATATTCATCCGAACCTCGTTGGTGCTAATCCGGGTAAATCGCAGTCGAATAATTCAGGTTCCGATAAACGGGAACTGTTTACGCTGAAACAATCGCTTGAGATTGCTTTCCATGACCTTATGTACACACCTCACAACGTGGTGATATATTATAATGGTTGGGAAGGTAAAGTCTATCCGGACGTACCAATGATTCTGCTGACGACGCTGGATCAGAATACTGATGCGAAGAAAAGAGTGCTAACATACCTAATAACGAAACGGATGATAAAGATTGATAAAGACAAATTTGAGAAAATTGTACTGGCCGCAACAAGTTCAACGGCTGAAATTTTTGATATGATGGCTGATCCCATTGCCATTTCTACGGCTAAACTGAAATCTATTGTTTTCGGAACAGTTGTGGATTTCGACAATCTTCCGGAAGCAATGGTTAAGGATGTGGAACGTTTCATCTGCTTGGACGCATTTTATGAAGCCATGCCAGGACTTGACCTTTGTATTGACACCAACAGGTTTTGGTATTGTGAATAATCAAAATTTGTCTCCGGCATCACGGGATCGGGTTGAAACGTTACGCAAGTCTGTACGGCAATGCTGATGATGCAATGGATATTATCATATCGGGATTGATAGGTAATAGAGATTGGGCTACTTCTGCTTATGCGAAACTTTTTAATCAGTTCTCTTTATTATACTGCCTCTCAGTTGCGGGATTATGCAGGCAAACCGGATGCGCATAGATCAGACCTGATTGCTTTACGACCTGTAATCTCTGAGGCGGAAGAGATCATATACCGGAATATATCTGCTGTGTTGTTTGATCATTTGCTGGAGAAGGTTCGTGCCAAGGATTTATCAGAATATGAAACATTACTTGTATGGATGCTGTGTAAGGCTATCGGGTTCTTTGTTAATCAGCAAGTTCCGGCTTTTAAACGTGAGCTGACAATGCGGTGAACTTCCTTGAAGGTAATCTTGATAAATTCCCTACTTATCAGGAAAGTGAGGCTTATAAAGTGAAACATTTTGAGCAATACCAAAATGAGAAAGACGACTCCTGCTACTTTTTGGGGATAATGTGTTGGATTTCCAACTTCCGGATTGTTGGGAGAAGTTGACTCAGGAACAGTTACGGTATGTCTGCTATGCCATGTCTCGCTTTCCCCGGCTTGCAAGCAAAGACCTATATTTTTATCCGTTTATTGGCAATCCGATTTATCGGAAGGTAGCTGATGGCTGGGTATGTGCGGTTAAGTTGGAGAATGGGAGGAAGGTCCGTTTCTTCTTATGGAATTATCAGATACAATGCTTCCTGAAAGCACTGGACTTTCTTGATGCTCCGCAACCTCTCCGGTCTGTTTACCTCGAATTGGAGAACTGTGGGCTGTTCATGTATTACTGCGTGGTGTGCCGTTTCACGACTATATTCGTATAGAAAATCATTATCAGGGATATTTGCAGACGAATGATATCCGACAGCTCCGGAGTATGGCTAAAATTCTGTATGTGGATAAGAACGGTAACCATCCGGAAGATGTGCATTTTTCAGAAGGAGAACTATTGTCGGTGTTTCTGTGGTATGCTTCGCTGAAGAACCGCTTTTATGGGTCAGCTTTCCCATTTCTTTGGTAAAGCTGGAGAGAATGTGATCGCAGAACCGCCTAACATGGTGGAAGTGATGAACGCTGAAATACGTGCTTTGACTGGTGGAGATATCACAAAAGAGAACCAAGTATTGAGTATGGACTGTTGGCGGGCCTTGACGGAACTGAATGAAAAGGCGCGTGAGACACAAGAATATAATGAAAAGTATGGACACAATTAATTTGTTTGATGCAATCGGGTACTTTAAAGATATGTGCCTGAAGAATAAGTTGGCGAAAGCACATAAAATTCTATCCCTGTGTCTGTTCCGAATAAATTCTCTGGAGGAGGTATTGGAGAATTTTCGCAAGCAGTCTGCTTTCTTTGCGGTTGATGATACGAATGACGGGGTAACAGAGAGACGTTCCGGAGGTTTTTTAAGAAGAGAACTTTCACGGTCTTCCTGATGAAGAAATATACCTTCAATGATATGGCGGATCGCCAAGTATCTTTGGATATCTGTCGTCAGTTGGCACGTCAGGTTCATAGCCGGATGCTACTTGATCGGGAGGACATGGGCAATGAACTTGTTTACCTGAATACGGAAAAACGTTTATATGCGGGAACTTGGAGAATATTTCATATCCGGTTGTACCGGGCTTTATTTCATGATCGACGTTTCTGAACCAATTGATTTAAGCTATAACGCTGATGAGTGGGAGAAATAACAATCGTCCGTATGCTACATCGGAGGACCGACAAAATATCATGATGCCTGGGCGAAAATGATGGTCAACATCTGGAAAGAGAAGATAGAGCGGTTGCATGTTATTGATACGTACAAGCTGCATCAGGAGATAACGGATAATGTTACCTCTTCCGAAATGAACTGAATACTATTCAGCATAAGTTTATGGAGTATGGTATCTATCAGGATTGCGGTACAGGAAATGGATATAAAAAAGGGGAATGGCGGGAATCTTGAATTCTTGGATGAACGATATCGTGAAAGTCGATATGAACCACGTAAACCACGGGAATGGTTTTCCCTGTGCTTACTTTTGCTTCTGTCATGGTATTGAAAGAGCAAATGGCATATATGTACGGAGAAGAGTTCTGCGGGCTGTTGGTTGACAAGATTGAGGAAGCAAACCATAAGAGAAGCACGTCTATGCGTTCACGTTTATGGGGGAGCCGTAAACATTAGCGTCTTTTTTATCACTCAGCGGGCTTTCGTTTTTTTTGATGAAAAAATAGAAAATGGCAAATATCAAAGAGGTATTACGGGCGGCAGCTATTCAAATAAGGGATGAACGTAAACTGGAAGCGAATACGGCAGAGCGTGTTGGCTCTTTGCTGTTGGCATTGGTGGAAGCTGATCTAAGCATGGAAGACTTGGAGAAGTCATTTCTTTCAAGCGTTAAACCTGATGAAGCTGCTGAACTGATCAATTTCATAAAAGGACTAAAAAGTTAATAGCAATATAATAAATCGCCTGATTTTAAAAAGATACCGAGGTAGAAGAGATGCTCGATACGGATGTTATGTCCGCCCTGCGAGTGATGTCTGAGATTGGGAATAATATCGAGAACTTGAAGAAGTTCTTTCTTTCTAAAGTAGAAAAAGATAAAGCTGCCAAACATATCACTTTTTGAAAATGGATCTACCGTTGAAAATGGTTTGATTGTGCGCGTTCCGAAACAAAATACTGAAGCTGCTTTAATGAGCTGTCTTCTTGAGGAAGATGACGTGGTTATTGAGGAAGATGAGGATGCAATAACGGAAATAGGCCCATCTGAGACTGTTGGTGATATGACGCTCGGCGGATTATTGAACGTTGTACCCGCTGCCGATTCAGTAGATGATCAGGAGGATTATGTTATTGTAAAACTCAAAGGAGCGGCAGAATGGACGTTATTGCCAGCAAGTAGTATTGGCGGTGGTGGAACCGGAGTGCAGCGGAATGTATTGATCCAAAACGACCTTGATAGTCGTAATATATCAGCCAGCAAAGGTGAACCTTGCTATTTGAATTTTACATTTATCAGCCAGGAGCGCTACGGCATGGGTGGTGATTATGAGAATACCGTGAGCGCGGTTTTGTGCCAGATATCTATAAAGAATGCGGTCAACGCTGAATTTACCGTTGTCAAACAAATGTATATTCAATCGGGATATAGTAATACTGTGGATGTGGCCGATCTCCTTTCTTCAGGAAGTAACCAGATCATGATTAAAGTGACTGGTGAGATCACAGAAATGACCACACCATCTTTTGTTTATACCGTGCAGTTGACATCACTTTCTATTGCAGCTGACAACTTCCGTTGGTGGACGGCATTCTCCGGAGATATCACCATCCCGCTGAATATTGGCGGGAATATATCAAGACGCTATACGTCTCCATTGCCGGAGACGGGTATAACAAGAGTTATGATGTTGCGTTGGGGACAGCTGTATATACAGAAACTTCTTATAACTATCAACTTGTGCATCCGGGTAAATCAGGTGTGTTCAAAGTATCTATGTATGTGGCCAACAGTGACGGCAGTATCCGACACGTACAATCTCCTATAATATAATTTGTGCTGTTGCCGGAGATGCAATCAAGTTGATTGCTATCAATAACGTAATAGAAAAGGCGACCAACTGGTCGGAGAACGCCCTTTCGACTATGCCATGTATGACGGTAATAATGCTATTACAACAGCACAGTTTACGGTGAAAAAGACGATCACATGTTTATTCGTCTCTTGATGATCGTATAGCTACTTCATCAAAGCATACGTTCTCGCTTCCGCTGGAGATCGAGACTATTGATAATGCTGACTTTGATATTATTGTGAACGTTACGAACGGCAGCGGTGGAGCTGAACTGACGTCAGCTATGATTATTCGGTTAACAACTCACTGGGATTCTCATCTGTTGCCGGTGCGGTATTCTACATGAATCCTCGTACCCGGTCCAATAACCAAAGCAACTACCAGTCCGTAGTTAATGAGATGACCGGAGAAACCATCTCGGCAACTTGGCAGGGTATGAACTGGGGTAATGACGGCTGGACGATGCGATATGAATAATGTTCTCCGGTGATGGCGTCAGCAAAGGGTTGATATCGGGTATAAGGTGTTTGCGAAGGAATCGGCACGTATAGGTAAGACGGTGGAGGTTGATTACAAGGTAGACAATGTGACGGACTTTAATCATCCCGTTATCCGTATGTCTTCCGATGGAGACTCTTTTGTTGGTTTACGTGTATTTCCGGATAATGTTGTGATGTTCACCAATGGCCTTAAAGACAAGGATAAACAGGGAATTAATCTTTTTGAGGGCAAGCGTCTGCGTCTTACACTTGTGATCATGCGGATGCTTACGGAAATCCTGACTTTAACCTCTGTATTGTTTACGTGAATGGTGTGAAGAACCGGAGTTCACCTATAAGAATAACGACTACTTTGCACAGAATAGTGACATTATCATTGGCTCCGACTATGCGGATGTTGATGTCTATGGAGTTCGTGCGTATGATTCCGCGTTAACTTCAGAAGCCGTTTTGCGCAATTACATCAACTGGCTTACTGACAATTCCGAAAAGACTCGTGTTCAGGAAAGCAATGATGTAATGGACGGTAATGGGTCGGAAATAGACTTTGAAAATACGAAGGATCAGTTCAATGTGTTTGTTTTTGACAATGCATATCCATCATTGGCCAATCCGAATAAGATGAAAGGCACTCTGGAAGTATTCTTTGCTGATCATCCGAATGGAATGTGGCGATATCGAACGTCGAAGCTAAGGGGCAGGGTACTTCTTCCATGCGTTACTGGAAATGGAATGTCCGGTACACGCTTGATAAAAAGCTATCCATTGTTACAGCGGCAGACGGTTCAACCAGTTCCGCGGTTGGGCAATGACTCGGTACTGGCAAAGGCTACGAAGATCACGGCAAAGAAGAACTTTGCTTCATCCATGCATTCGCATAAGATTGGCTCTGTTAACTCTGTGGATGACCTGTACCGGCTATGGGGTATCTCAACGAAGCCATGCAGACGGAGAAGTATGCAAACGCTCGTAGCCGTGTATCAGCTTCCGTTCGTGGCTTTTGAAAAGTCTATCAATGACGAGGGTAAAGCTGTGTACACTTTCAGAGGATTATACACGATGGGACCGATAAGGGAGACAAAAACACCTTTGGTCATGACACTGATATCTTTCCTGGTTTGATCTCTATCGAGGGGGCAGACAACTCTCCGCTGTGCTTTGTTCCGTGTGCCTTGAGTAGCCGGATGCAGTACAACGAAGAGGAAGAAGCCTTTCAGTACAATGGTGCAAAACTCATGGGACTTCGGTGCTGGTGAAATTACTAATATCAGTAAGTGGATTCCTGCTTATAATATTGCATATCAGTGTAGCAATCGCCTGAAGCCGTTTAACGGTACACTGGCAGAACTGAATGCTCAGGTGGCGACTTATCGTAATGAACCTTACGAATTTTGGATCGCAAAAAATGGTGATGTTAACTTGTATAATGTCTACTACTACGAGGCATCTGAAGGGCGGTTCATTGCTTCAGATATCGGCAATGGTACAATCAATCTGAAGACTCAACTCAGCACATACCTGGTTGATAACTTGAGTCCGTTCACAGCTGATCAGCTGAACGAACTGTTCATCAATGCCCGAATACAGAAGTTCCGTGCTGAAGCTCCTCAATATTGGGATATTGATGACGCCATCCTACACCGAAATTGGTGAATTTCATGCGGCACGGATAACCGGGCAAAGAATACATACCCGTATTGCTTTCGGCAATGCCGGCAGTAAGTGGAAGTGGCGTTATGATGACTTGGATACTATCTTTGATACGGATAATCAGGGGCAGGCGAAGAAAGGCTATTATGTAGAGTTCCACGATACTTATGATACCGGCTGGTTCTGTCTGGAATGGTGAGACGTCCAATTTCTGGAATCTCCTTGGTCTGGCTTTTCCGATGAAATTATAAACCGGTATGCGTAAGATGATGACGAAGATGGAAGAGCTTTCCGGGTGAAATCTGGTACCGACTTTGATAAGATTATACGCCTATTTCAAGAAGTATTATTCGATCAGGCACAAGAATATTTTCCTCAGAATCTTTATAATGCGGATGCCAAGTACACTTACGAAGGTTCTAAAATTGCATACGATAAAGCGGGAGTATACCATCGATACTGACCCAATTACGCAGGCATTGGGTGACCACTATGGGCAGAACAGAGGTGGGATTACTAAGCGCATATTATACATGATGTCTAAGTATTCATATGGCCTGTTTTCGGCTGATGGTACCGACAATATTACTGTGCGTGCCGCAGGTAATACAATTGTTTACAAATGACCGCAATGGATATGTATCCTGCTATTGCCAACGGTACATCCATTATTCGGGGAAGCCGCACCAAAGCCGGAGAGGTTTGTGAGATGCTGATTGAATTGTCAGGTTCGAGATCAACAGAACACTATCCAAGGCGCATCTTATTCAGGACATTGGCGACTGGCATGATAAGAATGTCACCGGTTCTATGATCATCCAAGGACGGATGCCCGGATATCCGATTGGGAAGTAAGACTGGTACAATTATTATCTCTATCACATCGCTGACAATCGCGAACTGTGTGTCATTACAGAATCTTGATTTATCTCGTATATCCACGCTTACAGGTACTCTAAACCTGCTTACGTGTACGCATTTGAAGAAAGTATATGCAGGTGGCACTTTTTAACGCAGCTTGTTTTGCCGAAAGGTGGAGGGCTGGAGGTGATTGAATACAGTGAGTTTAACTAGTATATAATCTTTGTGCAGAATTATCCATTGCTGACGACTGATGGCGTGCTAATGGATTATTGCAAAGAGAAGTGACGGACTTTCTTGTGGGAGAATTGTCCGTTACTGAAGCCCATGAAACTGCTTTCTGATATTATCGAGGCACAGCAATCACAAGGTACTGAGCATGTGCTGAAGCACATTCGTGCAGTGGGCTTTGAAGAAGAGTATTACACTGCTGATGCCCTTGATATGCTTGCAAAATTGGCCGACGGGACTTATGAGGGGTTATCGGCTGAAGGGCTTGCAGGGGAGGACCCGATACCTTTTTAGATGGTAAAATTACGGTACACTCAAAGTACTATCAGACTCTGTGGATGCATTACGCGGAATATTTAACAAATTAGATTTAGTGATGGATGGAGAATCAGCTATACGATTTGCCGATGCTGAAGTATTGAGAGTATTACTTAATGCAACAGTTGGCACATACAATACTATTCGTAAGGTAGATAAGGATGGTGACGGTATGTTGACAGAGGAAGAACTATCGTCACTTATTACACTATCAGACAGAAATGATAATGTTTATTCAATGTTCAGAGATAATACTGTCATAAAGACTTTTTAATGAATTTCAATATTTACTGGGTTGGAGTTTATTAATAGTGGCTCATTTTCAGGTTGTAGTTCATTGAAAGAAATTACATTACCAGTGTTAACAAAAAATGGGAAGTAATGTCTTCCAAGGCAGCGGTATAGAAAAGCTAATAATTCGGAAGGTTATCAGATCATAGGAGATAGCCTATTACAAAGCTGCCCTTAACCTCATATTGGTTGATTTCCCCAACAACAGTAACTTCAATTTCATCAGGAGGAAATTTATTTTTGGAGATGAAAAATAAAGTAACTGTTGTATGCCGGGCAATTACGCCGATATTGAAAGGATGGGGGATAATGGTGCCCTGAAAGTTATATACGTTCCTGACACCAGTGTTGATGTTTATAAGTCGGCTGACGGATGGAGTTCGCAAGCAGCAAAGATACAACCTCTATCAACCTATGCAGGATTTGATTAATACATTTTCGGTAGCACCTATCTTTTATAGTGCTCCCCGAAACGCCCCAATCTTAATAATCCTTTGTATAAGAAGAAAGTGGCTTAATTCTCGATGCCATACCTGACCAACCGAAGCGGACTTATAGGTATTAACAACCGTATCTTTACATAGAAGATACAGTTGTCGGTATTGTAGAACGAACCATATCCTAATGTCGGTGGTGTCCCTGTAGAATGATCATCTCAGTTAAATTAGGACAATTGGCAAAAGCATTGTTTCCTGTATATACAGATACATTGATTGCACGATTGATAATTCTTTTTCAATGAGGTACAGCCATTTTTGTTGCTCCATATCCAATAGTGGTTACAGTTGCTGGTATATCCAATTCCTCCAGTGAGATGCAATTCAGAAACATATTGCCTCCGATCTCCGTCATGTCAGAAGGCAAGGTGATATTACGCAGAGACGAACATCCATTAAACATTGAACCAGTTTTATATTCTGATAACCTTGAAATGGAAGAAGGAAGCTCAACCTCTTCCAACGCCGTACATCCGGCAAACATATTGCTTACAAAAGAAACTATCCTCCCGAATTGAAATCTTTTAAAGAGGAACATCCATAGAATGTCGCTGCATCGCCATTATATGCTACCCAATGAAAATGTTTCAAAGGAGAAGCATCGACAAGGTCTGTGTTTCCGCGAAATTCAGTATTAATAACTCTCCCTAACAGATGCTTCAGCTTCCGTAATGTAACCATCTCTGTCAGCATCCCAAAAGAGAATCGACAATAGCTTTAAACGCAGGATCAGCCATATATATTGCCGGCTCCCCATCCATTATAAGTTCCAATTTATTGAATGCTTCCCGTAATTTATCCACAGAGTCCTGATAGAACCATAAATCTGCCTCAGAAGTATGTACAGAGGCATTTATACTTATGTAGTAGAAAGTCAGGTCTTTATAATGATGGTCATAGCTTTTCACCAATTGGCTTAATTCTTGGAAGCTATTTTACTCCAGTTGCTGGTAGTTTTATAAGCATCCACTGAAACATCAGGAACATAAATGATACAACTTGTACCATTGAAGGCTGAACCGTCAAGTGTTGGTGGATTAATTGCATGACAGATGATATATTCTAATTTTGAAGAGCCGTAGAATGTAGCATTGCCAATTGAGGTCAATGTATCTGGAAGAACTACATACCTTAGATTAGGACAACTTCCAAAACGCAAAGTATGTGATTGAGGTTACCTTCCCAAGATTGGACACACTAACAATACCGGAAGACGAAAAGACCTGACTTATTTCTCCTTGGCGTTCGGTATATTGACATCAATATTTAGGCTATTGCAACCCGAAAAACATGCAGAACCTAATATTGAGAGATTACTTAAATTAATTTCTTCTAAAGCTGAACAATTACGGAAGCTACCATAGTTTAGCTCTGTTAAATTAACGGGAAGCGTTATATGACTAAGTGAAGTACACCCCATAAAAGTTTCCAATCATTGTCTCATTGCCTCCGAATATAACAGTACGCAGAGACACATCATTTTTTAAAAGAACCATTTGATATTGATGTTGATTGCATTTATCTTTATTCGCTCTAATTTCGGACAATTTGCGTAACTTGCATTTGAGGTTTCGGAATCCAGACGTGAGGTCTATTTTTAATCCCGTCGTTGCAGTAATAAGATTGGGAATATTGTTAAAGTTACCAGCATGATAAATATATCCTGCCAGTTTGTCCAGATCATCAAGAGATATAATGCCCTCTTGGTTGTTAAACGCGCCTTGTGTTAAACGCCTTACAACCTTGGCTTCAGCTTCCGAAATGTATCCATCTCCATCTGTATCCCATAATGGAAGGCAAATACTGAATACTACTGGATCAATGAATCTTATAGCAGCTTCACCTTCCATTATTAAGGTCAATCGATTAAATATTTTACGCAGTTCTTCTACAGAGTCCTGATAGAACCATAAATCTGCCTTAGAAGCACGTACAGATATGATTTATTTTCTGTAGTAAAAGCTGGGTATCGAGATTATTGTTCTTCATACGTTGATAAAGGCTGTATTAAATTGGCGCTTTCTACTCCATCCGGTAGCTGATTTATATGCTACCATGCTTGCATCAGGCACATATATTGCAATAGGTCTACCTGCTGCTTCTACATAAGACCACCTTCAAAAGCAGGTGGCACTGAAGCACGGCAAAATAACAACTAATTTATCACCACCATTATTATTGGGGCGTGATCCAATTGATGTTATTGTACTCGGAAAATCTATTAACTTACAGTTCTTATTAGAATTGATAAAACTATCTCCACAAATTTTACATCCTTCATTAATCACCAATCTTTCAATAGCAGTTGCTCCAAAAAAGCAGATGATTTTATTTCTACAATGTTTGGTGGTAAAGAAATTCTTCGCAAAGATTTTACACCATGTAAAAAGCACTACCATTTATTGAGGTAAGCCCAGTGAAATAACGAAATTCATCAAAAGTTTCAATGAGTTCATTTCCCAGATTGTATCCTTCTACGAACATAGAATACACATCATCTCTTTACGGTGAGACAACGTAGTAACTGCGGCCACCTCTTTCTTCAGTTAGCATTCCATCATTATCATATTCTACCATACGGGAGTTATATCACTCCCTACTGTAGCTTCAGTAATACTGAATACTTCAGGGTCTGCAAAAACGCAAGGCGGACCTCCAATTAGAATTAGGTCCAGTTTAGTGAAAATTTTACGCAGTTCTTCACAGAGTCCTGATAGAACCATTTCT
>VOFC01002693.1_pt1 | contig 23733 bp, 52 predicted proteins | sample 5384161 | NCBI WGS metagenome assembly VOFC01 (sample SAMN12384722, study PRJNA508395) | human gut metagenome | isolation source: healthy gut B | host: Homo sapiens | reverse complement strand
CCTCTGTTCCATGTCAGACGTTTATATGTCGTAAAGGTTATAAAAATCATCGGCGATTTTCTGCCCTCTGCGTTTTCAGTCCCGAAAGCAAGTTCTGTAGGTAGTATCCGCTCCTCACATCTACGCTCAGGCTCACCGATCTTGAATCCGCAGCCTTCAGGGGCAAATGCCGCGTCCTCATATTCAGCATCGTTATTTGTGACGACGCTCTTTTAAAAGCGTGAAGTTTGTTTCCTCCGCCGCACTCATATGTTGAAAAGCTTATATTCAGATCTCGTCCGATAAACAATATCGTCCGCACCCCTCGGCATCAATACCCGAATCGAATTTTGTTCTTTTCCATAACCGTTTTTCTGTAAAGCGGTACTTCATCATAAGAATTGTATGCCTTCATCGAGTCGATATTGAATTTGTAGCCTTTTCCGGCATACCATTTATTCATAAAATTCTATTCCCCGTAACGTTATATACGGAAAACGCTCTTATTTTTGCACCATCGACTGTGCTTTTCCGTCAACATATGCCGTAACCTTGCCGTTTGTTGTCGTGTCGAGTACAACATGATGCCAGCCCTGCAGTGTTCTGTTTGAATCGGTCGCCTGGTATGGGCCCAAAATATATCTTGTGTCCCATGCACCCTGCTTAGGTCCGAAAAGAATCTGCTCCGATTTCCACCGTTCCGTCCGCCGTTGTACCGGTCAGGTCAACCATTCCGGTGCCGACATTTCCGTCATCATAAAACCAAAATTCGTACACATAGTTCCCCGACCGATTTTGAACCGCGGTATTTGATAATCGTCATTGCGTCCGAAAGCGAAAAAGGCTCTTCTCTCCGTCATGCACGATTGATGTATCCTCCGAAAAGCCGTACCCCAGACTTGAGTACCAGTCGCTTGTAGCCGTCTGCCTCGTTCGTGACAAATCCCGAGCGTTCAAAAATCCTCGCTGAAAAAGCTCGGTATTTTCCGCACGTGCGGCCAAGCCTCCTTGTTGCCATCAAGCTCAGCGCCAAAAGCGCGCTTAATGTTTTCCCCATTTTTCATTTTCTTCAATCCTTTCTTTTTTTATTTTAAAAAGGGATAGTAAAAAAACTTCGAATTTACAAACCGGAGCTTTTTACATCTCCTTTTACGATTTTTTTACAACAATGCTCTTTTTTCAATACGTTTTTATTGTCCAATCCCGACCATATAAAGCCCTTTAATACATATTCGCCTCCTCATCGGGAATCGTAACCGGTGCACACTCCAGAAAATATGCGTCATCGCTTTTGAAAGAATCTCACTTTTCATTGCACCGCCCACATGGCAAAGCTCGTCCTTCACCTCGTACAGTACACAGAAAACCGTCACCGGAATCTCTTTGTCGGACTTATTTGTGAACTTAGCGCCCAGCGCAATGATCCGCTCTTTGTATTTATTGCTCAAATTTCCGTTTTCATCTCTGAACCCGAAGCTTGTAATCTGAAACGGGTTCTTTTCTGTCGTAAACCCGCCGTTATATCGCCCTTCAGTTTTGAATTGAACCTCTTTTGAGCGTACGCTGCTTTTTAATGTCAGCTTATACTTTGTTTCGTATTTTAACGGCTCTTTCGGTACGACCTTAAAGGACGTTTCGTCCGCGTCCGCAATCCTGCTGCAACCGCATTTCCGTTTTATCCTCCAGTATAACCGCACCGTCATAGCTATCGGTATTCATCTCGCTTTTAAATGATACGCTTATATCCGCGCCTCAATCGGTACGGCACTTTTTATTTTCAATTACTACCTCTGCATTTTCGTATGGCGGCACTTTCGTCTATTTTCCCATACCCTTATATCGTCAATCGAATATGCACCGCCCGCATTCCACGGATTTATAACCGCTACACCTTTAACAGTGCCGGCTGCCGCGATTGATTTTTCCCTTAACCTTTTTGCCGTCTATATAATAGGAAGCTTTCGGCGATTCGGTCAGGTCGATAACAAACTGATGCCACCCGGCGAACGCTTTACTCCGGCAGTGTCTATATCATCACCATTGAGCCTGTGTCCGATAAGATACCAGCCGTTCCATGCATTCGACTTAAATCCGATCTGGCAAACGCCGCCCCTCCTCATAAGTCACGCCGAACATCACGCAGCCCGAGTTATTCTCTCCCTCTGCCTTTACCGTATCGTAAATCCACATTTCATAAACATAATTTCCTGCCGTCACACCGCTTATTTCATTCAGTGTGTTGCAGTCATTCCAGTAAAGCGCCTTATCTCCGCTTAAATATTCGGAGGTCGTTGTCGTAATCTTTCCCGTCCAATTGTCATTTGAGCTTTCATTCTCGAAATTTTCTTCAAAGATAAGTTCCGCCGAGGCGGTAGCAGTTCCCAATACAAGCACTGCCGCCAAAGCCGCCGCAAATTTTTACGAATTTCATTTTTATGTCCCTTTCTACTTCAGATACCAGCCTTTTTGTGACCCTGTTCCGTCTTGTGTATTGCATACGTATACATCATGCACACCGCGCATCAGATCGGTATTCGACATCGTAATTTTTTTGATCCAGAAACTCCGACCAGCTTCCGCTCGCCGTAACCTTTATCTCGCCGATAATCGGGCCGTCAAAAAGGCTATCCAAGCGCCACTGAACAATTTTTCCGCCGTACTGATTTGTCAAGCAATAACTCGTCCAGAACTCTGTAAATCCGCCGTTTCCGAAATCAACGTCCTTATACAAAAGCCATTCGTTCGCATCATTGTCACCTGCCGCACCTTCCATGCTGTCATTTATAACAACACCGTATTTATCATCGCACGAACTTGCCCAGATAAATGTATCGGCACGCAGTCCCACTTCACGTACTCTCACTTCAAAGTCCGCATATTTATCCTCCGTCCTCGCTGTATGTAACGTTCAAGGTTGCACGTCCGAGCTTATGTCCGGTAATTGTACCGGTTTCGTCAACGCTGAATACGCTCTCGTCACTGTTTCAAATTTCGCATTCTCCGTCTTTATATCAGCAGTGGTTCCGTCCGAATATACCGCCTCGAAAGATCGGTGACATGGTTTCGCTCTTCTCGCGCACGATTGTCAGATACTCGTCATCTTTAATCTTTAATCCGCTAACTGCCTTATCCAAAACATTCACCGTCATACGCGCCGATATGCTGTTTTTGCCATCGGTAATCTTGGCTTTTATATCGCACTTTCCGGCGCTTACTCCGGTTACATTTCCTGCCTCATCAACCGTTGCTATGTTCTCATCGCCGCTCTCGTATTTTATGCTCAGGAAATTTTTACCGTCTGCCCCATCTCGGTTTTTACATAAACATTCCTCGGTATTGTCTTTCCCTTTTCGATACTCTCTGTCGGCTCCGAATAAATCACGCCCTCGCCCCAGTTATCGCCTACGATAACGTCACATGAAAGCTCCAAACCGCCAAAGCTTACCGTCAGTTTTGTTATACCTTTCGATACTGCTTTTAGTGTCCCTTTATTATCTACAGCTGCCACTGCCGCATTGTCGGTTTTTATACTCCGCCCCTCGGCATCAACAACATATCCGCAATTTTTTGTTCTTGCGTACGGTTTTTAATGCAATTTCTTCATCTGTACCCAGATTTATTGTCGAGCCGTAGATTCTTGAGTCAGATGTGTCCAGATAAAGCTTTTTTAATTCCTCATCTTTTGCATAAGGATAATCCTTTGTGAGTCCGATTTTTCCCTCGTCAATATCTGTTATCCCCCAATTTATAGGTGTCTGAATTATAGGTAAGTCTGTTGTAACCCTTGCAGCCGCGTCATAAAAAGAGCGATCCTGATTTATTTCGGCAAACTGATCGTATTTTCGTCCGCAAACCATCTCTGCCATGCACATAAACATCGCTTGCCGCTTTTCCCGAAAATCCGTTCATCGCTATCTTATATTCGCCGGTCGGGTTATAGTAGAAATTATAATCCGCGGCTTTGAATCGGCTGTTTGTAAACGCTTTGTTAAAGTATGTATAAGGGCCTGAATTGCTCACAATATTTCTGTACCAGCTCTGTTCGTAGCACGGCTCGCCTACCATTGATTCGGTCATGCACGCATACATATTTTTCGGGCTTTCCACCACAAAAATTATTATCTATGGTATGCTTTATTCCCTTGGCAAATATCGATGCCATCGTCTTTCCGCCGAAGCCCTCGCGCCACATATTATCCACAATATTCTTCTTCACCGTAAACACATCTGCCGCATCGTCTAAATATTCCGAATCCCTCACTAAAAAGGAGTCATAGTATCGTGAATATGATTGTATGCGACAATATTGCCCCTCGTCGCCGCCCCATGAATAGATCGCACCGCCGTCCTGCGAATCGTTCATAACATCGTAAATATCACAGAACATGAAGGCATTGTTCTGTGAATGTGTGACAAGGCGCACATTCGAGCGGTCAAGCGTTATGCCGTCCAACCACTTTACCGATAATCGTTCCGGGACGCTGAGAACCAACACTTATTCCCATTCTGTGGCCGTCGGATAAGACAGTTTTGAACGGTATTGTACCCGGTAGCGATGCTTATTCCCGTGCCGTCGCCGATAACTCTGCCTTACGCTGTAAATTTCACAGTTTTGACTTCATTGAATTTTCCGTACATTGTCGTTGTAAGATCCGATGTCGAAAGGTTTGACATAGTAATTCCGTTGTATCCGATATTTCCGATCTCACAGCTTACAATACCGGTTCGCGTCATAGCAGCTCATCTTATCCCGATTCCGCCAATGTTCAAAAAAGCCGTACCGAGTCGATCTCAATATTTCTTTTGCCGAGTGCATATATATTCCATAGCAATCGCGATCGCAGGTGTTAGCTCGATTCCGGTAATTTTTATATTCCTTATCGGCTTATCCTCGGATTCTCCCAAAAACTCGATAAAGTTATGCTTTGCAGGTATCGCAATCTCCTGGTCCTCTATCGGCAGATTCTTCGGATAATAATATAAATCACCATTTTTTTGTCATAGTAGAATCTCTCCCGGCTTATCGATAAATTCCAACGCACCCTGCAAATAAAATCTCGAATTTACCGTCATATTATAGCTTCCGGCAGAATCCATCTCGACATAACCCGTCTTGGGATCGTACTTTTCGCATTTTTTGATATTTGCCGCCCACGCGATTCCTCCGCCGCCCCACATATATACTTCAAGATTGTTCTTATCCTTAACGTTCGGAGCGTTCAAGCCTTTGTCAGTAAAAGCTCGTTGCAACATTTGCCGCATTTTCCGTTACCAGCGCATAATCGTCGTTCGGGAATCTCGCCTTTGTAGAAAGCTCGCCATTTTCGGTCAATACATGAAATTCCTCTTTTCCGATATGCGTTTATAAATATCATCGGTGTATTTTTCCCAGCCCGAAACAACACTTCCGCCGTAAACAACCGGCTTTTCACCGTCCTTGTTTTATATATCACCTTTATAATGCCCGAGTCCCGAATCCGCCTCGGTAAATGTAACATTCTCGGCATACGTTCCGCCCGACAAAACTACCTCAATATCGCCGGTCATGCCGCGGCTTATAATCTGCCTTTACCTTTTCCTTTGCTTTATTTATCGTTTTAAGCGGCATATTCTCGCTGCCGTCATTCTCATCATCACCGTCAGGGGACACATAAACCCTTGCCATAACTTCACTTTTTTTCACACCGTCAAAAAAGAGCCGCGATTTGGTTTAATATGCTCTTATTTGCCGAGGTCAGTGTCGAATCCGGCTTGGTTATCACCGCAAATCCCCGCTCGTCCCAGTATACGTTCAAGCCGGCAGCCGCGCAAAATGCCCTGATCGGCACCAACGTGCGCGAATCCCGTATGACGGGAGCCGCATCAAATGCCGCTTTTTCGCCGTTTATCCAGAATGTATCCTCGCCGAGCGTCATTTTGATTTCTTTGTCCTCGTAAATTATATCGGCGCATTTCTTGTTCGATCCCATGTCACGACTCCGCCGAATCCCTCCGACAGAAATCTCACCGGGACATATGTTCTGTTATTTATAATCATCGGCGATACGTCGATGTCGGTCTTGTAATTTTTAACATAGGCAATATTTTCGCCCACTTTCAAAACAACCGAGCCGCACATCAGATTATCGAAATCGTAGTCGGTAACGCTCGATGCAGCACCGCTTCCCGAAAGTTCGACTTCCTTTATCGAGGTGAAAAAACTCCACATCATCTATGCACATTCCCGAAAACATTCCCTGTTTCCCAGATGGTCATATACCCGCAAAGTTCGGTTATATCCGAGCTCTTTTAAAATTCTTCACCAATTCCCGTCAATATAGAGCCTTTGTTCCTCCAGTTGACGTATCAAACACAAACTGATGCCAGCCGCCGCTCCTCGCTATATCGGTTATATACCACACATCGTCCTCGGTGTTTTTTACAAGGTAATTTTTCGCACGAAACATTGCCGTAAACGCCGATAATGCAGCCGCCCGCCTTAACCACAGTGCATTTGTGTTCACCGTTTTATTTGACGCATTATCGAAAAACCAGCACACCGCCGTTTTGTGTCCCTCGAGCAGAAAGCTTGCCGACGCCAATGTCCCAGCGTCATTTCCAGCGAGCTTTTGCTGCTGTGACTTAATGTATCGTTTACCGTCATTCCGCGAAAGGCAGATGTGTCACTGATATTTTCAAAACCCTCCGCAAAAAGCCGCGGCATTTGCCAGCGCGTAATTGCAAGAGCCGTAAATATACTGAGTATTTTTTCATCGTTTTACCTCCTATCTTTGCAACCACAACGGCATTAGGTGTTCCGTAGATTTGATATACCAAAATGTACGGATTTGCATCTCCCGTAGAAATATAATCGGTTATGTCGTTTACTGTCCCTTTTTTCAACCCTTCTGTTTTCACGGTCAAACACAATCACCGAAACACTGCCCATGCTCTGTGCCTCAAGCTGCTTATATGCGTTTTGTGTGTTTTTCAGCGATGCTATATTGTCACCGTAGTATATCGAATACATGGTATCATTTTTTTTTGCATAAACTCTGCCTGCCGCCACATCGTTTTTTCCTGAATATACCCTGCCTGTGCACCTATCTGAATTATATTTCCGAAGGTTGGTGAGTCGGTATCGAGTCTTTTTACGAACTTCACCGCACCGACCGCGCCGCTTGTGGAATCCACCTGAATCAGATCGCCTTTTTCAGATCGGACGGCGCAATATTAACGTCCTTGCCGCCCTCGGTTTTATAGAACACAACCTCCTGTGTTGTCGCTCACTTTCACCTCTTTTGCGCCGTTTACCGTAACGTATTTTATATTGTAAACAACTTCCTCTTCATCATTGAGCCCCATATTAATACTGTCAAAAATGCCTACCGCAGAGCTTTGCGTCCACCGTCGCCTGAGCAGTACTTTCCACCCATGCCAGAACATACTCGGCAACATATGCATCAGCTACATTATAGAGCTTTGTATAATACACCGCGTTATCTCTCAGATAGCTTTTTGCGCTTGAATAGAACTTGAATTTATCCTCTTTTTCGGTATCAAAAGGTGTATGCCGCTCTGTTTCCGGCAACCACATAAAGCTTGGTTTTTGCATTCACCCCCGATACCTTCAAAAGGTGCAGCTGCCTGTTCTGTATTTTCTGCTTAATGTTTCGCCCAGACTCAGGCTGTGTTTTTCATCTTCCTTTTCGCCCATGTAGGCTGTATCGATATAAGTTATCTGTCCCTCTGTGTTGGTTTTAAAGAGGATAAACTGCGCCTTGACCTTGCCTCCGTCCGAGTTTTGCCAACTATTCAGCATTTCTTCCCCTTTGAGCCGTCAATCGTAATCTTATCCGCCGTTTTATAACGCGTCCATTCACCGTTTTCATTAAATATTTTCAGTTCTGAATCCTTTTCGTCCTCCCTCACTTATGTACAAGCCGCCCAATATACCCGATTGCAGCTGCCCCCTGTCTTTTGCTTATCAAATGCGGCAAGCTTGTTGTTTATATCAAAGCAGAGCATATATTCATTATTCGACATACCTCATTTTTAAGTTTTTCCCCATGCCGAAGTTGTACGAATATTCCACACCGTCAACAATGATTTTCTCCTCATCTTTGCCGTTTATTCTCCTGAATACCGAATTATTTGAAAGGTCAAAGCTCACGATTTCGGAATTTTCAAAATCGCAAACCACCTTGCCGTTTTCTGTCTTGAATTTATCGGCATATACCGAAAGAACCGTCCATTCGATATTTTTTCGGCGTATCCGCATCTATCGACAAAACACCGTCCTCGCTCAATTTATCCAAATCGAGTATATCCGAGCTGTCCTTAAAATACACCTTTCCGTTACTGTAGCTTTGAAACAACATAGTTTATATAGTTTTTGCCACAAATAACATCTGCCGTATTATCGTTATCATTGTCGATTAAGGTAAGTGTTCCGTCATTTATTTTGAGCGCGGCTCTGTCCGAGAGCGCGGCGCGCGCATTTTCCATTTAAGATGAAATCAACATTCTTGTTGATTTTTACCATGGTTTCTCTGCCGTAATGATTTTCATAAATCAGCCTGTCGCCTTCCGCTTTCACTATATTCGTTGTTTATCATTGTAACCGTATTTTTTGATCCCGCATCAAAAAAATACTACTTTACTGTCCCCATCTTCTTCCGCTATACCAGTAATCCACACTGTATCCCAAGAATCCGTATATATCGGCACTGTCGGTAAGTATGCTTTATTGTCAATTTCAACCATACCGTCGCCTGCGCCGTTTGTACTGTAAAGCTTTTGTTTTATCTGTCCCCCTGTTATAACACCTTTTCCCTTTTTCCAGTTTAAACACGCGATACATCAGGTTTTAGCATTGTCTGGTATTGTCAAACACGACGTCCGGACGCAGTATATACATCGGTATTGAGCGCATTATAGAGCATCATTACCGCATCGCCTTTAGTAAGCGTTTCTGGCACGGTCAAGATTTTTCATCAATCCGATTTCATCGGCATATGAAAGATAGCCTGTCGGATAACCGCCGTTTTGATTCTGCGACCGACTTTGCACCGAGAGCCGATGCCGCAAAGCTTTTTCTTACCGCCTCATTTAAGCTTTTTAATTCTCGGGCGAAAAATTTTCCCGCCTTTGAAATATATCCCTTATGGTAGAGAACATCTATCGCTCCTTTACCCATATCGCTCGTCTCATCTACATCGTCAAAATCTTCTCCCGTTGCCAGATTCGGTCCGTACCCGTTTTTGCAAGCATTACGCAGAAATCTCCGCGGCTTATGCTTTCACTTACGCCAAACTCATTATCTGTCCCCCTCAATTATTCCGAGACTTGTAAGAAGTCCTGCCGGCTTTTCAAATTTAGTTTTTCAATATCGGTTGCGCCCAAAGCATATGTCATATGCGCAAACAACATACTTGCAGTAAGAATCAATGCTGCCAATCGTTTCATTAAATGTCGCCTCCCCATTCCCATATAAATAATCTTCGCCGCCTGCGCTCTTGTCGCAAACATTTTCGATTAAAGCGTCCGTCACCCAGGCCTGATATAACTCCCTTTTCCTTAACCGCATAAACCGCGTCTTTTTGCGTAATCGCTTATTTCGTCATCATCGGTGAATGTTTCACCTCAGCGCTTATATCAAGCTTCATCGCACGCGCAACAATCACCGCCATATCCTCACACGCGTAATGTTGCGCCCGATTCCGAACTCATCTGCGCTTACTCCCTTTATAAGTCCTGCCTCAACTCCGGCGTTTATGTATTCTTTCATACCATGCGCCCGGGGTACAGTCGGAAAATTCGTTTGTTCCTTTTTAGGCTCAATTCCGGAACGCCAGGACTATCATCTTCACAAACTCTTCTTTTGATATTTCTCGACGGATCAAATTTTCCCTTCACCGTCCCCGGCAACAATTCCTTTTTTCGTATAACGCCGAAATCGCACTCTTTGCCCATTCAACGCTTTCCAGATCCGTAAATTCGTCCTTTACCCCGGATTTTCGTCGTCCTTTTTATTCTCGTCCTTTTTATTCTCGTCCTTTTATCGTCGTCCTTGCCCGTGTCCGGCTTTTTACGGTTACATCTCCGAGGATAACTCCTCCGCCACCGCCGGAGCCGCCCTTCGAGCCGCCTCCTGTCGTGCCGTTCGATTTGATTCGATTCTTCTGCTTTGCCAGTGCGTCTTTCGACTCCTTCTCAAACTTTGTTTTCACTTCGTCTGCGCTTTTAAAGTTGTTTCCGACCATCGCCTTTAAAACCACACTTTTGTAATAGTCGTTCAGCTGATCATAGTCCGCAAACGAAATATTGAAAACATCATCGTTTTCTTTAATATACCGTAAATCTCGGTATAACTCCTCATCATTTACACGGCAAAGTGCCGCAACGCTGTTTACCGATTTGCATATCGCATCAAAGTTTTCAAATTCCATATCTGCAAAAGCGGTAAAGAAAGAGGTCTTGCTGCGAAGCTTTTTAATATTGTCGTTTTCTTCAAGCTTTATGCCTATTTTATCCTTATATACTTTTCTAACTCCTGCTCAATCGTATCTGCGGCAGCAATGTTAATCTTCTCCACGATTACCGCCTCATTAAATCTCGCCACCAAATCCTCGTTATTCATATTTTAAATCTTTTTGAGGACCTTTTCCCCGGCTTTCCTCCGAAAGCTCCTCATATTCCTCAGTCAGACACCCGAGCGAATTTAAAATTTTGCAATCTCTACCCTCTCTTGCAAAGATTTCCTTAAGCTTTGATATATCTTCCTCGCCGAGCGCCGCCGTTATCTCATTCAATATCCTGTCACGGTCTGCTTTTGCGGCATAATAATAACTCTCCTCGCGCACCTCGCTCCCGTCCGCCAGAGAAATACTCACCTTATAATCGCCGCTTATGTCATCAGTGCGCATAAGGTATGTAAAGCTTTTGCGGCTTATCCAAAACATCGGCGTATACCACCAGCTCCGCTAAATTTGTTTCATTTATATCCTTTTTCTTCTATCTCGTTGTTCTCTCTGTCCGATTTTGAAAAAATCAGTACTGAAATCGGCTGATTCTCCCAGCCCTCGTATGTCGGAGTCACGGTAACTTTATCGGAATCCAAAGATATTCCTATCTCATCAGACGCAAATGCGCTTTGTGCGCAAAGAATTGCCGATAAAATACACATAAATACAACTCTTTTTTTTCATGCAAAAATCTTTCCTTTCTTTATCATGATTTTTATGTAAAAAATATTTAGCCAAATTACACCTTTGACATTAGCTTATAAATGTATTATACTATAAAAAGAGATAGTTTTTTATATATAAGCTATATTTTTTATAATATCGGTCAAAAAAATCAGAGTAAAAATTTTTTTCTGATACACTTAAAAAAAACGGAGAATCTATATGGAAATAATCAATAAAACTCCCGAAATTATAAGCAGTGCTATGTTAACTTTTGCGCTGCTCCGGGCGATCCGTATTTAAACGGTCATTCGCACCCGGAGTGTGAAATTGTTGCAATTATCGACGGCTGTTTTGACCATGTTTATGAGAATATTATCCTCACTCTGATAAAGGGTGACGTTCTTGTAATTCCGCCGAACACCTTTCATCTTTTTAAAAAGCAACAGAACGCCGACAAATCAGGCATTTATCATTCAGGCAAATATTGCGAACATCAAATACAGCACCTCACCGCAGGTTTACAAGATGTCCGATGAAACTTTTGCTCTTTTTAATATAATAAACAATGACTTAAAAAGATGAGTATTCAGGAAGCCGAGCAGTTTCGTCCATACCTTGTTGCACATCAAATTCCCGATTCAACAAAAAAGCTTGTTGAGGCATGGCTTTACAAAATAATCAGCAATAAACGCTCTCCGATCGAATTTTCCGAGAACCAATACGCTTTTACATATAATCAGGCGATAAATTTTATGAACGAAAACATCTACCGCACGCTTTCCTTAAAAGATATTGCCGACCACTGCCATGTCGGCACTACGACAATAAAAACACTTTTTAAGCTCTATGCCGGTCACGGTGTTATAACTCATTTTCTGAACATGAAAATAAACGATTCCAAAAGATGATAGAAAACGGCAAATCAATGTCTTATATAAAGCGATCTGTACGGCTTTTCATCACAAGCCTACTATTCGCAAACCTTCAAGCGCATTGTCGGTATCACACCGATACAATATAAAAAAGATACTACAAGAAAAATTAAATCGGGAACTACCGTAAAAAAAAGATGTAAAAATTGCTTTTTACATCTTCTTTTTATCACTTTACATATTGGCATTTTCAGTCCCTTAAAACATACCCATTCAAAGTTCCCGCTGCCGTCTTTTTAATATCTCGCCTGTTATATCAAACATGGCTCGGTGTTGCCAAAAAAGATTCCGCCCGAAACCTTCTGCATATTTCCGTCCACACCGTAAACAGTACCTGCGATAAAATCAACAACACGTCTTGCCTCATCGGGATCAAGCGCACCGACGTCAATAATTACCGGACGTCTTTTGTTTCAATTCATCGGCAACCTCTGTCGAATTATTAAAGCATTTCGGCTTTAATACAACAATTCGGTTTTGCGATTCGGCTGAATTGATTGATACTATCTTTTTCTTTGAAGGCTTACGCAAAGCTTTTTCTTCATTTTCAGCTTCTGCCATTTCTTCCAATTCTTCATCATAATCAATGTCGCCGAAACCGGTCAAATCTTTAATTTTGTCTACAAAACCCATATTCTTATCCTCCTACACTCTTATTCTATACATAAACCCTTTTTTTCCGAATATGGCACTTCCTATACGCACCATATTCGCGCCCTCCGGGATAGCCTGCTCAAAATCGCCGCTCATTCCCATAGAAAGGCACTCCATACTTACATTATCGTATTTTTTCCTGATATGTCAAGATATAACTTATTTATGTTAACAAAATGTAATCTATTATTCATAGGATTGTCATTTTTCGGCAAAATAGTCATTAATCCCTTTAATTTTCACGTGTTTCAGACAAGATGCGTGCTCTAAAAAGTATCAATTTCGTCGGGTGATATTCCGAACTTGCTCTCTTCTCCCGAAATATTCACCTGAATCAGAATATCCATCGTAAGATTATGTTTTTCGGCTTTGGCGTTCAATCTCGTCCATAAGATGAATTGAATCACCGAATGGATCATCGCAAACCTTATCTATTATGTATTTCACTTTATTCGTCTGCAAATGCCCGATAAGATGCCATCTGACAGGCTTTACGGCATCGTATTTTCTGACGATCTCCTGCACCTTATTTTCGCCTATATCTGTAACTCCGAGATTCATCGCCTCGTTTATTACGTCCGGCCCATGCGTTTTCGTTACCGCAACAAGCGTTATATCCTCCGCATTTCTTCCTGCACTCTCAGCCGCATCGTTTTATCCTTTCGCGTACATCTTCAAGGCGTTTTTTAACTCTGACATATCTTTTCACCCTTTTCTCTATTTCTCTCCGAGAGAACAATTTTATCGCCGTCTTTTAGAGATTTGTGTCCCCCTGCGGCTCAACAATAACCATATACCCGTTTCGTCATTTCTATTTAAGACGTTACATTCTTTGAAAATCTGTGAAAGTCCGCTTTGTACCATGACGCCGTTTTTACCGTCTTTTACGCAGACCGCCGATATCGGTATTTCATAGCCGTAGTAACTGTTTAAAACAAGCTCTATTCCGCTTTTGCGTGTATTGAAAACGCCATTCAAATATCTCTCGCTTTTAACCGGAAATAAGATACCCGTTGCGCCCCTCCGCTTCGCGATATATAATCAATCTTCGCATCCGCCATCTCGCCCGGGAGCTTTTTACTTCACCTGAACACTGTCGCCCACTTTTATGTTTTTATCTTCTGCCGGCACAATCATTATGGTATACCACGTATGATTATCCACGACCTTACAGACCGGCTCGCCCTTTGAAACGGTTCTGCTGCCCACAACCGAGCTTTGTGGCTCGGGCAGGTTTTATAGTCATTTACCATGTACCATGCTAAATCCGCCGGCTTTTTTACTTTCCCCTCCAGTCCGTCAAGAGAGGTCGTATATATGCCCGATATTGTCGAATATATATCGTTGTGACTGTGTGAAATCTGTGATTCTATGCTTTTTGCTGTTTTTTAAATCCGACAGCTCTTTTGCGCATCGGTAGCGCTGCTCTCGCCTGCGGTATTTTTAAGTTTATCCTTGTACTCTGAAATCTGCGATACATCTTCCCTCCAAAACGTCCGAAATGATGCTGTTTTTGACGTTTTCAACCACCGCTCTTCTCGAGGATGCATCGATACATACTGCGCATCGCTGCCGGTCTGATTTTCGGCTTCTTCGATCTTTTATTGATATTATTAAGCGATTGCAGCACTTCTTCGTCCACCACTCCGTTATACGATGTCGCGATACAGCGGTTTTTACCGACTCTTTCACCCTCGGGAGTGTAGCTGTAGAAGGTACCCGAATTTTCACAGGTGTATACCGCCTCGTCGTATACAATAATTCCCTCGCCCGAAATTCTGCTCTCTTTAGTCTGTGCCTGTGCGGTCATAGTATCAACCGGGCTTTTCACATACCTTACACCGTAAATATAACCGCGGCAACAGCCAAAGTCGATACAATAAAAGCTCCTTTTTCATTGCAATCAATCCTTTTTACGATTCTTCTTTCTCTCCTGCAAGCATCATCTGAATTATATCCCATACCGTGAATTTGCCCTCGTCATTTTTGGTTGTAAACGGCACTAAAATGTCGTCCTCACCCAACTCGAGCGTATTCCATATCATCTCAAAGGTTCTTTTCAACCTCGCTCTTTTTAAGCTTATCGATTTTTTGTCGCAATCACTATCGCCTGCGGGTGAAATTTTCTTATCCAGTCAAGCATCATGAGGTCATCCTTTGTAGGCTTGTGACGGCTGTCCACCAAAAGAATCGTCTGGATAAGCTCCTCGCGGTTTCTTAAATAATCCTCCATCATAGTTTCCCCACTTCGCGATCTCGGCTTGCGAGCGCGCACCGCATAGCCGTATCCGGGAAGATCCACAAGATGAATTGTATCATCTATATTGTAGAAATTTATCGTTGCCGTTTTTCCGGGTGTTCCGCTGACTCTGGCAAGTGATTTTCTGTTTAAAATCTTGTTTATCAGCGAAGATTTGCCGACATTTGAACGTCCCGCAAATGCAAACTCCGGTAAACCGTCTGTCGGATACTGATTTCTTCTCACAGCCGAAACCGTAAGACTTACATTGTGTATATTCATACATTTTTCCTCTCTTGTTTTTTTATTTAAAACCTTTACTATGCACTATCCTCGCGCCAAGCCATCCAATATCGGCGAGTTATGCTGTCTATTCTCCATACCCAAAAGACGCAAGCAGATTGCTGATATGAGCCATAACCGCACATTCTCATACACCGAACCCTGAATATTGGTGAAATGTACCATTTGCTCACTCTACATTCACGCACAAAAAAGACGCAAGCAGACTACTGATATGAGCAGTAACTGCGTAACTCATATACCGAACTGTAAGTATCGGTGAAATGCGCCATTTGCTCACTCTACATTCACGCACAAAAGACGCAAAAGCAGACTACTGATATGAACAGTGACCGCATATTCTCATACGCCGAACTGTAAATATTCGTGAAGTGCACCGCTTATTCACTCTATACTCACGCACAAAAAGACGCAAGCAGATTGCTGATATGAACAGTGACGGCGTATACTCATACACCGAACTGTGAATATTAGTGAGATGCGCCGCTTATTTTGCGCGTGAGAGCGGTCTTTAGGACGGAATCCATACTCTGTGCCGCTATAAAATTCATCTTGCCGCGGATCTCCTCGGGAATGTCCTCGAGATCTTTTTTTGTTCTCCTCCGGGATAATGACCGTCTTTATACCGGCACGGTACGCCGCGAGCGATTTTTCCCTTTAAGCCGCCTATCGGAAGGACTCTTCCGCGCAGAGTTATCTCGCCCGTCATTGCGACATCGCGGCGGACAGGCACCTCGGATAAGGCTGAGGCAACAGCCGTTGCGATTGTTATGCCGGCAGACGGTCCGTCCTTCGGCGTCGCGCCCTGCGGTACATGAATATGTATATCCTGGTTTTATAAAAGCTGTCATTTATATGCAGCTTTTTCGACGCCGAACGCACATAGCTGATCGCTGTCATTGCCGATTCTTTCATGACGTCGCCGAGATTTCCGGTAAGCTCAACTTTGCCGCTGCCCTCCATGACATTTACCTCAATCGAGAGCGTATCTCCGCCGACGCTTGTCCATGCAAGACCGCGCACTATTCCGACTTCGTCTTTTTTTATTCATCATGTCAAAGTCAAACACAGGCTTATTGAGATACTTCTCTATGCTTTTTTGCTGACCTTGATGCTTTTTTTATCCTCCGTTTCAATATCGACTGCAATTTTCCTCATAATATCGCCTATTTTATGTTCTAAATTGCGCACACCGATTCGCGCGTGTATTTTGGATAATCGTCCTCAGCGCCTCTTTATCAAAAACGCACCTTGATGTCGGAGAGTCCGTTTTTTTCTCCTGCTCCTTCGGCACAAGATACTTTTTCTGCAATATTCAGCTTTTCTTCTTCGGTATATCCCGAAAGCTCAATTATTTCTATCCTGTCCAAAAGCGGTGCGGGAACGGTGCCCAGATTATTCGCCGTTGCAATAAACATCACATTCGACAGATCAAACGGGATTTCTATATAAATGATCACGGAATGCGTGGTTCTGTTCGGTATCTAACACCTCCAAAAGTGCCGATGGGATCGCCCGCGCTTAAAATCGGAGCCCATTTTATCCAGCTCATCAAAAAGAATAACCGGATTTTTAACACCTGCCTGTTCTATCGCCGCCATAACACGCCCCGGCATCGAACCGATATACGTCTTTCTGTGTCCGCGTATATCCGCCTCGTCATGGATTCCGCCCAGTGATAGTCTCACATATTCACGCCCCAGCGCCCTTTGCGATAGACTTCACTATCGACGTTTTTCCTGTCCCCGGAGGTCCTGCAAGACACAAACCGTACCGTCTTTGCCGCCCGTCCTCTTATGCACCGCAAGCTGCTCTATTATTCTCGTTTTTATATCGGAAAGTCCGTAATGATCCTCCTCAAGAACCTCTTTGCATGAGCAATATCCGTATTTTCCTCGCTCACCTTATTCCACGGCAAGGCAAAGAACATGATCCAGATATGAGCGTATCACCGCGCTCTCGGGAGAAGATGACTGCATTTTTGAAAACCGGTCAACCTCTTTTAAAAAGCTTTTTCTTCATCCTTTTCGGAAAAACTTCAATTCGGTTGATCTTCTTCCTGTATGCCGCCGCTTCCTCGGAATATCCGTCCTTATCGCCCCAGTTCTTTTTCTATAACGCGCATTTCCTCACGCAGATAGTATTCACGCTGATTATCATCTATATTCTTTTTACCTTCTCGTTTATGTCCCTTCTGCATTTTGACGATCTCTATCTCATCATGCATAGGACAATCGCTTTTGCGCACGCTCGTATAAATCAAATGTTTTGGGATATCCTGTTTTACCATATAACTGCACCCCAAATTTGCGCCGATTATATCGGTAAGCGCCTCTAAATCGCCTCTCTCCGGTTGGTGCCGGCGATCGATCTATCGGGAACCGTCTGTTAAATTCCAAAAAATTCTCCGACTGCATCTGCAAAGTTCTTGCAAAGCTCTGTTGAAATCGGGTTATCCACTTCACCGTCCAAAAAGGCTTAAAAGTTCTACCCCTGCCGCAATATGCGGATTCCAATACTCCACGCCCAAAAGATGCGCACGCCTCAATCCTCAACCACGGTATGCACCGCACCGCCCGGCAATTTCATCACCTTTTTTATGCGTGCAATCGTCCCGACCTTATAAAGATCAAGCTCTGTCGGGTTTTCCAATATTAACGTCCTTTGCGTAACCAAAAAAATTATATTATCCTTTTTGCCGCCTCATCAAGCGCCTTTACGGATTTTTCTCTTATCACATCAAAGCCAACCGTTGAATTCGAAAACCACAATTCCGCGCAAAGCCAACGCCGGCATCAAATATCTTTCGTTCAAATAATTACATTCCTTTTCGTGTCCGAGTCCCTCTGATTAAATATAAGCAACTGTAAAGTTACAATTATCTAATTATATATTATATAATAACTCAGCCTATTTTTTCAACTGTTTTTTAAGCAAAATAAGAAGCCGCACTAACAAACAGCTCCTTATTTTCCATCTCATGCCAATTTGTACACATTTATCCACTCTTTGTAGCCGGAAAAACCTCTCCATTTCGTCAATAGTCAGCTCTATCGCGCTGTTTGTACTTCCGCAGGCGGGAAATACCGTTTCAAAGCGCTTTAACGACTCGTCCAGATACACCGTAATTCCGCCGTTTATTCCAAACGGGCATACTCCCCCCGACAGCGTGTCCGATTTGCTCTCCACCTCGTCTTGCGAGAGCATCTTCGCTTTTTGGCCAAAATACTCTTTATATTTATGATTGTCCACCTTAGCATCTCCTGCCATAACGATCAATATCGGTTTATCGTCCACCGAAAAGAAAGCGTTTTTGCAATACGTTCGGGCGCACACCTGAGCGCCTTTGCCACCAGCTCAACGGTCGCGCTCGACACATCAAACTCCCCTATATTTTTGTCCATATCATACTGTTTGAAAAATTCTTTTACACGCTCTATTGCCATTTTTATCACCCTTTTTGTCTTATGTTAGTATTTTATCTCCCTGTTTTCGCCCGAGCCGACTCTGACAACGTAAATCTTCCGCTTTTCTTTATCCACAGTTACGACATCAAACAGAAGCTCGGTTTCATCTCCGTCACGGCGCACACGGTTTTTCGCGCCCTTATCATACATAACCGCATTACCGGTCAGAATAAGCGGAATATCTTCATAGTAAACCACGTCATCATAATGGTAATCGCCCACCAAAAACCGATAATATCACCTCTTGTATAACTTTCAAACGGTGCGTCTATCTTGCGTTCAAAATCACCCTCGCCGAAGTTTTTGCTATAATTTTTCGCCCTTTTTATATGCTAAAACAATCTGTCTTAAAAGTCCATATTCTTTGCTATTTCAGGTGGATTTTCCGCCTCCTCCGGCAAAAAGCAGCGAATGTGTCACAAACATCACGCTCCAGCCTCGGCTCATCAAATTTGAGCGCACTGCCACATAGCCAGTCCAGCTGCTTTTTGCGACATTGCAAAAAGCCACTGTGCATGATATTTAAGCTTCCCTCATCATCAAAAAACGTACGGCACATCACAAGCGTCCAAAAATACATATCGACCTTTTTCGCGCGGTCGTTATACATATAGTAAAGCGAGTGGTTGTCTCCGTCAAATTCGGCACCCAACTTGGGAAGGTGATTATAAAACAGATTATATAACTCTGTATGAGTCAAATGATTTGTCGCTTTGTCGGCAAAAATATACTGTGTATCCCAAATACTTCCATCATCATGATTGCCGTTTACCGGGAAATACGGTTCGCGGTCAACAAGCGCCCGAAGCTCACGAAAGCACTTCGTTTTATACTCCTTGCACCCCTCATTTGTATAGTCGCCGCCGAAAATCAGCATATCGGGCGCAACACGCTTTGCGATTTCTCTGTATGCACGCATAAGCCTTTAAAAACGCACCGTATGATTGTGATTTAAGGCATAGTGAATGTCGGTCATAAATGCAACCGTCGATGTTTTCTCATTCTGATATTTCTGAATCTCATCAACGCTTTTAAGACCTCACGCTCTATATAATCGGGGTACTCCTCTTCCGATGAGCGGCACAGGCATATAGCCCACATCCTCATATCCATTCTCGGTAAAATTCTTTTTGTTTTCATGTTTACATCCCCTCATTTCTGCATCTTTTTTACCAATCTGTATATCTCTTCCAATGCATCAACTTTCGCAAGCTTTTTCATTCTCCGACATCTTTTAAGCATATCGCGGTCTGCGGTCATCGACATGATTTTTTCATACATCAGATCTCCCGAAAGCTCGCTGTCCAAAACGACTGCCGCGCCGCCTTGCGCTCAAATTCACGCGCATTCTGTTCCTGATGATTTCTCACCACATTCGGCGACGGCACCAAAACCGACGCTTTTCCCAATGCGGCAATCTCGAGAGAGTTATCGCGCCCGACCTTGAAATTACAAGATCCGCCGCCGCCATCGCCTCGCTCATGTTATTTATATACGGCACAACTTTAATACATTCTGAATATCCAACGCCTTTTAGCGCACTCTGTACCTTTTCGTAATTTCTGTCGCCGGTACCAAATAAAAAGCTGAATGGAAGTATCTTTTTCCGATTTTTTTTAATAACGTCAATCATCGCATGATTGAGTTTTTCCGCACCAAGACTTCCTCCGAATACCAAAACGAATGGTTTATCCGATAATCCCAGCTTTTTCTTGCGCTTACATAATCTGTCTTTAAAAGCTCCGCCCTTATCGGATTTCCCGTAACAACGCATTTTTCGGGCATTTTCATATGGTTTACCGTTTCGGGAAAACTCACCGCAACATAATTCACATATTTTCCGCGCCCTTGACGGTAAGTCCCGGGTAGACATTCTGTTCGTGTATCAGCGACGGAATACCGAGCTTATGCGCTGCCAATGCGACAGGGCCCGCTCACATATCCGCCTGTGCAGACAACCGCATCGGGTTTAAATTCCTTCATAAGCTTTACACAGTCATGATCCGCCTTTATAGCTTTTACAACCGCTATATTTTTTTATCATGTTTTTCTGTCAAAAGCCGCATATATCAATGTATTCTATATTATACCCGGCATTCGGTACGAGTCTTGTTTCCAAAGCCTCTTTTCGTTCCGATAAAAAGCGCCTCGAAATTCTCTTTTCTTTGTTTTTATATAGTTCGCCACCGATATTGCCGGATTTATATGTCCGCCGGTTCCTCCGCCCGCAAATACCACTTTCATTCTTATATTCATTCCCTTTTCCGTGCCACGGGCACAAAACCTAAGTCTGAGAGAAATCGTGCAGAGTGCTGCTTTGCAGCAGTGGTTGAGCCCGAGTCCAAATTTTTAATTTGGAAACGAGAGCCATGCAACAGCGTTCTAAATCATTGATTTAGGTAACGCTACTGCTCTGTACAATTGGTACCGCCCCGAGCAAAAAGTTGTGCTATGGGCGATTTTTTTCAGACTTATATTCATTCCTTTTCTATTTTTTCGGAATACCTCGATACGTTAAGAACAATTCCCATTTCTGCCAAAAGCACCATCAACGCTGTTCCGCCGTAGCTGAAAAACGGCATCGTAACACCGGTATTCGGTATTGTTGATGTAACAACGGCAATATTAAATACCGTCTGTATCGCAATCTGCGCCATAATCCCGACCACCGTCAACATTCCGAATATGTCGGGTGCATTTAAGGCAATCTTTATTCCTCTTATTATCAGCATTGTAAAAGCGCAATTACAAAACACCGCCCCGACAAATCCCAGTTCCTCGCAGATAATCGCAAAAAATAAAATCATTGTACGGTTCGGGAAGGTATGTATATTTCTGTACACTCTGACCGAGCCCCCACTCCGAAAAAGTCCGCCCGAGCCGATTGCATACAGCCCCCGAATAAGCTGATAACTCGAGACTGCACATTCTCAAAAGGATGCAGAAAGCTCGTCAATCGGTCGGAACGCAGAAGCATCGCAGCTCCCAATCCCCAAAGGCGCCGCAACAAGCAAGCCCCTCCGACAAGCTTATAGCTCATACCGCCGACAAGCATTACCACAACCGCAATACCGCATATGATAATCGTAGCCGCTCAAATGAGTTTCAAGCATCATCAAAGCCGCAACAATGCCTATCCAGAAAAAGTAGAATTTAAGACCTTTCCAACTTTTCAGATCATGCCGCCCGTCCTCTATCTGAGCCGCAAAAACATCGCAATAACGACCTTCATAAGCTCGGACGGCTGAAATTCGGTAAAGTAAAGATTTATCCATCTTCGAGCCGTTATGACTCGATCCTATAACAGGCAGAAATACCATAGCCAAAAGCACCACGCATATAAGCATAAATTTTATATTTTCTGTAGTCAACTCGAAATAACAATCATGGCGGCAAAACCGATTCCGCCGTATATCAGCTGACGCACAAAAAAAGTGATATGAATTTTTTAAACTTTGTTTTGCCGCCGGCGCAGATGCGCTTTCAAAAGCATCACAAGACCTGCGCAGACAATAACTATAAGTATAGTCAAAAACGTATAATCCATCTGTCCCATTCTGCGTTTTTCAAAGTCTTTTCCGCCGGCTTTTTCCAAACGCGTGCGACCGCTTATCGCATTTTTCCTTTTCATACGTCCGCTCCTTTCGCCGATTTATAAATAAAGTCCCAAAATGCCAAAACGCACAGTAAAAAGCGTTACAATTGAAAATACCGTTACAATCTTAACTCGCTCCAGCCGCACATCTCGAAATGGTGATGTATCGGAGACATTTTAAATATGCGCTTTCCCGTAAGCTTAAACGACGCCACCTGCAATATAAACCGAGAGCGCCTCAAAGATATACAACCTGCGGCGACAAGTATAAGCGGCATTTTTTAACCCTACCGCCAAAACACTTATCGCACTGCCCAAAAAAAGCGAACCCGTATCTCCCATAAACACCTTTGCCGGGTAATGATTATAGATCAAAAATCCCAAAACACCGCCTGCAACCGCCGCCGAGAAGATTGTCGCGGCAGACGAATCCAGACATACCGCCGCAGCCGTAAAAACAACGCAACAATCACAGTTATAGATGCCGCCAAACCGTCCAGACCGTCTGTCAGGTTTACGGCATTAACGGTTCCGGTAACAACAATCAAGGTAAATACGATATAGAGCCACCACGGCATAGACCACGATGTGTGCGCGAACGGAATAATAATCTCGGTGTTCAGATCCCCGGTATAGTTCATGACAACAATATATATAACCGACAAAATCACCTGCAAAATAAACTTCTGCGGCGCGGTCAATCCCTGGTTCTGCTTTTTTATAACCTTTACATAATCGTCCACAAACCCTATCGCACTGAATCCGACAGCGATCAGGAGCATCATCATAAGATGCACGTCAAATTTAATTAAAAGCGCGACAATTGCCGCAACGATCACTCCGGCTATAAATATAAATCCGCCCATAGTCGGCGTACCCGCTTTTTTTTTCGTGCCATTTCGGGCCGTCCTCCAAAATCTGCTGACCGAACTTTAACCGCCTTAACCACGGAATCATTACCGGTCCCAAAACAACCGCCACAAAAAACGAAACCAAAAACGGAATCAATATAAAACTAAGTCCAATTATATTCATCTTCAAACAATCCTCTCGATTTTATTTTATCTTTTGGTAAATCTTCTCAAACTTCATACCTCTTGACGCTTTTTATCAAAATACAGTCGCCGTCTTTACAATATTTTTTATATTCTCCGTAGCGGCATCGGTATCATCAAAGCTGATAACCCTCGCTCATTCCCGCGTCTTTTTAACCCTCTGCGATAAATTTTGCATTCTCACCCGCGGTAATCAAAATGTCAGCCGCGGCATTAACCGATTTCCCGAGTTTTCTGTGTTCCTCCTCGGCAAAGCTGCCCATCTCTAAAACATCACCCAAAACCGCGACGCGTCTGTGACCTTCTACCGTCTTTAAAACCTCCAAAGAGGCTCTTAT
>VOFC01001885.1_pt1 | contig 23738 bp, 29 predicted proteins | sample 5384161 | NCBI WGS metagenome assembly VOFC01 (sample SAMN12384722, study PRJNA508395) | human gut metagenome | isolation source: healthy gut B | host: Homo sapiens | reverse complement strand
GCCATTTGACATATCAGAAATAATAGTCAAAGTTTGCGCTGTTTTTAACTTGCCAGCAAATTACCGGCAAGTTAAAAACAGAATGGAACCACCTAAAAATCATTGGTATTTTCTCTTCTCAATACTTCTTTGGCAGGTTATCGGCAAGTTAAATTCTTGTTATGTAGTTATTTTTTTGCGATGATATTTCTGATTTGGGTCGTTGGGTTTTTCGGGAATAGTACGTTCAAGAACACCGAGCTCTATTAAGGAAGTAATATACTTCTGCCGATTTTTAGATTGATTGGAAATTTTCAACCTATCAATAATTTCCTGCGCAGTCCTCGGTACGGAACAAAAGTTTCTAATATCCTCTTCTTTCTTTGTCAGTTTACGAGTAACCAAGTTCATACGAGGTTGGTTACTTTTCTTATCAGCTTGGTTACTTTTATGCTCATTAGCAATCATAGCTTGGTTACTTTCTGCTTGAACTTGGTTACTTTCGCGAGGTATGGTAATAACAAATTCGTTGGCGGCATGAGTGATTTCTTTGTCTTCTACTCCATTGGAAAAAGCGGTATTTGGATTGTATTCAAGCGCACGGCGCACACCACTTCCTGCTCCGGTATAGGGTAACAGGTAGTTGGCATTCGTAAACAAGAACATATTGCGAGGCATTGATGTGCCGTTTTTTATATCTTCAATTGTCAACCCATTTGGCAAAGTTCCTGGACTGTGAATTTCTACACGATTGTCAAATATGAAAATACGAATCGGAGACTTAATATTCAGCGAGCGGTGTACAAGTGCATTAACGACATACTCGGTAAAACTTTCGTAAGGTATTTCCAGCTCACCAATAGAATTGAATTCCTTTTCGACCTGAACCTTACGCAGATTGCGAGTAAGGAAATTCATAATGGTACGGAATTGATGGAGCAAGTTACCCTCAATTTCCATATCATGCATTTTATCACGGAATTGTGTACCACCAACAGAATTACCGATATAGCTGATACATTTTGCAGTCATAACAGGTAGCCAACGCTGCGTATATTTACCGAATAGCAGCATTGCCGCAACATTTATTTTGCCATCCGGACGGATGAAATGTAGATTTCTGAGCAATTTTTCGATGGTTGTTCCTTTTATAATGGTTTCGGCCATTGCATCAAGCGAATAATCTTTCATATTCAACTCGTCGATGTTTTTCCCTTTAAATACCGGTGCAAAACGGCTCATTAGATAAAGTTTGATAGTATCTGCATCCAAATCATCAATAGTGGCATTAGGTACGGCAGCCTCGTCTGGAGCAAAACTACCGCAGTCTGTCATCATTTCTGCAAGTTCAGCATTATCGAACACCTTACGCTTGTCGGCACCATTCTTCACCCATACGATTCCCTTGTTGTCATGATAAGGCTTGTTCTTACCTTCTGGAATTGTGGCGATAACAACTCCACCACCTTTCACTGGAACATTCTCCACTTCTATTAGTATATTGGGAATCCTACCGTCAAGTTAGAAGTGCAACAGAAGCACCGCCCTCCTTCGTCCTTGGAGCGTAGCGGAAAGGGCGAAGGAGGGCGGTGTAAGTCATGAAGAGTTACCAGCAATACAAAAATAAAAAAGGGAGACCGCAGCCTCCCTCAGACGGATTAATTACTTTTGTATTGCAAATTATGTATAAGCACTTAACCCGAGAGCAAAGGTACGCAATTTACCTGGGACAACAAAAAGGTGAGACACTGGAAATAATTGCTCGTTCCATTGGTGTCCACAAATCAACCGTAAGCCGTGAGTTACGGCGTAATGCGACACCACGTGGCAAGTACGTGTGGAACAAGGTCCATGACACGGCATGTTCACGTAAAGGTCAATCTCCCGGGAACAGAGCATTGGCTCCGGTTCTCAGATGGCGCGTGACAGACATTATAAAGGAGAAACAATGGTCTCCGAGACAAATCTCCGGACGCTTGGCCAAAGAGGGTATAAACATCTCTCATGAAACGATTTACGCCATCATCCGCGCGGACGAGAGTGGAGAACTCGCCTCTCATTGCCGCCACAAGATGAAGTACAGGCATCCATCGGCCAAAAGACATGAGACCAAGGCCACAAACATAAAGAACCGCGTCAGCATACACGAACGGCCGGCAGAGGCCGATGGCAGGCGCTTCGGGGACTGGGAGATGGATCTTATCGTGGACAAGGACAGCAATGCCATACTTACACTGGTGGAGAGAAGCACAAACTTCCTAATCATGGAAAAGCTCAGGCATGGGAAAAAAGCCAAGCCGTTGGACAAGACCGTTTGGAGACTGCTGCTTCCATACAAGGGGATAGCGCTGAAAACCATAACAACGGATAACGGAAGAGAGTTTGCCGAGCATGAGTGGATAACAAAGAAACTTGGTGTGCCGGTGTATTTTGCTGATTCTTACTGCTCATGGCAGAAAGGAGCTGTGGAGAATGGAAACAAACTTGTAAGGCAGTACATACCGAAAGGGACCGACATCAGCACTGTTACGGACGGGAAAATAAGGAGTATCAGAATGAAAATCAATGCCAGACCGAGAGAAAAACTGAATTTTAACACTCCAACAGAATGCTTTTTTCAATAATATTTCGTAATGTTGCACTTGCTGGTTGACTCTACAAGTATATTGGGAATAACATTTTCTGATGCAATATTTGTCAGTAGATTTGTCGCTTCCTGCAATTCTTGATATGACAGAGCATTGATTACCCCCGTCTTGTCATTTATGCCTATGACAAGTTGTCCACCACGAGAATTGCAAAACGCCCACTATCTCGCAACTTATGTCATATCGATCATTCGCACGCTCCTTAAACTGTAACTTTCCATCCTCTGCCAAGTCACGCATTTGTAGTAGTTCTTGCTCTGTCATATTCTTTGATAATAATTTTTGCTTATTATATGTTTCAGCTTTAACTCGGATACTTTATGGTTTCTGTAGAAATTTAATGTCAGACTCTATTAAATCTGCGTCTGTCAAAAAACCTAATTTATATTTTAGGATACGTCTAAGTTTCACTTTCCCTCCTCCTGACAAAGAAAAATAATCACTAGTATAATCAACGTCTGAAATTAATGAAATATATTTTTCAAATGAATCTTGAAAGCCTTCATTCTCAATGATAGCTTTCAATATATCAAACAACACAGATATGCCTATTGTCTTAGTAATGACACTATCTGCTGACGCATTTTTCCATAGAATTTCATTCACTGCATCAAAATACCTAAATATAATTTCATATATTTCTTCGTCTTTGTTTTCTATATACAAGTTCCTTAATACAGAAGTATCTCGTTTGCCATTACTTTCCATTTTTCCCAAATCAGAACGAGTACCAGTTCCAGACCACAAAGAACGTTTCATGGCAAGGAAATCTCTATCTTTTGAGGATTAGAAGATATGAGGTGCATGATACCTTCTACCATAGCTGCCGTTGACAATAGCCATTTTGTTCTATCTGTAATTTCTTCTATTGATGAGAAAAGCGGGGCTAACTTTATCTTTTGATAAAGCGGAGAATCTTTTCTAAAATTAAATTTTCGAGTAAGATAAACAGCTAATTTTTCTGGCGACCAGGTATTTGAAGGTTTGTCTTCAACATCATATCCAAAAAGTTCTAAAGCCAAGCTTTTATCAACTCTTTTTTGATTACCGTTTATTGTAGCGAAAAGATATGCTTGATAAGGATTGGGTAAATCCAAAAATATGGAGCAGACTAATTCTATATCCTTAAATTGTTCTTCTGTATAAGAGAACGCATTAAGCCTATGTTGACCGTCAATTATTAGTGATGAAACTTCTGACGGAATTTTTATTTCAAAGCAATCAGAAATAGAAGTTGGATGTATACTCCATCTTTTAGACTGCTCTTCTATAATATTTCCTTCATTGTCAACGTTTGCGGCAACTAAAATAGAAGTAGGAAAACACATCTCGGCAGATTTTATAAAATTCGCGATTGCCTTTAATCTCGGCAATTTAAGAGGTCTTTGATTTCCGACCAATTTCCCCTCTTTATTATAACGAGCAACAGAAGATGTTGAAATCTCAAGTAAATCTTTTGCTTTGATTTTTGCAATAAAGAAGTCTCCAAGAGGTTGACTAACTCTTTATTCCATATATTTTTTCATACGATAATATAATTCTATATATCTCCTCCAAGTGGACTTGTCGGATTTTTGAAAATATTTCTATTTCTATTCTGATACCACCACAACCAGCAATATAAGAAATAAACAAGTATAGATATAATTAGAGCAGCAATTTCAGATCGTTTAAGAATACCAACTACTATAATTGATGCCAATAATGGTACAACTAACCATGCAATACCGTAAAAGTCATCGTTGTCATCTCTAGTTTCTGACTTGTTGTCTATCATTTCTAAGATTCTTTCTGCAGAAGCACATACAGAAGCAATAGCAATTGTAATTAATCCAATTGCCACGTCTTTACATCCTATATCCAGAAACAGAATAGACATCCATATGCTACTAGATCCACATATTAAGAAAAATAATATGAAGAACATCACTTTGCGCCTATGTGATTTTATCCAGTCCAGAATTTTTTCTTATATTATTTTTCTTTCCAATACTGAACAACTTCAAACAAATCTCCTTTTTGCAACTCTTTAATGTTAGATACGCATTGTCCATTATCTAATTTTTCAAGATTTCGCATAGTTCGAGATCCATCCTTTTCACTCAGACCTAAGAATTTGTTTATTGCTTTTGTGTTATTGAGGTCGTTTATCGGTAAAAGAAATGCAGTTTCACACTCTTGCGAAAAATCGAAATTACCTTGATTATATTCCGATATGCCTTGAGAGAGAAGAACGATAGAAACTCCATATGAGCGAATTTTCCTAAGCAAGACTTCTAAAATCTCCAAAGACTTCTTTTCACGGAATAGATCGTGAGCCTCATCAATCATTAACACGTAACGCATACTTCGGTTGCCATCAACGACTTCTGTACCACCCATATTTGTGAATACATTGAAGATGTAGTTGATGATAAGAAAAATTGATGTAAATCGAACAGTACTATCCAATTCACCTGATAATGAAAAGTAATAATTGTTGTTTAGAAAGATACTTGGGTCGTTGACTTTTGAAGCGAAGAGTTCATACTCACTCAAACGCTCCATAATCTCTGTAAGAGTGTCACGGTTATCACCTACTGATTCTATCACTAAATCGTAAATTTCCTTTAACGAAGGGTGTTTTCCATCTTTATGTTGAACAAACGCTTCTTTCGTAGCATCTTTTAGTGTTTGCTGTTGTTTCTTGCCTATATTGGAGTATTTAGCAATAATATCAACGAATTTATTTATACCTACAAGTTTGTTCTTTTCATTAACATTATCAATGAATGAAACTGGATTCAATGGAAATGGTGTATGAGGCGCATTTATACATTCCGTATGAGTTTCTGTAAAAAGAAATCACTCATTTTATTCCTGTCATCTTCACTTAGTCCCTTAAAATCAAGAAACAGGAAATTGACTTGACCTTGTGTCTGCTTATATAGTTGACGAAGAAACTCAAGATTGCAAATTGAGTTTTTCCAGAGCCAGACTTTCCTGCTACAGCAATATGTTGATTGTTGTAGCGAGGTAGAATCGTTGAAGCAACAATATATATCCTCTCTTGTTACGATATTATATCCCACTTTGATTTTAATAGGACCAGAAAACACACTTTTTGTGATGTGTTGATTTCTATTTTCAACGCAATCAGAATCTTTCGGGAGTATCTTCAATCATATCAATTCCCTTTCTGAAATATTCAGTTAAGAAATCGAAGAAAGTATATTGTGGATTATTTTCAAACAGGTAATTTATCTTTTCTAATCCATGATCAATGTGCAGTTTTATATACTTGGGGATAAGCTCATCATTTTTAGTTATTCCATATGCCTGACAAATTAAGGCAATATAGAAATCTCTATACTGTCCATCGAATAGGATATGGTCCTTGTATTCTTTTCCTTGTGAATCGTATGCAGAAAATTCCTGTTGAGTAAAGCGTTTACCTGTAGACAAAGAATAGCCTAATGCAATACGAGCTATCACATTTTCTTTTGTACCCCCAGTAAGTTTTTTTGTTAATTGGGTTACAATGGCTTGGTTTTTCGCCAGATGTTTTAATGTTAATTTGCATATCCGCTATTGTTATATTCTTCAAAAAGATTTTCTGGTTTCACTTCAACAAAGTGCGAACCATCTTTTTCATTGTTTATCAAATAGGATTTATTTACGATTGGCTGAATATATTGATATTCTTCTTCCGTCAATTCTTTTTTTTTAAGAAGAGGAAATAGAATCACTTGTTTTGAAACATTTGGATAGAACTTCGTGAGTACATTCTTTGTATGTTGCGGGTCAAATTTCTGCATTGGGCTATCTATGAAAACAGGAAACTCAATTTCTGTTTCATCAACCAAAAACACTTAATAGTGCAGATGCAAACATCTGACGTTCTCCCATGGAAAGAATGCTATTATCAATTTTCTTATCATCATATCCAAATAGGCAAATGTCAACATCATCGCCATTGCCATTGATGTCAACAATTACCTTTTAACAAGATTGGTCTTGTGCAAATATGATTGAAGTTTTACTTCTAGTTTCTTCGCAAGTGCCTTTTTCTTTTCTTCCTTAAAACGAATAAGGAATTTTTGTATTGTATTGATTAGGCGCGCAGCTTCATTGTCAACTGCACGGTTCTGATCTGAAACATTTATTTTTTAGAGAGAATCTCCTTTTGCTTTTTATGAGCAATCACTTGTTCTTTAAGTAACTCTATTTCACTTTGTCTTTTCCCGATTTCTACACCGATGGAATCTATCTGACGATCGATATTTTCTTTTCGGGTTCTCAAATCCTGAACATAATCACTCTCTGCTTTTTCTCAGCCTCTCGAATATTCTTTTCGATTGTGTATAATTCAGATTTGGCTTTGGTATATTTATTAATTAGATTCTCAAAAGAAGATTTACTATCTTTGATTTTCGCAATAAGATGCATAAACTCTTCAATCTGTCCCTGGCTAAAATCAAGCAATGTGCTGAAGTGTTCAAACTTACTTTCATCAGAAACATTATAAAAATGCTTTTTGATGAGTTGCCTGATTTGATGTTCATAGAAATCTCTGGTCTTTATATCAATTGAGAAAGGGAGATCCTTCTTTGCTTCTTCAATATCGCCGAGTATGACATCAGTTTTATCATTAACTCCTTCCAGTTGAAGTTTATTCTGTTTATACGCTTTTTCTGTTTCTAATTGTGTTGCAAGTTCAGACATAATACCTCCTGCCAAGCCAAATGGAATAAGGCTGTATAAATCTTTAAGGCTGTCATCTGCTTTCCTTAGCACTATGTCAAGCTCCGCCTTCCTACTATTTAATTTCTGCAATTCGTCTACAGACATAGTATCGCCTTCACGAATCAATTTTGATTGAAGTTCGGCTGAATTATGACGTTTAAAAACTCGGTCTTCTTCCAGATTACTAATTTCCTCAGTCAACCTATCAATTTCACCCTCTTTGAAATCAATATCTGCGATTAGTCCATTAAACTCGCGTTTCTCTTGAGGTTTAGCAGATGACTTTCTATAGTCATCCTGGATTCTGACCAATTCATTTTTTAGATCTTCATATTTTTTTGTATTCCAAGAACTTGAGAATATGCAAGACTTAAATCCTTTCGTTGTTCTGGAGTATTTATTTGAGCAAATGAAACTATTTTTTCTGCATCAAAGAAAAAAGAATTTTGCAATCTCTATTGGAAGTATGTAATCCCGAATAAATATTTCCTCTTCTTTTGCAATTTCCTCTTTTGATCCCGTGAACAAATCGTTTTTCCGGCCATCAATCAGAATTTCTAACTCGTCATCATAATTCGTTGCACTATCATAGGAACGAACAATTGTTATCTCGGTGCAAGGCGTATCTGGAATTTCTACATCCGTAAATGTAACGGACACAGAGAATCGAGTTTCGCCTTCTTTCTGTGCAGCAAAAAGTGAGACTATTACCTATGTATTTACTATAACCTCCTTTTTCGTCAATTTCTTTACGGTATAGTTCATCAACTTTTCCCATATTCTTACCATATAGGCACCAAACTAATGACATGAGAAAAGTTGTTTTGCCAAAACCATTATTACCACTGACGATAATCAGATTCCTATTCCCATCGGGAAAAAAGTTCAATCTTATTCTTCCCTTTATAAATTCGGAAATTATTAAGTTCTATTTCGCGTATCGTCATGATTTCTTTTTGTTTACAAATTCCTCTAAACGAGACTCAATTTCTGTTTTCAAGCCACGGCGTCGTTGCATAAGTGACTTGCTTTTCTGAAGCATAAGAAGTTGCTCTATTAATTCACCTTCTTCAAGGTTCTCTTGGCAAATTTCTTTCATCAAATCTGCTTCCAATTTGTTTTTTATCTTGCCCTCTTCCATATTTAATGAGGAATTATAGATTTTGTTATATATTTCTGATACTTGATATGCAAAGTTAAAATCTCGATACCAATTCACTTGAATTGCAATCAATTCTTGATCTGTAATGAGTTTTATTTCAGGATTATATTGTTGCAATTCATGTTGAACATTTAACAGCCCTTCCAACATTTTCGCTCTATATGTGAAAGTGTAGGGTCCCATATCGTTCACGGCTCTTCTCCCATCCCGGCGCAACGGGAACCGATTCTCAATGATATTCCGTTCTTGATCCAGCTTTAACCTAAAATCATAAAGCGGTTGCATCCATTCTCGGCCATTTTTTATAAGCGAACGCATGGACTTATCATCCTTCACAACAGTGCAAGTCCAACAGCCGAAACGACTTTGACCACAAGAACCATGACTTTTGTCTGTTACAACGGTTGGACATTCGTAATCGTCCGCACTTGCATCAACATAAATGTTAAACAGGATTTTGTTATCAAATCCCCAGGGTGATGGAATGGTATTTATTATATACCAGACTTCTTCCAACATCAATTCTTTGATTGGTGCATAGACATATGTATTTGCCAACAGAGTATGATTGGTAAGTCGCTTGCCATGAATTTCATGTTTCTTGATGGAACGAGCGCGAGTCGCACTTTCTGCTTTTCTTGTTCCAATTAAAATTATAGCTTCCCCACACTCGTCAACTTGTTCTATTATAAAACGAGCTGTAGGCTTAATCTTCATTTTCTCAGTACACCATCTAAATGCTGTGTTTGGAACAGGATAACCTTTCCCTATAACATTCACCCAAAAAGAATCTTCCAATCGAGGCGTAGTCTTCCGAACAAAAATAGGCAAGTCTTCTTCTCTTGCTTTTTTTTTTCTATCTGTTCAAGAACTTGGTCAACATACGATGCAATTATAGGATTTTCAACCATTGTATCATTACATACGACATATATTGGTCTACGAAGTTGAAATGGCCCCGGTAGTTCTTTTAATTTTTCAAGCGCAATCCATACAAGCATTAGTAATACAGTAGAATCCTTTCCCCCACTGAATCCTATAATCCATGGTCGGGTAGACTCATCAGCATACGCATACTGGTCAAGAATTTCATCTATTATATATTCAATACGTTTATTCCTCATTTTGGATTTTTATCATAAATCTGACATCCGATTTATAGGCTAAAAAGTTTTAAAGTCCTTATTTACCAAATCGTTCAATTCTACATCTAATAGGTGTGATATTTTAATTAGGGTTTCAATATCTGGCTGAGAACTATTCGTACACCATTTTGAAACGGTGGATGGGTTGACATTTAATTGCTCACACAGCCATTTATTTGTCCTCTTCTTTTCTGCTAAAACTACTTTCAGACGATTTATATCTGTTTCCATATTGGCAAAATTTGTTATTTGCTCACAAAAAATAGTGATTTTATTTCACTTAGCAAAAGAAATAATTGAGTTTACGGTAAAATTGACCTAAAATACTGATTTGAATCAGTATAATAAACGTTATAAAGTATCTATAGAGATTTGGCTATGCCTTCTATTTATATGTTTCCAATATGCTTAGTGTCAGAGTTGGAATTGAAAGTGTCCAAGTTAGTATTCATTTGTCTGCGTAAACAATGCGTAAACAAACGGTTTCAGTTAGGGGTATTTAGTGAGTCTCATAGGAAATAGAGAAATTTGTAACTAACTGCATTCAATAAAGATTGGATAACGAGCTATCACGGAACGTCATCTTATCGTTCTCATAATCTGGAGGTCATAGGTTCAAGCCCTATCTGGTCCACTACTTATAAAAAAAAGCACTTGCAATTTTTCGCAAGTGCTTTTTGTTTTGTTTTAATCCATGACGGTTTGCGGAAGATGTGGGCGGTTGGTAGCTGCAAGGCTGGGTGTGTCTCGTGTGGCTGTGGGTATGTTGTGCCGCATGTTAGCCGGATTTGTTTTTGAAACCGATGTGTGAATGATTTTGGGGGATGTTTTCCCGCCGGCGTTGCCGCTGTAAGGAAGCGAGGCATTGTTAGCCACCGAGAGGATATTGCTTACAGCATCGAAGGTGTAGTCGTTGTCCATGATGGTCTTGTTGCCGCTGTTCATGCGAGTTTGCTTAGACGACGGTGGTTGTCGTAGAGCCGATAATTCTTATATTAACAACTCTCTGTCTGGAGCATAACCGTATACCCATATCTTGTAACGATATTAACTATTCATTAATTTCAATTTTCATGACTCTTGCAAAAATAGTTATATATGGATATATCGACTGATATTTTTTCCCATCTTTCTAACCAATCTTTACTTCTTTTTAGTTCTTCTTTATCACCCGTAGTACTGTAGGAATAGTATTGACATGATTTTAATTTGCATACAGTTTCCGTCGCACCATCTGAATGTGGATCAATAAAGACACATAGTGTTTTATCTTTACAAATAAAAATATCAGCTGTGCCTATATTGGAAATTCTAAGATAATTATCTTTTTGGCGGTAATACTCCCCAATATTTATAAGGTGTTATATAGCATCCTTTATATGTTTTCCAAACAGTGAACTCTACTTCATTGATAACGTAAAAAGTTCTATACCAAATTACACTAAATAAAACAGATGCAAATATACAGAGTCCGAGAAGGAAAGATTTTTTTTACCTTTCCTCCTCATAAAATATTTATGAGAATGTATTCGATGCAAATCCATGTCTTATATTTATTAGAAATAATTTTTTTCGCTATTTTCCAAATAACGATTTAACCTTGTAAAGGTAGCATAATTATCTTTAGTGGCTTGCAACTGTTGAGCATATTTTGTTTGTACAAATATTCGTTTGGACTTATAGTTTTGGGGGTTGTGAAAAGCTGCGCAGTGGGGATACGAATGAAAAATGCACAAAAATAGGATACACATATTCCTTTGCGTTCTGCCGCGCACCCAATATCTTTGCAGCGTAATTAAAAAATCAAAAGAAAATGACTGACAATAAAACTATTGGAGAGCTTATAGAGCTTGAGGTTCGCAGGCAGGGAATTTCCATTACCGGTTTTGCGGAGATGATATGTTGCCAAAGAAATAATGTGTATGACATTTTTAAGCGCGACAACATAGACATTAAGTTGCTGAAGAATATTTCAACGCTTTTGAAACGCAATTTTTTCAGGGAACTTGCCGAAGCCCCGGAGCTAATAACCGACAAAGAGGAAACTACCGATGAGGAAAAAAGAACCGAAAAAGCCGTGTCGCAATTTCTCGAAGTGGTTCCGATGTTTTACATAAGTTGGGGAAATCTTCCGCCATAGTCTTTTGCAAAATGAGTGAGGACGAGGAGGCAAATCCCAAGCTTCCCGATTTTGGTTTGCACGATTACTTCATCACCTTCACCATTGGCGAAACTCTCAAAGAGCGTATGGGTGAAAATCCGCTTATTCAGATAACTTCCGTTTCTGATGATAATGGTTGTGTAGTGGAGCTTTGTAAGAATAAAATCTATGATTCTGTGAGTCTTAACGTTAAAGTGGATTACAAAACCTCTGACGAGTGGTGCAAGGTTCTGACTTTTTGTTTTTGAAACTTATGTAAAACAAGGAGGAAATAACAATGCTGACAAATTCAATGCTAAATGATTATACGGAGATAAGAGAGTGTACTTATAAGGGTGAACGTTATTCTGTTCGTAATAATGGCGCAGTGTTTCGTCATGAACGTGAGGGGAAAAGAATAAGAAAGAATGATGACATTTGGACATTTGGGAAGCCTAACATGAATAACGGATATATGGAATTTGGCTCGGAAAAAGTACATCGTATCGTTGCTTTTTGCTTTTCTCGGTGAACCCCTACGCCACAACATGTAGTAGACCATATTGATACTAATCGCAGAAATAATAGACCCGAAAATCTAAGGTGGTTAACTAAGTTGGAAAACTCTTTGAACAATCCTATAACAAGAAAGAAGATAGAGTATCTTTGCGGAAGTGTAGAGGTTTTCATAAACAACCCTGCTATAATACAGGAATTTGCTAATAAAAATCCAAATTACGGATGGATGAGAACCGTTACGGCAGAGGAAGCAAAAGCTTCTTATGAGAGGTTGTCTAAGTGGGTAGAATCGAATAACGGAGTTAAGTCTTCTAATGAATCTTTTGGAGAGTGGATTTACAGTCCTTTTGATAATAATTTTCAAGAAGAGGAAAGTCTATGGAGAAGATCTTATCCGAAAACTTTAGAGCAGAAAGAAAATTTGGCTTTTACCGAATCTACTGAAGAATACCTGACAGAATCATTAACAAAAAACGCAGTACAAAAAGAAGTTGGGTTACTCCTACAGAATTTCCTTTGTGCCCGTCTGAAATAAGAGAGAATCCGTTGAAGGATTATCTGAATAATCTAAAAAAAGAGGGCTGTTGTAACAAAAAAAATCAATATGCCAAGCATTTTGTGGACAGGTTTGCTTTATGCAACGAAAACCTACTTGCAATAACCACATATACACACAAACAAATAAAGAACTATTCTATGATTTCTGTAACGTATGAGAAAGGAAAATTTGTTCATGAGGGAAGAACTTTTTCGAAAGGAGAGGTGCAAGGAAAGCTTTGACTTTAGCGAAAGGTCTTGAGTGGAAAGGTAGAGATGGTATAGATGATTATTGTTAAATATATTTGAAATGAAAAGACTTTTTATTGCGTGCGCGATGACAGTGATGATTTTCGCGGCATCTGCGCAAAACGTTACGAATTATCCTGCAACTGACGAAAAACATCCGAGGTTGCGAGGTACAAGCTGTATGCTACAAACAACATGTGGACTTTCCTGAAACTCGATACGAGGAACGGCAGAATATGGCAGGTGCAGTGGTCGTTCGAAAGCGATAAGCGTTATGAAAGCGTGCTGTCTTCCACAAATCTTTCGCGTGGGGAAAATGAGGTGAATGGTCGTTTCGTTTTGCATCCCACCACCAATAATTTCAATTTCATAATGCTTGACCGGGTGAAAGGGGATACTTATCAGGTGCAATGGTCGCAGGAGCCGGATAAGAGAATTATCGTGCCGATAGAATGATTATGGTCGGGACAATTTAGTAAAAGCAGTGTCGTAGGAACATTTAATGCGAAAACAAGGTGCAGCCCCGTGTGTTTACACCTTGTTTTTTTTGTTTGTACGGATATGCGTTTGGATTTATAGTTTTTCGGGTTGTGGGAAGCGGCGTGCGGGATGTCCGAAAAAACATAAGGCATCTTGTAAAAAAATACAAGCCATGTATTTTTTAAAATACAAGGCACTTATTTTAAAATATGTGCCTTATATTTTTGGCGATTCCAAGTCTTTGATAAACAACAACTTACAAAGTTGTGGGAATAATGGGTAATTGCCTGGTTTTTAGCTTTTTGCAAAAAACGCCGGGATTTGGAATTTTTGCGGTATGCGGTGTGGTTTTTTGCAAGATGCAGTATGACTGCGTTGCATTCGCAAATTGCTGCGTACTTACAGGGGTCGGCATCGAAATATATGTTCACGCGATATTCGCGACGGACTTCTTTGGCACACCTGCGCAGAAATTCTCTCACTTTCACCGGAGATGCCGTGGGAGGTACTTTGAGCATCACCTGGCGTATGTATTCCAGTTTTACGCGAGCCACGGGTGGGCTTGCAGGTCCGAGCATGTTGTCGCCGAATACGGGTTGCAACTTGCAGCACAGGCTGCGGGCGGCATCGTCGGCACGGTTGGCAAAGCGGTTTCTTATGAATGCATATATCAGGCGGCAGTATGGGGGAAACATGAACAGTTGGCGTTCCTGCATCTGGGCTTTGTACATGGCGGAGTAGTCGTTGCGAACCACCTGGTCTATCAGTTCCGATTCGGGTTGCGAGGTTTGTAAAATCACAATGCCTTGTGTGCTGCGCCGTCCTGCTCTTCCCGCCACTTGCGACATCATTTGATAGGCTCTTTCGTAACTCCGGAAATCGGGAATGTTCATTGCGGTGTCGGCATTCAGTATACCCACCACTTTCACACGGTCGAAGTCCAGTCCTTTCGAGACCATTTGTGTGCCTATCAGTATGTCGGTATTGCCGTTTCGGAAATCCGACAGAATGGAATCGTATGCCGTGCGTCCGCGAGTGGTGTCGAGGTCAAGGCGGGCGGTTTTTGCATCGGGAAACACAGTTTTCACATCGGCTTCAACCTGTTCCGTGCCTATTCCGTGGTTTCCTATGTGTGTGCTTCCGCATTTGGGGCATCGGGAGGGCACTGCGTATGTTGCGCCGCAGTAATGGCAGGAAAGACGTTGGGATGTTTGATGATAGGTGAGGCTTACGTCGCATTTTTTCGCACTTGGGAATCCATCCGCAGTCGCGACATTCGAGATAAGAAGCGTATCCTCTGCGGTTTTGAAACAGAATGATTTGCTGGTGTGCCTCGAGTGCTTTTTTGCATTTCGCTTATAAGTTCGGGCGATAACGATGTGCGCATCATCTTTTTGCGTCGCAGTTCCTTTATGTCCTCAACTCTTATCTCGGGCAACAGGACTTCGCCAAATCTTTCGGTGAGCGAAACGCAAGCATACTTGCCTGCGTGGGCGTTTGTATAGGTTTCGAGGCTCGGGGTAGCCGTTCCCAAGAGTGTTTTTGCCCCCTGCATGCGGGCAAGAACTATTGCGGCATCGCGGGCATTGTATCTGGGTGCCGGGTCTTCCTGTTTGTACGACGGTTCGTGCTCTTCGTCCACAATCACAAGCCCCAGGTTTCGGTGGGGAAGGAACAGGGAACTTCTCACTCCCACTATCAGACGGTAGGGATTGGGCGACATTTGTTTTTTCCATATTTCCACTCTCGTTGTCGGGAAATTTGGGTGATAAACGCCCATGTCGTCGCCGAAGAACAGACGCAGGCGGTTGGTTATTTGTGTTGTGAGAGCTATTTCGGGCAATAAATACAATACGCTGCGTCCTGCTGCGAGGGCGCGGGCAATGAGGTGTATGTATATCTCGGTTTTTCCGCTCGATGTTACTCCGTGGAGCAGACAGATGTCTTTGGTGGAGAACGATGCGGCAATGGCGTTGTATGCCGACTGTTGTGCTTTCGAAAGAGACTGTGGCGGCATGCACGCCGAGCGGGTGCTTTTTAGTCGCGTTATGTCCACTTTCATGACTTGAAGCACACCGTTTTTGCGGAGAGTGTCGAGCGGACTCGTACTGCTGTTTGCCGCTTTCAGAAGTGCCTGCTTGGACACGGGACGCAGTATGTTGCGGTTACGTAGTTTTATTGCCGCCGTGGCAGAACTCATCCTCAGGTATTCCTCAAGCACTTTCAACTGCTCTTTTCTGTTCTGCAACGAAAGTTTCAGGTTCTCCAATTTCTTTTCGCTGAAATATTCCTTGGCAAGCTCCACTCTCGTTTCCTGTCTTGCCTTGTATTTCGAAGCAACCACCTCGTTCACTCTCACAACTCCTTTGTCGTAGAGCGAGCGTACCGTTGACATGATGTTTTTGCAGCCTGTTTTCGATTCGAGAACGCTTACGCTCATCTTGCCGTCGGTTGCGAGCATGTCCTTAACCCTTTGCTCGCGTTCGCTGAGCGTTGCGTTTCCGTCGTCATCGGAATTGATTGTGATAATGCTCTCGCTTGCGAGTTTCATTCCCGCAGGCATTGCTGCCGTCATCACTTCGCCGGGCGAACATATATAGTAATCGGCAATCCATTTCCAGAAAGAAATCTGTTCGGTGGTAACAACGGGTTGCGAATCCAGCACTTCGGCTATGGGTTTTATCTCGAATTCTCCGCCCGGAGCGTTGTCGTGGACTTTAACTACTATTGCCGAGTATTTCTTTCGCTTTCCGAATTCCACGACAACACGTTTGCCAACCACAACATCCCGCTCCATTTCGGGCGGGATGCTATATGTGAAGCTCCCGTCCAATGGTACGGGAACCAAAACGTCGGCAAATTTCATTCAGGTATGAAATAAACTGTTTTCTGTGGGTGCGGCGGTTATTTTTGGTCGTAAGCGTGCTTGGGATAATCCACTGTATAGTGGAGTCCGCGGCTTTCCTTGCGCTCGATGGCCTGTCGCGTAATGAGGTAACCCACGTTAATCATGTTGCGCAGTTCGCAAATGTCGCGCGTAGCCTTCACGCGTTTGAAAAGTTCCTCTGTCTCTTCATACAAAAGGTCAAGGCGCGTCCATGCACGGTGAAGTCGCAGATTGGAACGCACAATGCCTACGTAATTAGACATGGTTTGTCCCACTTCTTTCACATCCTGTGCAATCAATACCTTTTCTTCGTTGGTCATTGTGCCGGTGTCGTTCCATTCGGGCACCTTTTCGTTAAAACCATACTCGTCAACGTGAGCCAGACTGTGGTCGGCGGCAGCCTTGGCATAGACAACGGCTTCGATAAGCGAGTTGCTTGCAAGACGATTGCCTCCGTGAAGCCCCGTGCAAGAGCATTCGCCCACGGCATACAGGCGATGAATGGAGGAACAAGCATTCTCGTCCACCTTTATTCCCCCGCAGAGGTAATGGGCACAGGGGCCACGGGAATGTAATCCTTTGTAATGTCAATGCCTATGGAAAGACATTTCTTATATATGTTGGGAAAATGTTTTTTTAGTCTCTTCGGGGTCTTTGTAAGTAACATCCAGACAAACATGATCGAGACCGTGTATTTTCATTTCATGGTCTATTGCGCGGGCTACGATATCTCTCGGAGCAAGTGAGAGGCGTTTGTCGTATTTCTGCATGAATTCTTCGCCGTTGGGTAGTTTCAGTATTCCTCCATAGCCGCGCATTGCTTCGGTAATGAGATATGCGGGGTGGGTTTCGCCCGGGTGGAAGAGTGCCGTGGGATGAAATTGTATGAATTCCATGTCTTTCACGGTGGCTTTTGCCCTGTAAGCCATGGCAATACCGTCTCCGGTGGCAATATTCGGGTTTGTTGTTGTGGCATATACCGCTCCCACGCCGCCGGTGGCGAGAATTGTTACCTTTGAAAGGAAAGTGTCTATTTTCTTTTGTGTCGGGGTCAAGGACGTATGCGCCGTAGCATTCTATGTCCGGGGTTCGGCGCGTAACTTCTATGCCCAAATGGTGCTGGGTTATGATTTCCACGGCGAAATGATTCTCGAGCACACAAATGTTAGGCTCGCTTTTTACGGCTTCTATGAGTCCGCGCTGTATTTCAAAGCCCGTGTCGTCGGCGTGGTGCAGAATGCGAAATTCGAATGTCCTCCCTCGCGGTGCAGATCGTATGTGCCGTCGCTCTTTTTTTGTCGAAGTGAACTCCGTTTTCCACGAGAAATTTAATGCCGTCGGGCGCGCCTTTCACCACTTGCTCCACAGCTTTGGGGTCGCTTATAAAGTCGCCCGCTATCATTGTGTCTTTTATGTGTTTCTCGAAGTTATCAATTTTCAAGTTGGTAACCGAAGCCACGCCGCCCTGAGCTTTGGCGGTGTTAGCCTCTTCGAGTGTGGTTTTGCATACGAGTGCCACTTTTCCTTTGCCGCTGCGTGCCACACGAAGGGCATAACGCATGCCTGCCACGCCGGAACCTATTATCAGGAAATCGAATTTACGAATCATTGCCTTTTTTATGTTAGAATGTTTTTACAAAGCTACTGAAAAAAGTGGTTATATCCGACAATTATTTCCCAAAAAGCGCAAAATCGGTGAGGTTTGTCGTTCGGTAGTGTACGGTTTTACACCGGGGTTACCAAGGAGAACAATGGCGGAGTGCGTGTGAAAAAGCCTGTGATGCCGGATTCCGGCACGTAGGAAAGTTTTTCTAAGGCTTTGTTCCCTGGTACATACGCTTTATATATGAATGGTTCGACACTGATGCGTACCCCCGGTGTTCGCGAGCTGATAAATATGCATTTTCGGTGGAAAAATTCAGAAAAAAGAGGGCAAAAAATCGGGCTTTGTAAGTTGCTGTTTTTCATACATTTGAAAACGCGAAAAATACAAGGCATATATTTTGAAATACAAGGCACTTGTTTTTAAAATATGTGCCTTATGTTTTGAAAACATGTGCCTTATGTTTTTTGCGGAAAATATTCCCATGCATAAAATAACGCATATCGCGGCTTTTCGTGGCGGTGGAAAATTTGTAATTTTGCAATCCGATGAAACTAAGTTACTTTGCTTTTTGTGTATTGTTGATAGCGTTTCCGCTGTGTGGCGGGGCGCAGACTGTGATTCCTGTTTCCGACGGCGACACAACCATTGCGGCGCGTAACGACACGGTTGCGATTGCGGAGGACAGCATTGCGGCTGCGGGCGATTCGCTTCTGCCGTGGGCGGAAAGGGTGAGGCAGCGCATAGACCGCCTTGTGGCTGTGCCCATGTTTGAAACTTCGCTCACGGGAATAGGTGTGTATGACATTACAGCCGATTCGCTGGTTTATTCGAGGAACATTCGCCAAACCATGCGCCCTGCAAGCACGGAGAAAGTGCTTACGGCCATTACGGCGTTGCAGCAGCTGGGCGGGTCTTACCGTTTTGAAACGTCGCTTTACACGGAAGGGGCGGTGGAAGACTCGGTGCTTAAAGGCAATGTGTATATAAAGGGGGAATGGACCCTATGTTCGGGCACGACGATATGCGTGCGTTTGCGGCGGCATTGTGGGAAACGGGCATTGACAGCATTGCGGGAGAGATAAGAACCGACATTTCCGTAAAAGACACCCTGAAGTGGGGCGAGGGATGGTGTTGGGACGACGACATGCCGCCATTGCGCGCCCTGCTTTACAATGGAAGAGACAGGTTTATGCCCGAGTTTTTCAATGCGCTTGACGAGCAGGGCATAAAGTATCAAAGGACATACGCTGTGAGGAAAGTGGAAACTGCAAAGTGCCTCGTAACGCGCTATCATACCATTGACCAGATTCTCATGCCCATGCTCAAGGAGAGCGACAATACTTATGCGGAATCGCTTTTCTATCAGCTCGGGGCGCAGGACAAACGCGACTATGCCGGAGCCAAACACTCGGTGGCAAAGGTAAAGGCTATGATTTCGAAAATGGGACTCGATGCCTCGCGATATGTGGTGGCGGACGGAAGCGGTGTGTCATTATATAATTATGCATCGCCCGAATTGCTGATGAAAGCCCTTGTCTTTGCCCGTTCGCGCTCTAACATTTACGATCATCTCTATCCCGCACTTCCCGTGGCAGGAGTGGACGGTACACTCGAGCGACGTATGCGCGGCACGGCGGCACAGTATAACGTGCATGCCAAGACCGGCACGCTTGAAGGAGTGATAACGCTTGCGGGATATGCCACATCGCCCGAAGGACACGAGCTTGCTTTCGCAATATTCAACCAGGGAGTGCTGCACGAACGCAATGCGCGGAATTTTCAAGACCGTGTGTGCCGCGCCATGACCGAAAAGTGATGTAAAAAGCCTTTGTCGGGTTTGCATTCCGCGCAATGTTTCCGTCTGAAAAGGTTCGGGCGGCTTTTGATGTTTCGTGCGCCGCGTTTTTTCACAGTTTGTCTTTTGTGGAAATTTAGGAATTGTATAACTTTGCACGTGCATTGAAATGCTTTTTAACAACGAAACATTAACATCAATAATTAAATCCAACAATCTATGTGGTTATATGATTCATCTGTTGGAAAGAAAGTGGTTATGTCGATAAGCGGCATAGCCTTGATTCTTTTCCTCACGTTTCACGCCGCTATGAACATTGTGGTTCTCTTTTCTGGAGAAGCCTACAACAGCGTGTGTGAATTTCTCGGCAGCAATTGGTATGCCGTGGCAGGAACTTTGGTTCTCGCTTTCCTGGTAGCTTTGCACTTTGTGTATGCGTTCATCCTTACACTTCAGAACCGCAAAGCCCGTGGTACTAATCGCTACGCCGTAACGGCACGCCCCGGCAAAGTGGAATGGGCTTCGCAGAACATGTTTGTGCTCGGCATTATAGTAGTGCTGGGTCTGCTGCTCCACCTCTACAACTTCTGGGCAAACATGATGCTTGCCGAACTCACCGGTAACGCAGGTGCTTGCGGCATAGAACCAACCGATGGCGCGGCATTCATAGCTCAGACTTTCGGCAATCCTGTTTACGCGCTGATTTACATTGTTTGGCTCGTGGCTCTCTGGTTCCACCTCACCCACGGCTTCTGGAGCGCATTCCAAACACTCGGTATCAACGGCAAAACATGGTTCTGCCGCTGGAAAGTGATAGGCTCTGTTTACGTAACAGTGGTTGTGCTTGCATTCGTGGCTGTGGTATTGAGATTCGCTCTCTGTGGCGGAGCTTGCTAATCCCTTATCCAAGTTTATAGAAAACAAATAGGGGACGGCATGAAAGGCAGTTCCCGATTAAAATAAGAAACAAAGATATGTCAACTATAGATTCAAAAATTCCTGAGGGTCCTATATCACAAAAAAATGGACCAACTATAAAGCTCACCAGCGTTTGGTGAACCCCGCCAACAAGCGTAAACTTGATGTCATTGTTGTGGGTACGGGTCTTGCAGGTGCTTCTGCCGCTGCATCGCTTGGCGAAATGGGTTTTCACGTTTTGAATTTCTGCATTCAGGATTCCCCGCGCCGTGCACACTCTATTGCTGCGCAGGGTGGTATAAACGCCGCAAAGAATTATCAGAACGATGGCGACTCTGTATATCGTCTATTTTATGATACTGTAAAGGGTGGCGACTATCGTGCTCGTGAGGCAAATGTATACCGTCTTGCCGAAGTAAGTGCCAATATTATTGACCAGTGTGTGGCACAAGGCGTTCCTTTTGCCCGTGAATACGGCGGCCTTTTGGCTAACCGTTCATTCGGTGGTGTACAGGTAAGCCGTACGTTCTACGCAAAGGGTCAAACCGGTCAGCAACTTCTTCTCGGTGCCTATTCTGCTTTGATGCGTCAGGTACATGCAGGAACTGTAGAGCTTTACACCCGTTACGAAATGCAGGACGTTGTAATGATTGACGGACGTGCACGCGGTATAATAGCAAAGAATCTTGTAACAGGCAAACTTGAGCGTTTCGCCGCTCATGCTGTTGTGCTCGCAACCGGTGGTTATGGTAATGCTTACTTCCTTTCAACGAACGCAATGGGTTGCAACTGCTCTGCAGCTATGGCAGCATATCGCCATGGAGCATATTTCGCAAATCCTTGCTACGTTCAGATACACCCCACTTGTATTCCTGTTCACGGCGACAAGCAATCCAAGCTTACCCTTATGTCCGAATCGTTGCGTAATGACGGACGTATTTGGGTTCCTAAGAAAATAGAGGATGCCAAGAAACTTCAGAAGGGCGAGATTAAACCTACCGACATCCCTGAAGAGGATCGCGATTACTATTTGGAGCGTCGTTATCCCGCATTCGGTAACCTTGTTCCTCGCGACGTGGCTTCGCGTGCTGCTAAAGAGCGTTGCGATGCAGGTTTCGGTGTAAACAATACCGGTCTTGCCGTTTATCTTGACTTCTCCGAAGCAATCAGCCGTCTCGGTCTCGACGTTGTTCTTCAGCGTTACGGAAACCTCTTTGACATGTACGAAGAAATCACGGACGTTAACCCTGGAGAATTTGTAAAGGAAATAAACGGTGTGAAATATTACAACCCGATGATGATTTATCCCGCCATTCACTACACAATGGGCGGTCTTTGGGTTGACTACGAGTTGCAGACAAATCTTCCCGGTCTGTTTGCAATCGGAGAATGTAACTTCTCGGAACACGGAGCTAACCGTCTTGGAGCTTCTGCTCTTATGCAAGGTCTCGCCGATGGCTATTTCGTTCTTCCTTATACAATTCAAAACTATCTCAGCGACCAGATTACCGTTCCTCACTTCGACACAAAAAGTCCGGAGTTCGATGCTGCGGAGAAAGCAGTGCAGGCTAAGATAGATCATCTCATGAATATAAAGGGCAAGAAGTCTGTTGATGCCATACACAAGGAACTCGGCAAAGTAATGTGGGAATATGTCGGTATGGCTCGCACTAAGGAAGGTCTTGAAACAGGTTTGAAGAAAATTGCAGAGATTCGCAAGGAGTTTGAGACCAACCTATTCGTTCCCGGCAGCAAAGAAGGTTTGAACGTAGAGCTTGACAAAGCAATTCGTCTCAACGACTTTATTACCATGGGATCGCTTATCGCTTACGATGCTCTTCATCGTAATGAAAGCTGCGGAGGTCATTTCCGCGAGGAGTATCAGACTGAAGAAGGTGAAGCAAAGCGCGACGACCAGAACTTCTTCTATGTGGGCTGCTGGCAGTATCAGGGCGACGATTCCAAAGCTCCCGAGCTTACAAAGGAACCGCTCAAATACGAGGCTATTGAAGTCAAGACACGTAACTATAAGAGCTAACAAAAAGTCCGGACTTCTTACTAACAATTAAAAACAAAACTAAAATGGCTAATACAATAAGTTTCAAAATAAGATATTGGAAGCAGGACGGCCCCAAAGATCCGGGACACTTTGATGAACGTGAAATGCGCGACATCCCTACCGACACTTCGTTTCTTGAGATGCTTGATATTCTCAACGAGCAACTTGTTGAGGAAGGCAGCGAACCTTTCGTGTTCGATCATGACTGCCGCGAAGGAATTTGCGGTATGTGCTCGCTCTATATAAATGGCACACCTCACGGAAAGACTGAAACAGGTGCCACAACCTGTCAGCTTTATATGCGTCGCTTCCATGACGGCGAGGTAATAACTGTTGAACCATGGCGTTCTGCTGCATTTCCTGTTATAAAGGACTGCATGGTTGATCGTTCCGCATTTGACAAGATTCAGGCTGCAGGCGGTTATATCAGTGTGCGTACAGGTGCTCCCCGCGACGCAAATGCTATCCTTATTCCCAAGGAAGATGCTGACGAGGCTATGGATTGCGCTACATGTATCGGTTGCGGTGCTTGCGTAGCCGCATGTAAAATGGTTCTGCCATGCTTTTCGTTTCTTCCAAGGTAAGCCAGTTTGCTCTTCTCCCTCAGGGACGTGTTGAAGCTAAGAAGCGCGTGAAAGCTATGATTGCAAAAATGGACGAACTCGGATTTGGTAATTGCACCAATACTCGTGCTTGCGAGGCTGTGTGTCCCAAGAACGAGAGCGTGGCAAACATTGCACGTTTGAATCGCGAATTCATAAAAGCCAAACTTGCCGACTAAGCGCGTAGTCTGACTTTTAATAAAAAGGTAATATAAGGTGTCGCATCACTATGTGGTGCGACACTTTTTGTGTCGTGCCACTTGATGATGCACATATCAAAGTACACT
>VOFC01003026.1_pt1 | contig 23755 bp, 44 predicted proteins | sample 5384161 | NCBI WGS metagenome assembly VOFC01 (sample SAMN12384722, study PRJNA508395) | human gut metagenome | isolation source: healthy gut B | host: Homo sapiens | reverse complement strand
CGGCCAGAAGAATGGGTGCCGGAAGCAGCCCCATTTGAGACCGCCAAAGCTATCGTGTGAAAGAAGGTTATGCCGCCGATCCAGAAGTTGGTAAAGGGTACTCTTGCCCTCCATCGAAGTACTGGAGGTCAAGGATGAGCGGGATAAGTATCTGCACTTCTATCAGGACGAGAAGAAGGCTACCCATCATCTAAGCCAGCGGCTGAAAGAGGTGGAGGCTGAAAACTCTCAGTTCTATGCGATGAAACGTGATTTTAGGCGAGTATGGAATTATTTCGGTGCCGAAAAAGATGCAGCAGGTCATTGGGCTTATGAGGGGAGGAGCAGACGCAGCAAGCGCTTCCCCATCAAGCCGATGTCAACGGAAGAGGCAATATTGCAGATGAACCTGTTTGAGCATGAGTTCTTCGTGTTCCGCGATGAGCAGGCCGACGGTGCAATATCAGTTGTCTATTGCCGCAAAAACGGCGGTTACGGTCTGATAAGCGACGACGCTGAATAAAAAAAATAAATATACAGCTGCCCCACCTTTTGGTGGGGGCAGTCAGTCGATTTAAAGATAGTGCTGCCGAGCAGAGCCGATTGAGCAGCAGGGGAGCACGAGGGGCAAGACCCCTCTCGTAATTGGATTAATAGCCATCAAAAACGTCCGGTACGGACTTTTTTGACAAAGCGTGAGATTTTTCGTGAAAACTTGTTTTCACAAAAATGTGGCGTTGCGCGCAAAAAAGCTGAAGACTTTTTGCACGCTGGGGCAGTTTGAGGATGGAACAAAGATGAATTACACCGAAGTAACGATAGAATGCAAAAAACACCGATGAGACCTGCGACAGGCTCACCGCCCTCGGCGTTGACGGCTTTGTCATCGAAAACGGAGGACGATTTCAAGGCCTTCCTTGAAAATAACCGCCAGTATTGGGACTATGTCGATTCCTCGCTCGAGGAAAGCTATAAGGGCGTTTCGCGCGTTAAATTCTATGTTGAGGATAACGAGGACGGCGCGCGGCTGCTCGATGCCGTGAAGGCGGATTGAGGTGAAAACCGCGCCCGTGTGCGACGCCGACTGGGAAAATAACTGGAAGGGTATTATAAGCCGCTCGAGATCGGCGAAAAGCTCCTTGTCGTGCCGGAGTGGATCGACTGCACCGAAATTGGGCAGAGTTCCGCTGCGCCTCGACCCCGGTCTGCTGTTCGGAACCGGCGCGCATGCAACAACGCATGTAACCATGTGCCTTGCCGAAATTACGCCAGGGGAGGGCAGCGCGCCCTTGACCTCGGCTGCGGCAGCGGTTGTCCCTCGGCATAGGCGCTATCGTTCTCGGCAGCGATTTCTGCACCGCCTGCGATATCGACCCCAAAGCGCCCGATACCGTAATGGAAACGCGGCTCTCAACGATATCGGCGGCGACAAAATGAAGGTCTACGCCGGTGATATAATCGGCGACAAAGCTCAGAGCGCTCCTCGGCGCGGGCTACGATATCGTGCTTGCAAATATCGTTTTCCGATGTTATAATTCCGCTTGCACCGTTTGTGCGCGCTTTTATGGCTCCGGGCGGTGTTTCATCACCTCCGGCATAATCGACGGCCGCGAGGACGAGGTCGCCACTTGCGCTCAAAGCCGCCGGGCTTTAGATGATCGCCCGCCATCACGAGGAGGAGTGGCACTGCTTCGAGTGCGTATGATTTTTGACACGCCGAGATCCGCCCGTTAGGCTTCGCTAACGGCGGATCTTTCAATATCCGGCGATGAAGCGCACGGCGCAGCTTTTTCGCCGCGCTTTATTACGCAAAGCTTCTGCTCGTGCTTGTTCTCCGGCGGCGGAGGCGGCTCGGGCAGAGTCTCGTCGAGCGCGGTCACACGCTGCCACACGCTTTCAAAATTATCAAATTCCATAGTTCTCACCGCTGCATTATATGCCGCCACTTGAAAAAACGTCAGCGCTGTGAGATAATATCGGCAACAAAAAATATTGTGAGAGGGGTCTACTATGCCCAGATTTTTTTGCGCTTGGAACAAATCTGCTCGGCGGCAGAGCGATCATCCGCGGCCGCGACGCAGAAGCATATAAGGTGCTTCGCCTTCGCCCGGGCGAGGAGATGACCATTTGCGACGGCAACGGTACGGACTATAAATGCCGCCTTGTGCGCTCGGATAAGGACGAGGCCGAGGCGGAGATCATCGAGGTCGTCCCGTGCGCGGCCGAGCCTACGGTGTCGGTGCGCGTGCTGTGCGGTCTGCCAAAGGGCGATAAGACCGACTATATCATCCAGAAATGCGTCGAGTCCGGCGCAAAAGGAGATATTTTTCCCGCTCCGAGCGCGTCGATGCAGCGCACCGAGGGCGTTGCAAAAAGCTCGAGCGCTGGAACAGAATAAGCGAGGAGGCGGCAAAGCAGTCGGGGCGCGGCATCATTCCCGAGGTCAGATGGATGAACAGCTTTGTTGAAGCTCTCGATGCCGCAAAGCAGCAGGGAGGACGCCTTCTTCCTGTACGAGACCGGCGAGCGCGAGAGCCTTCGCTCGGCGCTCAGGGGCCGAGAAGCTCGGCTCTGCTGCGGTGATAACAGGCCCCGAGGGCGGCTTTGAGCCGTATGAGGCCGATATGGCGCGCAAGGTAGGGCTTCACGTATGCTCGATGGGCGCGCGCATACTCAGATGCGAAACAGCCCCCGTTGTCGCGCTCACGGCGCTCATGTACGAAAGCGGAAATTTGGAATAAAACTCCGGATGCGGCAGGCAAACGCCTGCCGCGTAATTTTACTGCGAGCTGCTGCTTTCGACAAACATATTTTTCTGCTTTTAAAAGTGCGGTCTGGAGCAATTCTGCTGTATTCTGCGCATCCGGAACTTTTTCCAGCATATCTAAAGCATCGTCGATCGCGCAGCATAAAACTGCATACATTTTTTTCGTGCTCTGTCATGATTTCACTCCTGTTCGGTCTATGTGGCAGCCTAATAGTAGCATGCATAGCCTAAAACGTCTACTGAATTTGGCTATCCTAATACAAAAAAGTGTATTAGGAGGCCAAAATGCGAACAATAGATGCTGTTAAGACCAGAATACTTCGCCTGTGCGAGCAGAGGAACATGAGCATCAACAGACTTGCCACTGCGCGCTGCCGCCGTCGAGCATCAAGAATATCCATACGGCAAAAGCTGCAATCCAAAACTGTTGACGATAAAAATGATATGCGACGGGCTGGATATGACGCTTGCGGAGTTTTTCTCCTCGCCGGAGTTTGACGGCCTTGAGCAGGAGATAAAATAACCGGGACTGCATCGCAGTCCCGGTTATTGTTACCATTTATTCGAGACCTTCTCGGCAAAGCCGGGGAAGTCTTTATTTCGATCACTTTTCCGTCGTCAAGGACAGCCTTGCCGGTGAACAGGCCGAACACCTGGTGCTGATCGCTTTTAATAAGTCCGACGTCGGTGCAGGATGCGCGGTCGAGCACGGGACGGAAGCCCATCTCGAACCTGCCGTCGTCCGAAGTGAAGGTCCACGGCTCCATGAAGGCTTTTCATCGCCGGGAATGTTGAATTTCACCCTGACTGAGCTTATGCGCCTTGCCGTTATAAAAAAGCATGTTTTCAGTCGCTGCGGAGGTGTCGCCGAAACCGTAGCCGATGTTCCAGCCAAAGGGAACGCCGTCCACCGCGCCGGAGGCAGAGCCCCAGTACCATGTGTTTTTGTATGTCCACACGCCGCGCCCCCCAGTCGAGGACGGCGAAGCTGTCCGAGGGATCAAAAACATATGTGTGACCGTCGTAATAATGACCTCACCGCGTGCGCGCATGCAGTTTATCTTCTGGTTATAGTAAAAATGCCCCGGTTTATTGAAGGGCGTTGCTATGACCATGCTCTCCCGGCTCGTCGAAAAGCTCGACCTTGGCGTAAAGCGAGCCGGCAGGACCGAAGCGCTTCATCTGCGCTATCAGCGTGCGCACGCCCGAGCCGTTGTTTTGAAATAAATGCTGTAGTTTTTGCCGATGGCGGTCGTGTCGCCGGTCTTGCTCGTTTCGGGCAGCTTGCGCTTTCCGAGCGGCATGAAGCACATGGGGCTTGTGGTGATCTCCCAGCCTCCTCGAAGTTGAGAAGGCTTATCGAGTCCAGACCCATGTAGCCGTTATCGTCGATGGTGAGGGCAAGGGCAAAGCGGCCGTTGTTTATGAGGTAATAGTCCCATTCCTTGATGCGCATGGGGCTTGCCTTGATGTCCGCGCGCCTGTAAACCGGCAGGGAGCTTCTTGGCGTAGCCCGGCTCCGTCAGCTCGCCGTCGGCGTTTAGCAGGGGGTATTTCGCGAGATCTCGTGCTGATCCATTCCTACATCTCCTTTTTTTCAATTTGCGTATATCCGTTCCGGCAAACGGGAGCTTGAGAAACTCGCCGTCTATCCTCGAGCAAATCTGCGGAGGTATCTCCGTGCAAGCTCCGCATCGGTGAGATTTGTGCTGATAATGGTCTTTTACCCTCGACAAGGCGCGTGTTTATAAGCGTGTACAGCGCCGAGATGCTTATCTGCGTGAGCATTTCGGTGCCCAGATCGTCAGGATCATAAGCTCGCACTCGAGCATGCGCTCGACCCGCGTCGAGGCCTTTTCCGCAGCCTCGGCGTCGTCGCGCGCGAATTTTTTCATTTCAAACGCCTGAGCGCGGAGGCCGCGGTGTCGTAGCACACCGAGTGGCCGTTTTGCGCAACGACGCGCGCTATGCGCGCAGGCAGACAGGAACGTTTTGCCCAGCCCCGTGCCGCCCCTGAAACAGCAGGTTCATCGATCGCCCGAGAAGCTGGAGGCGTACTCGCGGCAGGTGTCGTAAACAATGCTCATCGCTTTCCCTTGCCTCGCCGTACAGCGAAAGGTCGAAGCTTTCAAAAGCGCTCGTCGCTGTTTTTTTTGAGAAGCGTACTCAGCTCGCTTGTGAGCTGGCGGTTGTATTCCTCGATGAGGCAGGAGCACATTTGGCTTCCGATAAATCCGGTGTCCTTGCATTTCGGGCATGAGTGAGATATCCTCAAGATAATCGACCGGATAACCGGCAGCGTGCAGAAGTCGGCTTTTTGCCTGAAGCGCAAGGCTTTCGTCCTCCAGCGCCTTGAGCGCGTCGGAAAAGATCCGCGCTGCGCTTTTTATCGTAAGTCCGACAAGCTCGGACATCTGCGCGCGAAGACGGTCGTCGATGCGGTGAATCTCGGGATATGAATAAATCTTCTCCCTGCCTGAGATAATGCTCGGCGACATTGTTTGCGTGTGTGTGGACCTATCTGCTTCTGGCGCGCGCCAGAATTTTTTCCGTCCAGTGCCATTGTTTAACCGTTCTTTTAACCTTTCGTATATTGAGCGCAGACGCTTGAGCTCATCGCCCGAAACGTTGCTGATGCTGATTTTCCGCCTTGACTGCGCTTGCCGGAGAGCGCTGTCGCGCTCGGCAACGTCCTGGCCGAGTGTATGCCCTATCATGCCACGAGAGCATGATCTTGTTCATGTATCCCCATTTTAAAGCTGCCGGTGTTTGTCACCGTGCGGTCGTATGCTATGAGTATGGCTTCGTTATCAAATCCCATATCGAACCATTTTAGTGTCGTGACGGCGCTCGGTCGGCGTGACATCGCGGCCGTTAAGCCCCATTGAGGTTTAGCTCGCCTGCGCGCGAGCGCTCTCGGCGGCATTGCGTATGTATTCGTCGGCCTGCTCGATGGCGATGATCTCCTTGTTTGCCCATGAGAGCCTTTCGATGCTGCGCATCGAGGGCATGGCCGGGACCGTATTTTTTCGGTGAAAACGTCGATGCAGTAGCCGATGAGCATGAAAATAACATCTGCCGGCAGCGCGAGGTAATCGTAAATGCCGCCGAAAAGCGTTTCAGCTCGGCCGTTGAAAGGACTCTGCCGAGCTTGTGCTGCGCCTGAGCGATAACGGCCTGAAATCCGCTGTCCTTTCGAGCGGCGCACGATATCCGCCGAGGTGTATTCCGAAGCTCCTCGGCAGGAGGAGCTTTTATCTTCCTGCTCGCCTTGCGGCCGGGCGCGAAAGCCCATTCTGCCAGCTTTTTCGTGCGCGCGTTTTATCTCGGCCTCGGTGCGGCAAAGCTCGCGCGCGGCCCTGTCGGTGTCAACCGCCGTTAAGATCGAAACCAGATACCAGCAGCGCAACATCGCCGTCATGTTAGGCAACAAGCTTAATCTCGCGGTGCTGCGCGGTATTGAGTTTGCTCTGCTGTGGGCATGACGATTCCTCTGTTCATTCAAAGTTTCACACAATGGACTTTAACAAGAGGATTATATCATTAAAATTAACTTGTAGCAATAGCCATGTTTGTGGTATAATTCAACAATAAAAGTAAAATGCCAGAGGTATGGATATATGCTTGAGCTGCTTTCTCCGCAGGCTCGCCGGAGGCGGTCGTTGCCGCCGTTCAGAACGGCGCGGATGCGGTGTATATGGGACTTGGAATATTCAACGCTCGACGCGGGCAAAAAATTTCAGCGACGAGGAGTTTGAAAAAGGCGGTCAGATACTGCCGCATACGCGACTGCAAGGTCTATGTCACGATGAACACGCTCGTCGGCGACAGGGAGATGGAGCAGGCCGTCGAGCTTGCCCGGCGCGTATCGGATCTCGGCGCGGACGCCATCCTTGTGCAGGATCTCGGGCTCTTGAGCGTACTGAGAAAGGCCGTGCCGGATATTCCGCTGCACGCGAGCACCCAGATGAGCATCCATAACCTTGCCGGCGTCGAGGCGGCCGCCGAGATGGGACTTACCGTGCAGTCCTTGCGCGCGAGCTGAGTTTCGAGCAGATAAAGTTCATAACAAAGCATTCGCCGATAGAAACGGAGATATTCGTCCACGGAGCGCTGTGCTTCTGCCATTCGGGGCAGTGCTACATGTCGTCGCTTATAGGCCGCCGCAGCGGCAATCGCGGCATGTGCGCCCAGCCCTGCCGCATGGAATACACCATGGGCGGCAGACTTGAGGACAGCCATCCGCTCTCGCTCAAGGACAATTGCCTTGTTGACCGCCTGCGTGAGATCGAGGACGCCGGCGTTGCCTGCGTGAAGATCGAGGGCAGAATGAAGCGCCCCGAGTACACGGGCATAGTCACCGGCATATATTCGAAGATCATCAAAGAGCGCCGCGAGCCGACGGAGGAGGAGCTGAAGGCCCTCGCCGACGCATTCTCGCGCCAGGGCTTTACGCAGGGGCTATTTTAACGGCGACAAGGCCGACATGTTCGGCGTGAGCCGAAACCGACAAGGTCGGCGAAAAAATGTTTGCCGACGCAAGAAAAAGAGTACATCGGCAAGGAAGAGCGCCGCGTTCCTGTAAAGTTTTACGCCGTCGTAAACGCCGGAGAGGCGGTCAAGGCGGCAGCTATAGATAACCGCGGAAACAAGGTAGTCGCTTTCGGCGCCGAGCCGCAGAAGGCGATACGTCAGGCGATAAATTCCGAGGTCTTGAGCGACAGACTCGGCAAGACAGGCGGTACGCCGTACTACTGCGTGGATGCGCAGAGCAGGGTGCAGAGCGGACTTTATCTCTCAGCGTCCGAGATAAACGAGCTGCGCCGCAGCTTGTAACGGCGCTCAACGAGCGCCGCGCGATACCGCAGCCGCGCCGCAGCCTGCCCATGCCGCAGCTGCCCTCGGGGCAGAGCGCCGTGACCGATCCAGTTATGATCTATCAGGTGCGCACGGCAGAGCAGCTGACAGAGGAGCTTGCCGACACAAGACCCGATTATATCTACATTCCCGTCAAGGTCATGCACGATAATTTTGACCTTGTGCGCATGTTCAAAAGAGCGCGGCGCCGTTCCGGTCGCCGTTTTGCCGCGCGTTATAACCGACAGCGAGACAAAAGACATATTCGTCATGCTGCGAAGCCTGTTTGATCTTGGTATAAACGAGGCGCTTGTCGGGAACCTCGGACATGTCATAATCGCACGCAAGGCAGGAATGAAAACGCGCGCCGATTTCGGCATGAATGTGTTTAACTCGTATTCGATGGATATGATACAGAAGATGGGCTTTTTATCCGCAACGGCGTCGTTTGAGCTGCGTCTTGCGCAGGTGCGCGATATGGCAAAGTGCGTACCAACGGAGCTCATCGCATACGGGCGGCTTCCGCTTATGGTGTCGGATCAGTGCGTTATAAGCCACAGTCTCGGCGCGTGCAATGCCAAAGCCCGGCTCAGCTTTCCGACCGTATGGGCTCAACATTCCCGTCGTGCGTGAATATGAGCACCGCAATGTGATATATAATTCCCGAAAGCTGTTCATGGCGGATAAAAAACGACGAGCTGTGCGGCGTGGGACTTTGGGAATAAGACTGATGTTCACGACCGAGGGTGCGCGCGAGTGCGTTCAGGTCGCAAAGAGATATAAGGGCGAGGGCGACTATCAGCCGAACGATCTGACCCGAGGCCTTTATTACAGAGGAGTTGACTGACACTATGAGTATCGTGCTTGCCTCCGGCTCACCGCGGCGAAAGGGAGCTGCTTGAAACGCTGGGGCTTGATTTCGCCGTCGTTCCTGCAAAGGGCGAGGAGATAGCGCGCGGCGCAGGCCCTGCCGAAACGGTAGAGGCTCTGTCGCGGGCAAAGGCCGAAGAGGTCGCGAAAGACTTTCCGAATGCGCTTATCATAGCGGCGGACACCGTCGTCTGGGCAGGCGGCAGGATACTCGGCAAGCCCAAAGACGAGACCGACGCAAAGCCATGCTGCACCTGCTGTCGGATAACACGCACGAGGTGTACACCGGCGTAACGGTCATGTACGGCGGCAGGCGCGTCGTCGGCAGCGAGTGTACGAAGGTTTTTCTTCCGCAAGCTGTCGGAGGGCGAGATCGATCGCTATGTTCAGACCGGAGAGCCGATGGACAAGGCCGGCGCTTATGGAATTCAGGGCAGAGCCGCGCTCATGGTCAGGCGGCTTGAGGGCGACTATTTCAATGTTATGGGGCTGCCGCTGTGCAGACTCGGCCAAATGCTCGAAGAGATCGGGGTGCATCTTTTTGAACGTAAAAAATTATCTTAAGAAAAAACGGAATAAAAGCTCGGCATTATAGTGCTCGTCATAGCGCTCGTCGTCGGAGCGGCATCCTATCTTCTCAAAGGGAAACGCAGGACTTTATACAGAATGTGTCGGGCACGGTCAAAGCCCCGGTACAGCGTATGGTAAGCTCCGTTGCCGACTGGCTTGAGAGCCTTTATGGATATCTTTACGACTATGACCAGCTCGTAGCCGAAAACGAGCGTCTGCGCGCGGAGCTGACCCAGGCTCAGGAGGAGGCGCGAAACGGCGCCGCCGCCATCGAGGAAAATGAGCGCTTCCGCCAGCTGCTGAATTTCAAGGAAAACACAGCGATATGACGCTTGAATCGGCCAAGGTCGTTGCATGGACGACGTCTAACTGGGCAAATTCGTTCACGATAAGCAAGGGCACGAACGCCGATATTGCCGTCGGTGACTGTGTTATCACCGAGTACGGCGTCATGGTCGGACAGGTGACCGAGGTCGGCTCAACATGGGCGACGGTTTCTACGGTCATCGACCTTAACACGAATATCGGTGCGCTCGTTTCCGAAAAACGGTGCTTCCGGCCTTCTCGTCGGCGACTTTGCCATGATGCAGGAGGGCTGCGTGAAGCTCAGCTACCTTGCCGACGGCGCGCAGGTTTTCTCGGGCGACACGGTCATGACCCTCAGGCTCGGGCGGCGCATTTCCCCAGGGCCTTGTTGTCGGAACGATAAGCTCGGTCAAAACCGAGGCCGGCGGTCAGATAGAGTACGGCGAGGTCAAGCCCGGCTGCGACCTCAACGCGCTCGTGCAGGTTTTTGTAGTAAAAGATTTTGAAGTGGTGGAATAATTGCTCAACAGACTGATTCAGGCTCTTGAATGGAAAAAAAGTCCGCATGGTGATCCAATACGCGGTCTATATGCTGCTTGTCATGCTGCTGCAAAGCGTGCTGTTTTCAAGGATCAGCATTTTCGGCGCAAAGGGGCTTCATATCCCGGCTGCCGCAGTTGCGGCAGGCATATATCTCGGCGGTGTTCGCGGCGCCGTATTCGAATTTTCCTCGGACTTTTCACCGATATGGCCTTTTCCGAAAACAACGGTGCTGTTTACGATACTGTTTCCGATGATCGGCTTCGGAGCGGGCTTTGCCTCGGAGTTTTATATCAACAAAAGCTTTTTCGCGTTCATGATATTCAGCGTGGCGGCGATACTGCTGTGCGGCATAGTGCAGCTTATCCACGCGCTTGTCGGCGGCGGAACGGAGCTTACCGCAGGGCTGATCACGGTGCTTTTGCAGACCGTTTTGTCCGTGCTGCCGGTCATGCTGCTGTATCTTCCGTTTAAAAGAAGGCGGAATAATGCACGCGCAATACTGATTGAGGATACCCGATGAACATAATTAAAAAAAAGAAAGACTTATAGCGCTTGCACTGGTGTTTGCGATGCTGATCACGGTGTATGTCGTTGCACTTTACAAGCTCCAGATAATCGAGGGCGAAAAAGTACTATGAGGAAAGCCGCAACAACATGGGTAACGACAAGCACAGTTACCGCCGCGCGCGGCAATATCCTTGACCGCTACGGCAGAGTGCTTGTGACCAATAAATCGTGCTATGACCTGACGATAAATACAGACGAGCTTTTTCCGAATGACGACAGCGTTGATTCAAACGCCGTCATATTGAAGCTTGTCAACATGATCCGCGATTACGGCGACGATTACATCGACGATCTGCCGATAACGAAAAGTCCCCCGTTTGAGTTTGAAAACGTCAGCGAGCAGGATCAGGCGCGGCTTGACGCTTATATAAAGACAAACAAAGTCAAGGAAAACGCAAGCGCCGTCGAGATACTCTCGAGCATGCGCGACCGCTATGAGATCGACAGCAACTACACCGCCGAAGAGGCGAGGATCATCGCCGGCGTGCGCTATGCTATAAACGTGCGATATCTCATAAATACCTCGGACTATATTTTTCGTCAAGGACGCGGGATATGAAGCTCATAGCCACTCTGCGCGAAAACAACATCGAGGGCGTCAATAAAAAGAATCATACGTCCGTGAATATGCTACCTCAGCTGCCGCGCACATCCTCGGCTACACCGGCGCAATGAGCGACAGTGACTATGCAAAGTATAAAGATCAGGGCTATTCCGCCGATGCCGCCGTCGGCAAGGATGGCGCGGAATATGCCTTTGAAAAATACCTGCACGGAACAAACGGTACCGTGCGCACGACCTCCGCTTCCGACGGCACGGTAATAAGCAAGGAATATATCGAAGAGCCGGGAGCCGGGCAACAATGTGTATCTGACGATAGATATTGCCCTGCAGGAAGCCGCCGAGCTTGCGCTTGAAAACGACGTGGCCTCCATCCAGGCAAAGATAGACTCAAAGAAAGAGCAGCAGATAGCCAGCGGAACATATAAGGAAAAGCAGGATGTTATCGACGGTGCCTCCGTGGTCGTCGTGAACGTCAAAACCGGCGAGCCGCTTGCCATTGCAAACTGGCCGACCTACGATCCGTCCGAGCTGCTGGAAAAATACAATGAGCTGCTTGCGGGATAAAAACGCTCCGCTTTATAACCGCGCGCTTCAGGGGCGGCTATGCGCCCGGCTCGACCTTCAAGCCCTGCACGGCGATAGCCTCGCTGACCGAAGGAATAATAAACACCGGCACCACCATCCAGTGTACGGGCAGATATACAAGATACGAGCAGTATGGTTTTGCACCGCTCTGCTGGATATATACGCAGAACAATCAGAAGCTGACTCACGGCTATCTGAACGTCACCGGCGCTATCCAGAACTCCTGCAAATATATTCTTCTATTCGGCAGGACATGACCTCGGCATAGATAAGCTCGATAAATACGCGGCCGAATTCGGCCTCGGCGAGAGCACCGGCATAGAGCTGCCCGAATCCACCGGGCAACATGGCAAATGCAAAAACCATGAAGAGCTTACCGGCGAACCGTGGACGATATAGGACAGACCATGCAGGCGGCTATCGGCCAGTCCGACAGCCTGTTCACGCCGCTGCAGCTTGCCGAGTATTGCGCAGCCGTCGCAAACGGCGGCGAGCGCCACAGCGCGTCGATACTCAAATCCGTGCGCAGCTACAGCTACGGCGATAACGTGTATGGAAACGCGAGGATGAGGTGCTCAGCAAGGTCGAAACCGCGCAATATAACTGGGGACGCCGTCCACGAGGGCATTACGGGCTTGTCGGCAAATCGCCTGCCCAAGCTACATGCATAACGAGCGTTACCTGGCACCGCCCAGAAGGGCGACAGCATCGCAAACGACGGTATCTTCATCTGCTATGCGCCCTTTGACGATCCTGAGATCGCAATGATCGTCGTTCAGAAGGGCGGCGCGGGCGCAAACTGCCGGTCATCGCGCAGGAAATACTGGAGGCTTACTTCAGTCTGAAGTCCGCAACCGACGTTACCGATGTCGAAGGCGAATTGCTGCAGTGATAAAAAACCGCGCTTTTGTCAAAAAAGGCGCGTTGAAAGAAACGGCAGTATTGTATATAATAAAAAAGAAATTATAAAAAGAAGTTTTATAATAGGAAATTTCGGCAAACAGAATCGAGGGAAGCTTATGAATATTGCACTTATGGCAACATGACAGAAAGAAGGAACTGATGGTCCAGTTCTGCATAGCTTATTGTGGTATTCTGGCCGAGCATTCAGTCTGCGCAACCAACACGACGGGCAAGCTTGTATCCGAAGCAACGGGACTTCCCGTGACGCTTTATCTGCATGCCGACCAGGGCGGCGCCCAGCAGATCGGGAGAGCAAGAATATCATAAACGAGATCGATCTTGTGCTGTTCTTCTGCGACCCGTCAAACCCCGGCGGATTTGACGATATCAACAAGATCGAACGCCTCTGCGACCAGTATCAGATTCCCTTTGCCACCAATGCCGCCACGGCGGAGGTGCTGGTGCAGGGCCTGCGCCGGGGCGATCTGGACTGGCGCAACATCGTCAACCAAAGCGCAGGTAGGCTGCATCGCCGAATTAAAACTCGAATGCTGTTATTGCTCGCAAGTAGCAGCATTTAGTGATTGAAAGGAATAAAATTAGTATGGCAAAAGTTGCGCCGAGAACCCTGTCGGGCTTCATGGAGCTGCTTCCGGCAGACCAGATAAAGATGGAAAAAATGATGGAGACGCTCAGGAAGAGCTACTCCGTTTACGGCTTTGCGCCGCTTGACACGCCGGTGATCGAATCGGCGGGAGGTGCTGCTTGCAAAGGGGCGGCGGCGAGACCGGAAAAGCAGATATACAGATTCAATAAGGGGCGACAGCGACCTGCGCTGCGCTTTTGACCTGACTGTTCCGCTTCGCAAAATTTCGTCGCGGCAAATTACGGACACCTGACATTCCCGTTCCGCCGCTATCAGATAGGCAAGGCGTTTACCAGAGGCGAAAGAGCGCAGCGCGGCCGCTTCCGCGAGTTTTATCAGGCCGATATCGATATAATAGGCGACGGTAAGCTCGATATCATCAAACGAGGCGGAGATCCCGGCGATAATCTATCGAACCTTCACCGCGCTCCGGTCTCAAGGGCTTTAAGATAAAGGTCAATAACCGTAAGCTCTTAAACGGGTTTTACAGCCTTGCCGGCATGAGCGAAAAGGCCGGCGATATAATGCGCACGGTCGATAAACTCGATAAGATCGGCCCCAACAAGGTCCGCCAGCTTCTTATGGATGAGCTGCACATGTTCTCGCACAAGGCCGACGACGTTATGGACTTCATGGCCATAAGCGGCACGAATGCCGAGGTCATTGCCGGACTTGAGCGCTATAAAGGGCATGGACGAGCTGTTTGACGAGGGCCTTGAGGAGCTTAAGACCGTGACACGATACCTTGCCTATTTCGGCGTCCCGGAGGAAAACTTCGCTATCGACCTTTCGATAGCGCGCGGCCTGATTATTACACCGGTACGGTTTACGAAACCGAAATGACTGCTCACCCGAGATAGGCTCTATCTGCTCCGGCGGCAGATACGATGATCTTGCCGGATACTACACCGATAAAAAGCTGCCCGGCGTCGGCATATCCATCGGCCTTACGCGCCTTTTCTATGTCCTCAACGAGCAGGGCATGCTCTCGGACGAAACCGTGTCGGCTCCCTGCCGATGCGCTCGTTATCCCATGGCCGAGGATCTCGGCTACGCCATTGCCGCGGCAAACGGCGCTGCGTGATGCAGGGGTGAGGGACTCAGCTCTACTGCGAGCAGAAAAAGTTCAAGGCAAAAATGAGCTGCCGATAAGCTCGGCATTCCATATGTGATCCTCATCGGCGAGGACGAGATCGCGGAAAACGTCGTTGCCGTTAAGAATATGACCACCGGCGAACAGACAAAGGCTCTCGGCTTTGCCGACGCTGCGTCGCTCATAAAGAAAGACATGGATGATCGCGCGCGTGCCGCGGTTATCAAAAATAATGAGAAAGAAAGATGACACAGTCAAGAACCCATACCTGCAATCAGCTCCGCATTGAAAACGTCGGAGAAAAAGGTCAAGATCGTCGGATGGATGGAGAACGTCCGCGAGGTAGGACAGAACTTTTGCATTTGTCATCGTCCGCGATTTTTTACGGCACGACGCAGGTCGTCGTCGAGACCGAGGATATGATGAAGGTCATAAAGGGCATAAATAAAGAGAGCACCATCTCCGTCGAGGGCACCGTTCGCGAGCGCGCGAGCAAAAACCCCAAGCTCCACACCGGCGATATCGAGGTCGTTCCCGAAAAGATCGAAGTTCTCGGCCGCTGCCGTTATAACGAGCTGCCGTTTGAGATTAACCGCAGCCGCGAGGCCGACGAGACCACACGTCTTAAATACCGCTACCTCGACCTGAGAAATCCGGCCGTAAAGAAGAATATAATCCTCCGCTGCAATGTTATCGCCGCCTTGCGCAAGGCAATGATGGAGCACGATTTCCTCGAGATAACAACTCCCATCCTCACCGCCTCATCCCCCGAGGGCGCGCGCGACTATCTCGTCCCGGCAAGAAAGCATCCCGGCAAGTTCTATGCTCTGCCGCAGGCGCCGCAGCAGTTTAAGCAGCTGCTCATGACATCCGGCTTCGACCGCTATTTCCAGATAGCGCCCTGCTTCCGCGATGAGGACGCGCGCGGCGACCGTTCACCCGGCGAGTTTTATCAGCTCGATATGGAGATGTCGTTTGCCGGCCAGGAGGATGTTTTTGCGGTCATTGAGGATGTCCTGCCCCCAATTTTTGAAAAGTTCGGAACATACAACATATCCAACAAGGCGCCCTTCCGCCGCATCGGCTACAACGAGTCGATGGAAAAAGTACGGCTCGGATAAGCCCGACCTGCGCATCGATCTCGTTGTTGAGGATATCACCGCGCTCGTGTCCGGCACCGATTTTTGCTCCCTTTGCCGAGGGCAACACCGTCAAGGCGATCGTTGTCAGCGGCTGCGACTTGACGCGCAAGCAGATCGACAAGGTCTGCGCCGACGTTGAGGTTCAGGCAGGCATGAAGCCCTACTGGTTCAAGGTCGATGAAAACGGCGAGCTTGCCGGCGGCGTTGCAAAGTTCCTTCAGGATAAGAAGGCTGCCCTCACCGAGACTCTCGGCCTCAAGCCCGGCTGCCTTGTCGGCGCGGGCAGGCAAGAAGGGCGAGGCGCAGAAGACCGCAGGCGTTATGCGAAAGATGCTCGGCGCGGCGGTTCCCGGCCATATGGATAAGGAGCGCTACGAGTTCTGCTGGATCGTCGATTTCCCGATGTACGAGATCGGCGAGGAGTCCGGCGAGCTTGAATTCTGCCACAACCCGTTCTCCATGCCCAACGGCGGCCTGGAGATCCTCGAAAAGGCCGAGCGCGGCGAGGTCGATCCGCTTTCGATCACCGCCGATCCAGTATGACCTCGTCTGCAACGGCGTTGAGCTGTCCTCGGGTGCAGTCCGGAACCACGATCCCGAGATCATGATAAAGGCCTTTGAAATGGTTCGTCTCGGTGAGGACGACGTTAAGGCCAAGTTCCCGGCTATGTACAATGCCTTCTGCTACGGCGCACCGCCCATGCCGGTATCGCCCCGGGCGTTGACCGCATGGTCATGCTGCTTGCCGGCGAGGACTCCATCCGCGAGATCTTGCAACGTCAACGGAAATGCTCGGCATTCTTGCCGCCAGGGCCCCTCGTCAGCGGTGCGCTGCCCATGGCAGTTCGCCGCCGCGCGAAGGCAGTCGCCGCCGCGCGCGCGTGAACTGTTCGTGCCTGCCGATAACGCACAGGAAGCGTCATATGCCGAGGGAGTGACGGTGTATCCTATTGAGAATGTGTCCGAGCTTATCGCGCATCTCAGGGGCGAATTTCGCATAAAGCCGATGGATATACCGAAGCTCGACTCGGCGACGGTCAAATATCCTGACTTTCGGATGTCAAGGGACAGGAGAACGTAAAGCGTGCTATGGAGATCGCCGCCGCCGGCGGACAACATACTCATGGTTGGTCCTCCGGGCGCCGGCAAAGCATGATGAGCAAGCGCCTGCCCGGCATATTGCCGGGATATGACGCGGGAGGAAATGCTCAAATCCACTGAGATCTATTCCGTTGCCGGGCTGACGGGGAAGAACAATCCCATCATATCCGCGCGTCCGTTCCGTGCGCCGCACCATACCGTTTCGGGCGCGTCTTAGCAATCACGCCAAGGCAGGCTTTTTCGTATGACAAGGGAAAAATAGCAGCCAAAAAAAATAATCGGCCGCAAAAATCCTTATCCGCCTCTTCCCCGGAGAAAGATTTTCCCGTTTCCATTTCCAAGTGGCCAGCTTTTTCAGATTCATGGCAGCAAATTTAAGCTTCACCCAGTTGGTAACCTGAGCCAAGCCTCTGTACTGCGTATAGCGCATACCGTGCTTTTCTTTTGCATCGGCAAACACACGCTCAATTTTTTGTTGTCTTAGCTTGTAGATATCCCTGTACAAAGGTGTGTGTCGTACATCCTCAGCCATATCTACAAAACGCTGCCAGATATGCCTTGTAACGGTTTTTTCGCACTTGGCATTTTGTGTACACATCGCTTTTGTTGGGCAGTCTGCACACAGATAAGAGCGGCTTTTGTATTCGCGGTAGCCATCGCGGTTGGTTGTTGAATAGTGCAAAACCTTGTATTCCGGGCAGATTACATCATCGAAGTATTCATCATAAACATAGGTGTACCAAGGGTGGTTGCCGTCTTTGGTTTTGGGGCGTGTATAGGCAGAAGTCAGAACTCTGCCACTTTCAAAGATTCTTTTGCAGATCCAAGGGGTCTTGTAGGCGCTGTCGGCTGCAACGATTTTGTGTTCGGGGTAATGCTTACAGATATCATCATACAGAGAATCAAATGCTACGCTGTCGTGAATATTTCCGGGCGTAACATGTACACCTAAAATAAAGTTGTGCTTGTCACATGCTGTGTGCGCTTCATAGGCAAAGACTTTCTTGTGTTCGCCCTTGTGGAATACGCCGCATTCCGGATCTGTAGTAGAAACAGTCTTTTCTATCATTTCCGGTTCACCGGAATTATCTCCGCTGCCGGAATCATTCCGTTGTTGTTTTTTCGTCGAAGGGCTTCTTTCCGTGCGCTTCTCTGTCCTTGTTTATCTCATCAAACAATTCGTGTGCATAGCGCTTTGCTTCTTTGGGTACAGCTTTGCGAGCCTGCTTCTTCAGTTTTGCACTTGCCTTTATGTGCGTACCGTCTACAAATACCGCTTCTGTGTCCAGATAGCCTTCATCCGCAGCTGCCTTTAATACCCAGCGGAAAATATACTCTACCGATGCCGTATTAAAACGGTGTTTGAAGTTATAGCTCACCGTTGAAAAGTGTGGAACCTGCTCGTTCAGCGGATAGCCAATAAACCACCGATACGCCATATTCACGCCGACTTCTTCCAGCGTACGGCGTAAAGAGCGGATACCGTAGATATGCTGAATCAGCACGATCTTAAACAGCACGACCGGATCTATACTGGGACGGCCGTTGTCCTTGCAATACAAATCTCCTACAAATTCATACACCTTATTAAAGTCGATTGCTGCATCGATCTGACGCAGCAGATGGTCTGCAGGAACCGTTTCCTCCAGACTTACAAATTCAACTTGGTTTCTGTTCTCTATATTTTTCGTAAGCACGTTCATCACCCGTACTTATTATACCATGCTAACCCCGTTCGGGGAGCTTTTCAGTCTGTCGAAAAAAGTCCAGCAACGGCAAAGTTTGCCCGCACCACTAGCTATGCTAGTGGAAAAGGAAACTTATAGCGAGGAAAGAAGTAGACAAAATAAAAACTCCCTATTAGATTAGAAGTGGTTTGCCGACCACACGACTAAAAATAGGGAGGGTCTTATCGTGAAAGATAAAGACATAGGTAGTTTAGAACATACAATGTGGAGGAGTCAATACCATGTGGTATTTGCCCCTAAATATAGACGACTGGCGATATACGGGGGAGATAAAGCAAGATATAGGGCGAATATTGAGGCAGCTGTGTCAGCAAAAAGGGTGTGGAAATCATAGAGGCAGAGCTATGCAAAGACCATGTACATATGCTGCTAAGCATACCGCCCAAATATAGTGCAGCACAAATCATGGGATATCTCAAAGGAAAAAAGCAGCCTGATGATATTTGACCGGCATGCAAATCTGAAATATAAGTATGGCAACCGACATTTTTTGGGCAAGGGGGTACTACGTAGACACAGTAGGGGCGAAACAAAAAGCAAATACAAGAATACATAAGGAATCAATTACAAGAAGATCAAATAGCGGATCAGATAAGTATAAAAGAGTTTGTGGACCCGTTTACGGGGGCGTGAACAAGAAAGCATAAAAACAGCCCCTTAAGGGGCTGTCCAGCCTGTCGAAAAAGGTCACCGAATGGTGGCCTTTTTCGACAGGCTGAACGGATGTTCGAGAGAACATCCGTTGTTTTACGCATCTAAAGTGATCAGATATGCGGTGTTTTCGGTGCTGTAATAAAGCAGAAAAACCCTGTTTAGCCCTTGGTTTCGCTTTTATAGGCAAACGGTGATGCCGTCCGGAGCGGCAGGCAGCTCGACACCGTTTTGTCGGGCAAGGTCTATGCCGTCATCGGCGTTTATGTCCGGCGTTGTGTCGAGACCGGCAAAATGCGCGGAAGCATCCTGCGAGAAAGCTTATCTTATACGCCGCAAAGCCTTCGCCGAAAATGTTGCCGTCATCGTAGGTGTATGCAAGCCTTTCAACGGTCACGCTTTCGCTTTTGAGGTCTATGCCGAATTCGCTTTTTATTGTGCTCAGAGCGCGCTGCAAGGGCGTTTCCCGAGAGCAGGCGCACAGCGCAATGGCCGCAAGGGTCAGCAGAACAATAATATATTTGAGCTTTTCATGCGAGCCCTCCTCCGGTGTGTTGACTTCGGTGATCGGATAAACCGCCGTGCAGCCATATTAGCACGGACGAAACGAAATTTAATGCAAATTTTGTTAACAAAAAAATTCCGAAATGCACAGCAAAACGGCAAAGCCGCCGCGTTGTCTCCGCGACGGCCTTGATATATAAATTTATCCCGTAAATGCGAAATGACCCTTGACTGCACGGTTTCTTTACACCGTTTTCACAGCAGCCAAGGGTCATTTCTGTGAATCTTAGTATCTAACATCATTGGTTACCTCTCTTTCTGCGGAATTGATGCCGCCTGCCAACGGAACGCAAATCAAAACACTCTGAATAACTACGATCGATTCCCCAAGCGGGATGTGGCCTGTGTTCTCGTTCTCTTGATATTTTGACTTCGGCATCGTCTCCCTCGCTGCCGACTCTCTGTCGGGTTTCGAGGGACCGTTACTGTACATCGGTATCACCCTTTCTGTGATTTAAAGATACCAAATTTCAGCGGCTTATTCAAGAGCAATAGTGAACGAAATAAAAAGCAAATTGTTGTGCAGCTAAACAAAAATTATGAATAAATTTGCGCATCTATTGACATATGTCACAAAAAAAATCATATAATCTTAGTGTTGTGTGCTCCGCAAGCTTTAAGCTGTGGAGCTTTTCTTGCGCCGCAAAACAAATGGTGATATAATAAGATGTTAAAAATATTTAGGAGCAGAACACATGATAAACGACATTATTCTTCTCAAAAAGCAGGGGCGAGATAGTCCTCAAGGGCTTAAACCGCCGCTCGTTCGAGCAGAAGCTCATGAGCAATATAAAGCGCCGCCTGGACGCTATCGGCAAATTCAAGGCCTATTGCATGCAGTCAACGGTATATATCGAGCCTGTGGACGGAAACAAGCGACATGGACGCGGCTTTCGAGGCGATGACCAAGGTGTTCGGCCTTGCGTCTGTCAACCGTGCCGCCGGCTGCGAAAAGACCCGAAGAAGATCGCAGAGCTTGCCATAGAGTATCTCAAAGGACGATATGCTCGCGGCGAAGAGCTTCAAGGCCGAGGCGAAGCGCAGCGACAAGAGCTTTCCGATGACGAGTATCGAGCTTGCGCAGTTTGTCGGCGGCGAGCTTGCCGAGGCATATCCCAACTGCGAGGTCGATGTGCACGACCCTGAGCTTACCGTCCATATCGAGGTGCGCGACCTTGCGGCCTATGTCCACGCAGCGCCCACGCCCGGCGCAGGCGGCATGCCTGTCGGTGCAAACGGCGTCGCGGTAACGCTGCTGTCAGGCGGTATCGACAGCCCGGTCTCCACTTATATGATCGCAAAGCGAGGCGTGCGCCTTATCCCGGTGCACTTTTTCTCTTTCCCGTACACCTCTGAGCTGGCAAAGCAGAAGGTCATAGAGCTTGCGCGCCTGCTGACGGTCTACTGCGGCAGAATGACCATCGAGGTCGTTCCGTTTACGCACATTCAGGAGGAGATACGCGCAAAGTGCGATGAGGGGATTACTTCACGCTTATCATGCGCCGCTTTATGATGCGCATTGCGCAGAAGATAGCCGATGCAAACGGCGCGAAGGCCATCGTCACCGGCGAAAACCTCGGCCAGGTAGCAAGCCAGACCATGGAAGCCATGGCGTCCACGCAGGCCGTCACCGATCTGCCGGTGCTCCAGCCGCTTATCGGCATGGACAAGGAGGGAGATCGTGCGTCTTGCGCGCAAGATCGGAACGTTTGAAACGTCCATCCTTCCGTATGAGGACTGCTGCACGGTCTTTACGCCCAAGCACCCCAAAACAAAGCCCAAGCTGCGCGACGTTGAGCAGATCGAATCGGCTCTGGATATCGACGCGCTTGTTGAAGAAGCATATGCCGGCATTGAAAGAATAAAGGTAGGCGACTGAAATTGAAAAAGGCATATAATGTCGAGATACTCTCCGTCGGAACTGAGATACTGCTCGGCCACGACGACGAACACCGACGCACGGGATATATCCCTCATGCTCTCGGAGCTGGGCATAAACGTAAAATACCACACCGTAGTCGGCGACAACCCCCCGGCGCCTTTGCCGACTGCATAGAGATCGCGCGCAAAAAGAGCGGATATCATCATATCCACCGGCGGCCTCGGCCCGACCTGCGACGACCTTTACAAAGCAGATACTTGCAATGTCCTTCGGCCTCGAGCTTGAGATGCACGAGGATGAAAAGGCCTGCCTTTTACGATTATCTGACAAACCGCGGCTACAGCAAGGAAATGACCGAAAACAACCTCAAGCAGGCTATGCTGCCCGTCGGCTGCACCGTGTTCCACAACGACTGGGGCACGGCCCCCGGCTGCGTTCACCGGCGACGACGGAACGATAGTTCTCATGCTGCCCGGCCCTCCGAAGGAATGCAACGCGATGTTCCGCGCCTGCGTAATGCCGTATCTGCGCTCGCTGTCGGACGAGCAGATAGTCTCGCACGCTATCCACGTTTTCGGCATGTCCGAAAGCGCGATGGATCAGATATTCCGCGACGAGATGAACGCCATGACAAACCCCACCATGGCGCCCTACGCCAAGGAGAGGGCGACTGCCTGCTGCAAGTCACCGCCAAGGCCGAGGAGCGTCGAGAAGGCCGAGGAGATGATGAAGCCGGTCATCGAGCATGTAAGGACGTGCTCGGCGATATCATTTTTCGGCATCGACGTTGACACGGTCGAGGACAGCGTTATGCGGCTTTTTTGAAGGAAAAGAAAATGACCTTTGCCGCTGCCGAAAGCTGCACCGGCGGCGAGCTTGCAAAGCGCTTTACCGATATTCCCGGCGCGAGCGAGTTCTTCCTCGGCGGCGTGACGACCTATACGAATGAGGCCAAGGCAAAGCTTTTTGGGCATAGACCCCAAGCTCATCGAGGAAAAGACCGCCGTGAGCTATGAGGTCGCAAAGCAAATGGCCGAGCGTGTGCGCGCGCTTCTCGGCGCCACATGGGCATCGGCGTTACGGGGCTTGCAGGCCCCGACGGCGACGGAGTCCACGAGGTCGGAACGGTGTTCGTTTCGCTTGCGACCAAGGACGGGACCTATGTGCGCGAGCTGCACGTCGGCGATCACAGAACTCGCAGCTATGTCCGCCGCGTTTCGGGAAATTACATTTTCGATATGATGCGCCGCTACCTCCAGGGACTTGAGGTAATAAAAAGAAAATTAAAGTTATGCCGCCATCCGAACGGATGGCGGCGGCAACAGTCTGTCGAAAAGTCCAGCCCAGCTGGGCTTTTTCGACTTACGCTCCGGAGGACAGAGTCCTCGGATATTTTATTATGCAATTTTCATCCGGCTCAAAGACGACTATCTGCCGCTTTGCGCTCGGTTTGACCTCGTATTCGCAGCCGGGCAGATAAAAGCTATATGTCATCGTCCCAGAGGGCAGAAAATCATCGACGTAGGCGACGTTTTCAAGTCCTATGCCGGCACCGCGATAGTGCATGGGGATGATCGTTTTTGCATCCAGCGCGATAGCGATCTCCTTTGCCTGCTGCGGACAGATCGTGTAGTAGCCGCCGACGGGGATCATGAGAACGTCGAGCGGCTTTGAGCTTTGCCGCCGTTTCGAGGGGTCGAGTGTGTGCCCCAGATCGCCCAGATGCGCGATACGCATGCCCGGCCTCAACGACGCTGCATAAGTTATCTCCGCGCAGAGCGCCGAGCTTGCCGTCGATATGTCGGTACCTGCGTGAGCGAAAATCCAGGCTCAATGCCGCTTAGCTCCACGCCGTCCGTGTAGTTGTGGGTCGGAATGCCGTGGCTGAAATTACGCAGTCTCTGCGCGGAGCGGGGAAGCTCAAGGCCGCGCACGGGGGGAGTAGGGGTCGAACACCACGCTGCCGTCGGCGCTATAAGCTCAAAGCAGGCGTGGCAATGCCGTTTTCATTTTTCAGCCCTCAAAGCAGGATTCAAACGCATGCTGACCGCCGCACGTGTCTGGCTGTCGCCGAGAATGGCGTACATGACATAGTGCCCTGCCGCCAGACCACGGCATTGTCGATGCTTTTGGCTTTTCGTCCGGCAGGTACTCGTCCATCCATACGCTCTCGCGGTACTCAAGATATTTGTCGAGCGCGGCGGCCCTTTATCGTTGCGGCCTGATCCGCGTTGTTGGCGCGAGGAAAATGCCGTATTCGTTGATATTTGTGCCGACTGCGGAGATAAGGTGTTGCGGCTTGCGTAGCCGTCGAGCGCAATGCCCTATAACGTTTTTCAACGTATGCGTCCGGGACCTGCGTGAAAGCTCGCTTATGTCGATCGCCGCGCCGACCTTGTCGGCAACGGTCTGCATGT
>VOFC01004010.1_pt1 | contig 23758 bp, 28 predicted proteins | sample 5384161 | NCBI WGS metagenome assembly VOFC01 (sample SAMN12384722, study PRJNA508395) | human gut metagenome | isolation source: healthy gut B | host: Homo sapiens | reverse complement strand
CGTATTGCTATAGCTGTAAGAAGTCTCTTTGTTCTTCAGTACTTGGTCCTATTTGGTAAGTGCCAAGACCATCTTCACTGATGTCATTCTTGAATAACTCTTCTACAGTGACAGCTTTTTCCTCTTATTTCAAGATAGATTTGTCCTGTAATCAGATTTCATACCTTTTGTTTTAGTGCAAAGATTGCACCTACAGGATATCCTTCCAGACTAGGAGTCACTTGTTTTATCTGTAAGTACTTTTAGTACTTTATTTTTGATTATATGCGAAGTTAGGTACCAAGAGAAAGTTTTAGTGGTGATATACATGTGTCTGCAGATTTACTTCTACACCTTTTATTTTCCATACTAGCCCAGTTTATATAGACATATTAGTGAATCCATTTTCTAAAGCTAATGCTTTAAACCAATTAAGTCTGTTCCTTTTCTATAGTAGTAATCTACACCAAGATTGATGGCTTGATTGAGTACAGAAAAAATCTATTCCTAGATTGTGTAAGATGCTGTTTCATGTAATTTTACTGTTAAGGACTCATGATAATAATATTTTCTTCACTGCCAACCTGGTAAATATTCACATTATCATATTTTCCGGGACTAGGAATGGAGAGGTTCCTTATCAATATTTCCTTGTAAGCCATAAGAAAGGCTGAGAAGAGCTAAATTATCAATCCATTTGTATTGTCTAATGAACGATTCATTAGATAAACGCCACAAACCGCTATCGAATAGATTGGTGAAACGGTATTTCTTATCTACTCGAATAAATCAGAACCATCCATGCGCATACTTCCCCCCAATGTATACGATTCATTAAAAGATATGAACCATTGGCAAAAAGAAAGAAGCAAAAGCGTTTTCCTTTGTACGATTTAGTTTTTAGATTCCAATCATTGGCTTGTGCTTCATCTTTAAATATGAGATTCTGGAATGTTAGTTTCTTTGGGATCATAACCATATCCGGCTGTAAATTAGTGTTATACCAGTTCTTTCTTATTTCCAGACCTGCCATTATTTTGTGAATATCATGGATATCATTGAATGTATTTTTATTCTCTTATTGCTTTCCATGTAATTTGAGAAGTCGTAGCATTATTTACAGTATGCATTCCTCCTTTAGGGAACAATTGATTTTCACCTTGGGAGTATATCTTCGCTTATAGTATGTTGCATATTGAATGTATTTTCTCCAGTACATATTGTTCTGGAAGTTGATCCCATTGAATACCAAATCGGGAACTGAGTTTTCCACTTGATCGTTAAACCGTAGTTCTGTCAAAGATTGATTGAATGAAGAAATGATTGTTTCAGTATCTGTATTTTTCCGTTCTTCAAAGATGTTGAATCCAAATCCTTAAGTCAGGTTGTTCTCAGAATATCGTAGTCGTAATTATAGTTGCCATTCTTGTCATAAAGTTCAAAATACGGATTAGCCTTGCGTGAATAGAACACGGGATTCGACATACCGTATGCATCTGTCAGATAATTGGTATTTTTGCGACGGTTGGCAAACATGGAGGCACCCACTTTCAGTATACTGTTCACCTTATAGGAAGTCTTTCCTTTTGAAACGGTCCATACCCACACCGTCCACATTTCCAGGTCTCGTCCGATATATCCAGTTTGGATACCGCTGCCGTCAGCTTGCGGCGCTCCACTGTCTGGTAACCCGTCACAACAACGGCATCGAGCATTTGGGAAGATGCATGAAGTGTTATTTCATAATGTTCCTTTCCCGGAACAAGCTTCACTTCCAATACGTCATATCCCACGTAGCTACAAAAGAAACGGGTTATCCCCGCAGGTATAGCGATAGAGAACTGACCATCCACATCAGTGATGACCCCCATTGTAGTCTGAGCACTCCCCGCCTTTTTCAAGTCTTCCGCAGTCACATAAACGGAAGCACCGATAAGCGGTAGGTTATCCTCTGAAGATATTACTACGCCCTGGACTTTTTTCTCTGCAGCAAAAGCAGATGACAAAGCTCCTACAAAGCATAGCAAAACGATTAATACACGTTTTTTCATGCGTTACATATAAAATTAATTAATACTCTATTGAAAAGAAAAATCACTTTACTCCTAATGCAGTATTGATACGCAAAATCAAATCCTTATAATGATATTTAGTGGCTATATCCGATGCACCCAGACGATTTTGGAGCAATTCTTTGATGCGAAGCAACTCACCACGCTTCACGGAGATGACATCAGATACGCGGTTTATCTGCGAACCGTAGAAGTTCAGTTCGCGGTGTGCACCCATACGGTCGGCATCCAAAGTCTTACCGGCATGCTCGTCACAGCTGCAAAGGGCAGTCTGATGGTCCAGCAAGAAGTGGTTGTCCATCAGTTTTTTGTTTATTTTCACTCCTTCGCTTTCGGCAGCTGCTGTAATCAGTGCATCTACGAAGTTCTTCTGCAAGGCGCGTGTCATGACGTCCGGCAAGGCACCGCGTTCCGTAGTGGCAAAGATGTTGCGATGCAGGCCATCCATCAGCTCTACCACCGTGAAAGCCTTTTTGCCGTTCACCGATTCGTTCTCCAACATACGCATCAGGCGGTTGTTGCCCAGCAAATCCCAAAGGATATAGGATTGGGCATTCTTCAACACTTGTGTCGGTGCATTCTCCACTACGCCCAGTGGAGTGTTGCGCAGCAAGTAAGTGTACTCTCCAACTTCCGTGTCGAACAGCCATTTGGGATAGGTCAGCACTTCGTCCAGCAGAAACTTCAGGGCGGCTTGCTGCTTTTCTTTTTCTACGAAAGTATAGGTTTTCTGTCCGTCGCCCACAACGGTGTTTTCTATATAGATACCACCGATGTTTGCCAATACATGATAGAGGTAATTGTTCCATTGGTTGATAACCGCATAGTATAGGCGGGAAGCTTCTTCATAAGTCTGTCCTTTCTCGCCAGTAGTAGTCCATTGGATGATTTGAGGAACAATACGCTTCAAGTTCTCAATACCCAGCAGAGATGAGCGGACAGCATCATCGCCCAAATCTTCATTCTGCGCACGCGGGTCTACGGCATCACGTACATCCTGCGCCTCACTATATTTATATAAACGGTCTGTATGACGGCTCAGGAAGTCGGCAAGCAAGTCCTTCTCTGCCTCTGGGGTTTCTTTACCATACCAACGATAGCCGTATTCTATGGCAAACATATCATACGGGCCTATATGGGGAGAAAGTGCCGTAACGCCGTCACCCGGCTGTGCCACATAGTTGAAACGTGCATAGTCCATGATAGAGGAGGAAGTGGTATTCATACGATCCGTAAATGTTTTGGAACGCAGGGAATCTGTCGGAAAAGTCCAGGAAGCAATCATATTGTGGCGCAAGCCCAACGAGTGCCCCACCTCGTGGCATGCCACAAAGCGCATGGCATCGCCCATCAGCTCATCCGGCAGCCTTACTCCTCTTGCTTCGGGACGTACGACACCGGTTTGCACTGTAATCCATTCCTGGAGCATGCCCAGCACATTATGCCACCACATGATGTCCGCTTCCAATATCTCGCCCGAACGGGGGTCGAGGATAGAGGGGCCCATGGCATTGGCTTTGGTGGAGGCGGCGTAGGTCAGCACGGAGTAGTTCACGTCATCCTTATCCACATTCATGCTGTCCGTCAGTTCCTTGGCTATGATAGCATTCTTGAATCCGGCACGTTCAAAAGCAGCCTGCCAATCCTCGATTCCCTGCTTGATATATTTCCGCCAACGACGGGGAGTGGAGTTCTCGATGTAGAACACAATCGGTTTGGCCGGTTCCACCAATTCACCGCGAAGGTAACGCTCCCGGTCTTCCGGTTTCGGTTCCAGACGCCAGCGGGTGATGAAGGGTTTCTTGTCTACACGCTGCTGACCGTCACTGTAATTCAACAACGGATTGGTAAAGTAACCTACGCGCGGACTATCCAGACGTCCCATCATAGGTTTCTCCGGCAACAGCAACAGAGAGGAACTGACTTCGACCGTAACAAACACAGTCGTTGTTCCCTCGGTCACCTTAGTTGTCAACTCGGAAGTGGCTACCACATTGTTCTCAAAAGCTTTGATAGATAAAATGCGGGAGAGATTCTTGATGACCGAAGTTCCCAGGTTGATATTCGTAAAGACATTACAGATTTGCAATGAATATAATAATAAAAGATTATTAACTAGTATTTCCGCTTATCATTCCTTTTCGGATATTTCGTAGTTTAGTGGGGAATAGTGTACATTTGCGGGAGTAAAAAGTGAATGGAATGATGAGACGATATATCACCACTTTGATGTTGGCTTGCTGCATCGGAGGATATGGGCAAGAAAAGAAGCAAGCCACCTTTGTACCACCTTTTTGACTTTCCTCTTTACATTGAGCGGAAACTTCGGAGAAATCCGTTCTAATCACTTTCACGGCGGATTGATTTTAAAACGGGAGGAGTAATCGGTAAACCTGTTCGTGCATTGGCAGAAGGCTATATTTCACGTATCCGTGTGACGAATGGTTCGGGCTATGTACTTGATGTCTGCTATCATAACGGTTATTCTACTATCAATCAAGTCATTTGAGCGGTTTTTATTTCCCCCTATTGCCGAAAGGGTGGAAAAACTGCAATATGAAAATGAAAACTGGGAAGTAGAGATTATCCCCGAACCGGATGAGTATCCAGTAAAAGCGGGACAACAAATAGCATGGAGTGGGGAATACCGGCTATTCATTCGGACCGCATCTTCATTTGGATGTTTTTTTAAACGGAGACGGAGATTATGTAGATCCCATGCCTTTTTTCAAAACGAAAAATAAAAGATACGCGTGCTCCGGGAAAGCGGACGGCATAATGTTTTTCCTCAACTTGGTAAAGGAGTAGTGGATGGTAAGCAAGAAAATAAGTGATTCTTCCGAACACCGGACGTCCGTGGAAGGGGGTGTGATAGGTACAGGCATCAAGGCGTATGACTATATGGATGGAGTGAGCAATCATTACGGAGTGTATTCTGTAGTGCTTACAGTAGATGAGAAAGAAGTATTCCGCAGTACTGTCGATCGTTTCTCACAAGAAGAAAACCGGATGATTAACTCTTGGACTTGCGGGCAATATATGAAATCCTTCATCGAGCCGGGAAATACATTACGTTTATTAAAGGCATCGAACACTAATCGTGGTTTGGTGACTATTGATGAAGAACGCGATTATCGCTTCTTGTATACTCTGAAGGACGTTTTTGGCAATACTTCTAAATATAGTTTCACGGTTAGGGGGCGAAAACAACCGCTTGAGCCATTGCAACATCGCGAAAAGTATTTCTTTGCGTGGGATAAGGTAAACTATCTGCAAGAGCCGGGTTTGAATCTGGTTGTTCCCAAAGGAATGTTATATGACGATGCCCCCCTTAATTATCAAGTAAAGCTGATAGCGGTGCTGTTGCGTTTACATATCAGTTAAATGACAAACCGATTCCGCTTCATGCAAGCTGTGAATTGCGTATTGGCTTACGTAGAAAGCCAATAACTGATACTACAAAAATATTATGTAGTCCGTGTCACCCCGAGAGAGGAGGAAAATATAGTGTCGGTGGAAAGTATGAAGACGGATACATGAAGGCATCTATTTGTGAATTGGGAACTTATACCATTGCCATTGACACAATTCCGCCTGAAATTATTCCTGTTAATAAGAAGCAATGGGAAGAACCGGAAAGATTGTCTATCGTTTGAAGGACAAAGGAACGGGTATTGCATCCTACCGTGGAACGATTGACGGCGAATATGCACTTTTCGGACGACCGAATATTGTGAAATCGTATTGGGAATGTGTACTTGATCCGAAGCGTGTGAAGAAAGGTGGAAAACATATCGTTGAATTTACGGTAACTGATTATTGCGGAAATGAAACCGTATCCCGTGAAAGTTTTATCTGGTAAATTATTAAAAGAAAATCATATATGAAGAAAAGACTTATTTTTTTTGTGCTGCTCTATTCCTGGCGGCAGTGGCGGATACTTTCGCCTGTACTAATTTAATTGTCGGCAAGAATGCATCGACTGATGGTTCGACTATCGTTTCCTATTCAGCCGATTCGTATGGTCTGTTCGGTGAGCTTTATCATTATCCGGCTGCTACATATCCCAAAGGGACTATGTTGAAAGTCTATGAATGGGATACGGGTAAGTATCTGGGAGAAAATCGAACAGGCACGCCAGACTTACAATGTGAGTGGGTAATATGAATGAATATCAAGTTACTATTGGTGAGACAACTTTTGGCGGACGCCCTGAATTGGCTGATTCTACAGGAATTATCGACTATGGAAGTCTGATTTATATTGGCCTGCAACGTTCGCGTACAGCTCGCGAAGCGATTAAGGTCATGACTGATTTGGTACAGCAATACGGTTATTACAGTGAAGGGGAATCTTTACCATTGCCGACCCGAATGAAATTTGGATTATGGAAATGATTGGTAAAGGTCCCGGTATCCGTGGAGCAGTATGGGTAGCTGTACGTGTGCCGGATGATTGTATCTCGGCTCATGCCAATCAATCACGCATTCATCAGTTCGATATGAACGACAAAGAGAATTGTATATACTCGCCGGATGTCGTATCTTTTGCCCGTGAGAAAGGCTATTTCAGTGGTGTGAATAAGGATTTCAGCTTTGCCAATGCGTATGCACCGTTGGATTTCGGAGCCCGTCGTTTCTGTGAAGCTCGTGTGTGGAGCTATTTCAATAAATTTACAGATAACGGTAAAAGATTATCTTCCTTATATAGAAGGAAAGACAGATACTCCGATGCCTCTTTTCGTAAAGCCGAACCGTAAACTTTCCGTGCAAGATGTAAAAGACATGATGCGTGACCACTACGAAGGTACGCCGCTTGATATTTCCAATGATTTCGGAGCAGGTCCTTATAAGACTCCTTATCGCCTTTCTCCTTTGAACTTTTAAAGTAGACGATAAGGAATATTTTAACGAACGTCCGATTTCGACTCAACAAAGTGGCTTCGTATTTGTTGCACAAATGCGTGCCAACAAGCCGGACCCCATAGGCGGCGTTCTTTGGTTTGGAGTGGATGATGCGAATATGGCGGTGTTTCACACCTGGTTTATTGCTGTAGCAACTAAAGCTCCGGTATGTTATACACGTGTGGACGGAGCTGATTATATCACTTTCTCATGGAATTCGGCTTTCTGGATTTTCAATTGGGTGTCTAATATGGTTTATCCCCGTTACAGTTTGATGATTGATGATGTACGTGCAACTCAAAAAGAACTGGAAACGACTTTTCAATAATGCTCAGGAGGGCATAGAAGAAATGGCTGCCAGACTTTTTGGCTAAAGATAAGTACTGCTGCAGTTGAATTTTGACGAATTATACCAATATGACGGCTCAGAGTACTTTCGATACTTGGAAACAATTAGGCACATTCCTGATTGTGAAGTATAACGACGGAGTAGTGAAACGAGTAAGGACGGTAAGTTTGAACGTAATTCTATCGGACAGCCTGCCGGTGGATCCGTCCCGGATATCCGAAAGAATTCTTTGCAGGAATATGTCAAACAGACTGGCGACAGATATTTAGTAAAAATAAGAATTGAAAATGAAAGATTAAAAATGAAAGATTAAAATGGGCTGACAAGTTGTTGCTGTGGGATGGCTTTTTGCTTTAATCTCCGGTTTTTAATTTTTAATTTCTAATTTTTAATTGAATACCTAGGATTTATAAACTTATTATTTTACATTTGTGTGCTCAAGAAATAGATAGTAAATAATTCATTAACCAATAAACAATAATCGAAATGGAAAATCAGGAACTTATTAAACAGGTCACTGAGAAAGCCGAAAAATGGCTGACCCCGGCATACGATGCCGAAACTCAGGCTGAAGTGAAACGTATGTTGGAGAACGAAGATAAAACCGAATTGATCGAAGCATTCTAAGACCTTGAATTTGGTACCGGTGGTTTACGTGGTATCATGGGGAGTAGGTAGCAATCGTATGAATATCTATACGGTAGGTGCTGCCACCAAGGGCTTTCCAACTATCTGAAGAAGAACTTTAAAGACTGCCACAAATTTCTGTAGTAGTCTGGTCATGACTGCCGTAACAACAGCCGTTTGTTTGCAGAGACATCTGCAAATATTTTCTCTGCCAATGGCATTAAAGTATATCTGTTTGACGATATGCGTCCGACTCCGGAAATGTCTTTTGCTATCCGTCACCTCGGTTGCCAGAGCGGTATCATTCTGACTGCTTCTCACAATCCGAAGGAATACAACGGTTACAAAACATACTGGGACGATGGTGCACAGGTATTGGCTCCACACGATAAAGGCATCATCGACGAAGTAAATGCCATTGCCTTCTGCTGCTGACATTAAATTCCAGGGAAATCCTGGATTTGATTCAGATTGTCGGCGAAGACATTGATAAACCTTATCTGGAAAAGGTTAAAACCATTTCTATCGATCCGGAAGCTATCGCTCACCAGAAAGATATGAAGATTGTCTATACCCGATTCACGGTACGGGTATGATGCTTATTCCGCGTGCATTGAAGATGGGGGATTCGAAAACGTATTCACTGTTCCCGAACAAATGGTTAAGGACGGTAACTTCCCGACTGTCGTATCTCCGAATCCTGAAAAATGCGGAAGCTCTTTCTATGGCTGTCAATCTGGCTAAAGAAATTGATGCCGACCTTGTGATGGCTTCCGATCCGGATGCCGATCGTGTAGGTATCGCCTGTAAGGACGACAAGGGTGAATGGGTACTGATCAACGGTAACCAGACCTGTATGATGTATCTTTTACTATATTCTGACTCAGTACAAAACAATTGGGTAAGATCAAGGGTAATGAATTCTGTGTGAAGACTATCGTTACTACCGAACTTATCAAGAAGATTGCTGATAAGAATAACATCGAAATGCTCGACTGCTACACCGGATTTAAATGGATCGCACGTGAAATCCGTCTGCGTGAAGGCAAAAAGAAATATATCGGTGGTGGTGAAGAGAGCTATGGATTCCTTGCCGAAGATTTTGTTCGTGATAAAGATGCTGTATCTGCTTGCTGTCTGATTGCAGAAGTAGCTGCATGGGCAAAAGATAACGGTAAGTCATTGTATCAGTTGCTGCTGGATATCTATGTGGAATATGGTTTCTCAAAAGAATTCACAGTGAACGTAGTGAAACCGGGCAAGAGCGGTGCTGAAGAAATCAAAGCTATGATGGAAAACTTCCGCGCTAATCCTCCGAAAGAACTGGGTGGCTCCAAGGTGATTTTGAGCAAAGACTATAAGACGCTGAAACAGACAGACGGTAAAGGTAACGTAACTGCCATCAATATGCCGGAACCATCTAACGTTCTTCAATATTTCACAGAAGACGGTAGCAAAGTTTCTGTTCGTCCTTCAGGTACAGAACCGAAGATTAAGTTCTATATGGAAGTTCAAGGTGAAATGGGATGCCGCAACTGTTATGCTTCTGCCGAATCTGCCGCCATGGAAAAGATTGAAGCAGTGAAAAATCATTGGGTATCTGATTTTGTCTTCTTCTGAAATTTCAGATATAGATCATAAAAAGATAAATAAAAATAGCGCCTCTATAATCTTTTCGAAGATTGTGGAGGCGCTTCTTTTTTCTCTGTACATGGCCCTGATTCTGCCTTTTTCATTTTTTGGTTTGGTACAGTTTTTCATTTCCTTTGCATTCTTTAAGTCCACTTGCAAATCCTTCTTGGAGAATCTTGTTGTATTGGCATCATCTCAATTTCAACAGGCAGGCTGCGGATATACACATGCGTTGTTGATGCTTTAGAGTGATACGTTCAGTTTCATATTCGTAAGTTGTTCGTTTGTAGTTGTGCATATTTCGTAGCCTGCTTTTCTTCCTGTCATTTCTGGTTCCGATCCAAGTCCATTTATGCCATATTGTCTCCAATGGTCCTTGTTTATGGTTAGATAGCCACCATTTGCAGAACTTAACCTGTAACAGAAAAAGAACGATACCTATAATCAAGCTAAGAGTATATCCACAGTAAGGAGCAAGATAAAGCCCGAATGGGAAATAGATAATAGCTCCTAAAATAGATTGGGAAATATAGTTGGTCAAACTCATTTTTCCGTAGAATCGTAGGTTGGATACGGCTTTTTTGAATTTATCCTTCTGATAAAGCAACATGAAAGAAGAAACAAGTACAATCGTGAATGCGAATTTCTGCCACATATCGAAAGCTGTCCCTACGGTCTGTTGAATCAGGCTGCTGTCACTTTGCATGATCTGCTCTTTTTAAAGAATATAGTGGCGCAAAGCTGATAGCTGTGATAATGAGCGCTTTTCCAAAATCTCAGATGAGATTCGGTGGCTACAAACAATTCTTTTGCGTCCGATATACAAGCCAAACAGGAATAGTCCGGCAGTTTGCAAAAACGTCCCGCACCGATAGCCCAGAACAGACTTGCTTTCTGTCCCAGAGTGATATTGCCTATCAGAAAATCCCAGAAGTTTCCGGCTTTAGTGTAATCTGCTACTTCAGCATACATGGCTCCGACATTCAAATCGGGCAGGGTATAGGCAGGATTGCAAAGACTCATTATGTAATGGAACCATTCAATCGGTTGCAGTGAAAATAAGATGGCGGTGATTAGGATAGCTTTGTCACTCCATTTACGTACGATAAACAGTACGAGCCGACCACAACGAACAGAACAACACATCTCCTGCCGGAAAAAAGGCAGCATTGAGAGTAGCAAAGCCTGCAAGTAATACCATTCTCCATAAAAAAACGGTAACCGAAGTCTTTTTCCTTTAATTGCTGGTTGTGCGATTGGATATAGAAAGTAAATCCGAAAAGCAAGGCGAATATGGCATAAGATTTTCCGGCAAACAATGAGAATATGTTGCATTAAACACTCCGGCATCTAAAACGCTAAGCCATTCGGGAGAACTCTCCGGATAAACAGGGAAAAATGAAATGCTCCAGGTTATGTACCAAGAAGGATAGCCATTACGGCAAAACCTCTGAGAGCGTCTACTACTTCAATTCGTGGTGTTTTTGTTGATAATTCCATGGGGTTGATTTATGATTGTTTTTTAGTGAATATTCGTTTTACCCATTTGTTGGCGGGTTTTTCGAAATAATAGTAAGAAAGTAAACTAAGCGCAATGGTGATGCAAAAAATGACGGGGACACTTATCATCCAATGTATGTGCCATTGATACAGGGTAGCCATTTGGAGGTATGTGAGTATAATAAATAAATGTATCAGATAGAAACTATAACTGATTTCTCCTCCTATCACTAAGAACCGATTGGATAGTAACCGGGATATATACCCTTTTGTAAGGCGAATATAAGAATGATTAGCGAGACGGGTAACCAGTAATAACAAGAATAGCGATAGACTTTAGGAATGTCTGCGGCACAAAAAAGAAACAAAAAAATAAAATGACGGCTCCTATTTCTAATAGTGTTCCGGTGGAATAAGAAATTTTTTGTTGAATAATGACCGATAGAACTGGTAAAGCAGGACACCTACGAAAAAGTCAGGCAGGCGGGTGAATGGATTTACATACCAGTATGCTTTGATTTGCTCCTCGTTGGTCAGATACATGCCTGCCAGCATAATTGGAAGACAGATGAGCAGTGTGATAAATAGATTCCGTTTACTATTTAAGAAAGGAATGATGAGGGGAAACAGAAATAAAATAACTGTTCGCATCCCAAACTCCACGAAGGACTGTTGAATGAAAAAAATAGTCTGCAGAGGGGAAGAATGGTTGCAGGAAAAAGTGGAAGCGGCGAAAGTGTTTTATCCAGTCTGCCGTGCCGCTGTATTGAACGTACCCTCCTATGCATGCGGCAATTAATAGATGTCAGTAAATGCAAGGGATAAATGCGGGCGAGGCGCGCTACCCAAAATAGTTCGTTTGGTAGCGGTCTTTTCCAATAACTTTTCTTCATAATTATAAGCAATAATAAAACCGCTAAGCATGAAAAAAAACTGACTCCGACAAACCCTTCTTTAAAGAAATGAGCATCGAGACTTGAATCCAGAACATAACAATGTGCCCCCAAATACCATCAAGGCAAATAATATTCGTAAAGAAGTTAATGTGTTAATCACGATACTTATCAGTTTTTTTTGTATTCGCTGACAAAAGTACTGTTTTCTTATGATATAAAAATTCACATAGATTAAAAAGAACTCCAAGGATTCGGACGCAGGCGGCTTAAATGTTGTGGAGTCATCCCAAGAAAGGAGGCTATATATCCCAGTTGGGCACGGTGAATGACATCGGGTTGTTCACGTAAGAGTTGTTCGTAACGTTCCTTAGCCGGAAGATAGAGCGGTTGATATGGTGCATATCCATATATAGCAGACATTCCTGATGGATAATGCGTCCCCAGTTGGCAATTTCGATATTTGTTTCATAAATCTGATTTAAGTCTTCAATGCGTATGGCATATAGTTCGCAATCTTCCAGTAACTCTACATATTCGTATCCCGGTTGGTCGTGGTACAAGTCTTTCATCGCAAAAGTGATATCGCCTTCGCGTGAGAACCAGATCGTGATTTCTTCGCAGTCGTGTAAACAATAAGACCGGCAAAATCCTTTCTCGATAAAGTAGACGTGACGATCTGATACTCCGCCGCGTATCAGTAAGTGTTTCTTTGGCAATTCCAGCTTTTCCATGTGGCTGAAAAGAACCTCCAGTGAGCTGTCAGATACCGGATAATATTGGCGGATACCTTTGATGATGTTTTCCATAGCCGATTATTTGTGAGAGCATTCCAGCCACCAGTCGATCATCTTTCCGTGCGAGGCTCAGCTTTCTGGGGAAGTTCCGGCAAGTTGTCCCGTGTGTAGAAGTCTCCGGAACTCAGTTCTTCCTCCTGCAACTTGATTTCCCCTCCGGCATAATCTGCAATGAACCCAACCATTAATCCGCTGGGATAAGGCCATGTTTGATTGCCGAAATAGGTGATGTTCGTCATCCAGTCCCGTTTCCTCTTTCACTTCACGCGCTACGCGCTCCTCTAATGTTTCGCCCGTCTCGAGGAATCCGGCTACAAGGCTGTTGAACGTGCCTTTAAAGTTGCGGGCATGAACGAGAAGTATGGAGTCGCCTTTGCGCACTAAAACAAGGATGGCTGTCGAAATAGCCGGATATACTTCACGGCCACAGTTTCGGACAACGTTTCATGATAGATTCCTTTTTGTTCCATCGGAGTGCCGCAGGCGGAAAGCAGAACAGACTGTTTCTATCCCAATGCAGTATTTCATGGGCTTTGCCTGCTGCCTGATAATGTCCCAGCGGAAGGTATTCGTAAGAAGCGCGAAGCCCTATCATTGATATTGTTTTGTCTCTTCAATAGGTTGGGATACGGAATAGGCTTGCAGTTTTTCCTTCCAGTGTGGTGATATTGTGTACTGTAGTCTTGTCTTTGTATAAGGATAGGAGGAATTTCTCCGCAGGGAATGGCAAATGTACCGTTCCCCTCCTTTTCAAGCAGTAGTTCATCTTTGTAAAAGACAAACCACAGGGATTCAGCTGTTTGATTCATTTTATATTTTTTATTTTCTTCGCGCTGCGAAGTTATAAAAAAGGTTATAAATCTGTATCGATATATGTAGGGTTTACCGGATAAAATATGAATAGATTAACTTAAAAAAATACTTTGTTCCACTCCAATCTCTTGAATGAAATAATTATCGTGTGAGATGGCTATCACAGTACCTGCATAGTTTTTGATGGTAGCAGTAATAATTTCGATGCTTTGTATATCCAGGTTATTGGTCGGTTCGTCCAGTATAAACATATCCGGGCATATTATTGCTGATCATCAGGCAGCAGAAAGCAAGCCGCATCTTCTCTCCGCCGCTTAATTTCCGGCAGGACTTGTCCCATTCGGAAGCGGGAAATAGGTATCGGTTCAGGATAATCTTTATTTCGTGCTCCGGCAGGTTGCGGCCATTGAAGGCGTAATAGGCTGTTCCAAAATACTGTTTTCGATCATTGATGATCGAATATTCCTGATTCAGATATACATAGGTGAAATTTGCCTGTATGAGCGTGCCTTTCAGTGGTTGAAGTTGTCCGGTGATGATTTTCAGCAGAGTTGTTTTTCCGCTGCCATTGCCTCCTTCTATACGGAAGGCGGTCTCCGCTTTTCAACTGAAAGCTGAGAGGGGCTCGCCAAAGTTGTGGCTGATCCGGGATGATAACCGAAGTTAATCTCTTTTGTTAACTGTAACCAGTATTTTACCGGTATGAAGTCCGGGACTGTTAAAGTCAGTCTTTAGTGCGGCTGTCGGCGAGAGTGAGCTTCGGAGTTGGTTACGCTCGTCAGTTAACTTCTCGGTTTTTTTCCTGATGTGCACCGCTTAGTTTGGCAGTACTCTTTTCCGATTTGCTTTGCAAACCGTTCAGTACAATACGCGGGACACCTTTTTCAGGTTTCTTTTTCACCACGTACATTTTGTTTATCCCTCCGTTCAGCTGTTTCGCGGGCTACCTTGCGGGCAGTGCGGAGCGCTTTTCTTTTTCTTCGATGCGTTGTTGCAGGGCTTCTTGCATCAGTGTTTTTGTTCTTTGTAAAATTCATAGTTTCCACCGTAATAGCTGATCTGATGCTTTTCCAGTTCACATATTTCGGGAAGAAAGATTCAGCAGTGTACGGTCATGGCTTACTACCAACAACGTGGAACGATATTTTTCCACCCAGTCATACAGACGTTGTCTGCCTGACGAATCGAGATGATTGGTCGGTTCATCCATCAGTATGACAGACGGATTATGAATGTCCATACCTGCGAGGAATACACGTGTCTTTTCTCCTCCGCTGAGCAAATTCATCGGGTATGATAGTGGGAATTGGCCCAATCCCCCACGAATCGAGGGCGGCGACGGAACGTTCTTCTATATTCCAGTCGTCGTTCAATATGCTGAAATTTTCTATTGAGGCATCTCCCCGCAAGAGATAGCATGTAGTGCTTTCTGCTTATGGTCTATCTGTAAGGCTTGCGCGATGGTCAACGAATCATATTGCCCGAAATGTTGGGGAATATAATAGAGGTCGTCCGGTCGGACGATGACGCCGGAAGAGGGTGTTAATTGTCCGGCAATAATTTGCAGCAGGTAGATTTGCCACAGCCGTTATTGCCGACTAATCCTAACTTCTGCCCTTTACTGATGGCAAGTTAAGGTCACTGAATAATACTTTTATCCGGATGGATATAGCTGATTTGTTGAATACTAATAGGCATGATGGTCTATTGGGTTTGAGGTTGAAAACTGGGTGAGGATAATCACGGGGCAGGGGAACGACAAACACAATACTGGCTAAACAACACGAATTTCGTGATGCTTAACGATAAAGAAAAAGCATAGATGAAAAGTGATGTTTACTAGAAGTGTTGTCTTACTTAGAAATTCTCATTGTGTAAGTATATAGTTTAACTTGGGCGCAAAGATAGTACTTTCTTTTATAATATTGTTGGGTTTTGGCTGGAAAAATGGATTCTTTGAACTAATTCAGAATATGGAATAAAAAAATGAAGAGCAGAGACTACAATTAAAAAATGTCCCGCTCTTCATTTTCACTACCTACTTTATTAACTTATTACATCTTTTCCACTCGAAAATCAAACCATAATTTCATTTTAAAACCGTCATCCCCTTTTTTAATGCGAATACTGCTTGGCTGACTGTGGGGACCAAGTTCAGAATGGATTTTTCCGGAACGCATGGCGGAATATCATAAAGAAAAGAGATGTCACCTTCCGGAATTCCCACATTGTGTTTCACCATTACGTCGATGGACAGGTTCCAGCGGAGTAAATACACGGAAGAACAAGCCATCACTTTCAGAGTAAACAGTGAAAGGTACGCGATCTGATTCTAATGTTGCCCAATAAACATTGGCATGATAACCTTTGAATTCCGGATAGATTAAATGATCAAAACTTTCACCGGTTATGGTATTATTGTATTCTTTCTCCCAAATGCCATAATTGGTACCTTTTATACGATTCTTCCATACACGATATGGACCGCGTCCCATCCATTTCATGCCTTTCACTTCTTTTCCGGAAAAGAGAAAGTGAGCCCGAGATTATATATTTTCTTATCAAAGAAGGCTCCCTCAAAACCATGACCTTTAGGATCATTCAGCAGTACAGCTTCCATACCTAATAATCCGTCTCCGGACATACGCCAGACAATTGAATCTATTCCTCCTTCATATTTGGCAATGTAACAGGCGTCATTACCTTGCATGTACTCATAGCCTTCTTTAAAATTAGCTTTCATACCGACAGGTAATGGACCGTTATTTAACGGGATGATTTCATCCTTCTGTTTTATTTCGATAAGTATCCCATTTCTAAAGGTGGCAGAGATACCATTAGCAAACAAAGTGACCTCTCCATTCTGCTTTTTAATACTTGCGGATGAAGTACTAATATGTTTATTATATTGCATTGCAAAATATTCATTGGCATATTTGATTGGCCAAGTCCAATTGCAGATAGAATGCCCCTGTTTATCATAAGCTTCCAGTTCCAGCACATCCCCTTGGAAAAACAGCAGGTATCACTTCATATAAAATGCCGGTTTCACCCGAGCAATATCCGGAAAGGGGCACTGCACCTTCGGAAAGCAGCGTTTGTGTCCCTTCTTTGTAAAGGTGATGAAAGGGAATAGACTCGATATTTCATACTGCACTTTTCAGATTCGTAAAAAGATAGTTGTTGCTTTTTATCATGAAATCTCCTTTAAAAGATGGGGTGATAAAGAGGTTCTGGAATTGTGAGTAGGTGCCCAGACTTCACGGACGGTATAAAAAAAACTTCCTTCTTTTTTCCGTTCAGCCTGCCAATGCCATCCGGACCGTTAGACCATCCGAGTCCAGACGCCCCTCCTTGGTCGGTCCTTTAACGGCTTCATCAACGTATGTCCATAAAAATCCTCCTGAAAATAAGGGATTAGACTTATAGCTATCCCAAAATCATCCAGGCTGGCTTTGTCCGCGATCATAAAGTCCATGTAGAAATTCGGTAGGCATAAATACATTATATCCGTTTGCTGTTGTAAGGACCTGTTTGGATAAGCTGATAGTGATGAGTATCAAGCCCGTTGAAATCAGCCCACGGATGGATGACATGACGTTTGCGGATCATAATCTGCAAAGTGGGCACTATATTTTTTATTCCATCCTCCTTCGTTTCCATTACCCACATAAAGATACAGGGATGGTTTACATCACGGTTTATCATCTCAGACAGTAATTTTTTAATCCTGTTTCCGTGTCATAGCTATTCTCCTGCCAGCCGGCAAGTTTCGTTCAGATAGAATACAGCTAAGCGAGTCACATATTTCCAGGAAATGTTTGTCGGGAGGATAATGAGAGAACGTGCACGGCATTCATATTCATTTCTTTTAATTAATAAGGCATCTTGCCGGCTAAGTTCACGGTTTGTTGTACGTCCGCCATCAGGATGAAACTATGACGGTTGTTGGTTTTACTATAATTTTGTTCCATTTATAAAATGCCGTCCTTTGGGGCGGAACTCAATGGTACGGAACTGATACGCTCTTCATGGATGTGGACACTTGCTTCTGAGGATTGATAAGTTCCAGCTTTAAAGCAAAGATTGGGGTTTTCACAGTCCCATGTCTGAATGCCTTTTCCATTCTGTAAGTTATAGTTTGTATCTCATCACTGTTCAGTGAAATGATTTGGTCAAGCCAATACTTGTTCATCAATTGTCAGAGTAATTATTGTTGCCGCCAATGAATAAGTCTTTGGGAAATATTTCTCGATGTAGCTCTGTTGTTGCTTTCCATTTGCCATGCTTATCAGATACGTTCATTGATATGTGTTTTGGGCATGGCTTTTGAGGTATACGGCTGATGTCATCGCCGCTAGAGTCACCAGTCTGCACGTCGTTCGGCAGCATTCACTGATTTATTGGCAGATTCTTTTCCATAAATTTTTGGCTTCCAGATTATTCTTTTTCCAAATTTAGTTTATCTGTTATGTCATAAGCTAAAAACGATAGAAACCGCTCCAGAATGCCTCCTGCCGGTAAGGTTGTTTATTTTCACTTCAGTATCTGTCATTACCCTTCAAAACAATACTGACGATATCTTTCCATTTAGCGGGTACCTGAACTGATATCGGTATAGCCCGGTTTCATTTTTCGTTTAGCTCCCTATTCAAATAAACGTCCGTAAGTGTATATTCTGCCAAACTTGTAATCTCTCATTGGTGAAGGGACCTCTATCTTTGCTCCATTTGCCACTGTTCATGCCTGCGAACAAAACTCCCATGTCTTTGTGTGTCTTGATACGCTTCCCGACAGATATTGATTTCCGTGTCTGTGCATTTACAGCTAATATAACAAACAACTTAAAATTATAAAAAATAAATGTTTTCAGGTCTTTAATATTGATAGGTTGGTTCTGTTAGAATACATGCAAAACTGTCTTTCCGGTTTGAAATCAATCAACCATTGGTCTATTAATATACATTGTCTAAAGGTAATGGATAGAGTGTGCATTCCTTTTGTCGTCTGTGTTGGTATTTCAGTTTGTCCTCACATGAAGAACATTCTGCTTCCAATCTTCTGGGTGGCGCGCATGGTCGTCTCCGGCATGGAGCAGATGAAAAAGGAGCCGTTCAAGACCGTCTTCATCCACGGCCTTGTCCGCGACGACAAGGGCCGCAAGATGTCCAAGTCCCTCGGCAACGGCATCGACCCGCTGGAGATGGCGGAGAAGTACGGCGCAGACGCGCTGCGCTTCAATCTGATTACCGGCAACTCGCCCGGCAACGACATGCGCTTCTACGTGGAAAAGTGCGAGGCAATGCGCAACTTTGCCAACAAGATCTGGAACGCGAGCCGCTACGTGCTCATGAACCTGACCGTGGAAGAGACCGGCCTGCCCGATGCCGCCGATCTTGAGATCGAGGATAAGTGGGTCCTGTCAAAGCTCAATACGCTCATCAAGGAAGTCACCGAGAACATGGATGCCTATGAGCTTGGCGTCGCCTCCGCCAAGGTCTACGACTTCATCTGGGATACCTACTGCGACTGGTATATCGAACTCACCAAGGCCAGACTTTACGGCGAGGACGAAAAGAGCAAGCTGGCGGCGCAGAAGGTGCTGGTCTATGTGCTTGACCAGATCCTGCGTCTGCTGCACCCGTTCATGCCGTTCATCACTGAGGAGATCTGGCAGGCGATCCCGCACGAGGGCAGCTTCCTCATGCTGGCTGACTGGCCGAAGTATGACGAGAACCTGAACTTCTCCATTGAGGCTGCACACATGGAGTCCGTCATGAATGCCATCCGCTCCATCCGCAACCGCCGCGCAGAGATGAACGTCCCGCCGTCGAAGAAGAGCACGCTCTATGTCGTGTCTGACAAGGGCGAGATCTTCCGGCAGGGCACAGGCTTCATCTGCCGTCTGGCCTATGCCGATCAGGTCATCATCTGCGATGCTGATCCAGAGGGCCACGAAAACATGGTCTGCGTCGTCACGAACGATGCCAAGCTCTATATCCCGCTCGAGGAGCTCATCGACTTCGAGAAGGAACTGGCCCGCATCGAAAAGGAAAAGGCGAACTGCCTCAAGCAGATCGCCATGTTCGAGGGCAAGCTTTCCAACGAAGCATTTGTCTCCCGCGCACCCGAAAAGGTCGTGGCCGAGCAGCGCGAAAAGCTCGAAAAGAACCGCGCGCTGCTTGCGCAGCTCGAAGAAAGTGAAAAGCGTCTGCGCCGGTAACGGTTTCGACCGGAATTTCACCGATTGATTTCTATAATGGACACACAGGAAAGCTCCTGTGTGTCCATTTTCTTTTTTGGAGGCGAACAAATGAATCTCACAAGCTTTTTGCAGGACAAGCATCTGACCGTCGCGCTGCGCGGCGAGATCGACCACCACAGCGCGAAGGATATCATGCGCGTCCTGGGCAACAAGATCGACCTCTATCTGCCGCGCGTGTGCGTGCTGGATTTCAGGGAGGTCACGTTTATGGACTCTAGCGGGATCGCCATCGTGATCTCCTGCGTGCGGCGCATGCGGCAGCTGCGCGGCGAGGTCGTGCTCAGGAGCGTCCCGCCGCAGCCGATGAAGGTGCTCAAGGCCTCCAGCATTGAGCGCATTGCAACTCTGGAAGATGAAAGGAGCCTTGTTCATGAAAGCTGAAAACGAAATGACGCTGACCTTCCCCAGCCGGTCGTCCAACGAATCCTTTGCCCGCGCGGCGGTCGCGTGCTTCGCCGCGCAGCTCGACCCCAATCTCGAAGAGCTGAACGACATCAAGACCGCCGTATCTGAGGCCGTGACCAACTGCATTGTCCACGCCTACCGCGACTGTCTCGGCACCGTGACCATCCGCTGCCGCATTCTGCCGGACAGCGTCCTCGACGTTGTCGTGCGCGACAAGGGCTGCGGCATGGAGGACGTGGAAAAGGCCCGCGCGCCCATGTTCACGACCGGCGGCCCCGGAGCGCAGCGGCATGGGCTTTACGATCATGGAGAGCTTCATGAGCTCGCTGCAGGTCACGTCAAAGCCCGGTAAAGGCACGACGGTACATATGAAGCGCAGGATCGTGCAGCGGAGGAAAACCGCTTGAGCGACACCATTACGCTCATCACGCAGGCTCAGCAGGGCGACCGGACGGCCACGGAGCGGCTCGTGACGGAGAATACCGGCCTCATCTGGTCGATCGCCCGGCGGTATTTTGGCCGCGGCGTGGAGCCGGACGATCTGTTTCAGCTTGGCTGCGTCGGTTTTCTAAAGGCAGTCGAAGGCTTTGACACCGCTTACGGCACGCAGTTTTCCACCTATGCCGTTCCCAAGATTGCAGGCGGAGATCCGCCGCTTCCTGCGCGACGACGGCGCAGTCAAAGTTAGCCGCAGCATCAAGGAGCGCGCGGCTGCCATCAAAAAAACGCGTGAGCGCCTGACCGGCGACTTCGGCCGCGAGCCGACGGTATCCGAGCTGTCGGAGGCCATGGGGCTATCTCCCGAGGAGATCGCCAGCGCCGAGACGGCCACCAGCGCCGCCGAATCGATCCAGCGGCAGACCGGCGAGGAGGGCTTTTCCCTTGAGGACGTCCTGTGTACAGACGGCATGGAGGAAAAGCTGCTGGAAAAGCTCGCCCTGCGGGAGGCGCTGCGGCATCTGGGCGAGAAGGAGCGGCTCGTCATCCAGCTGCGCTATTACCACAGCCTGACGCAGCAGCGCGTGGCGGAGCTCATCGGCGTATCGCAGGTGCAGGTCAGCCGTATCGAAAAGAAAGCGCTTGAGCGACTCCGAACATTTTTTTGATATCGACAAACCGGGAAAAATGCAGTAGAATATCCGTAGTTTATTGAAAAGCGTCAGCTGACGCAAAGGTGAAGCTATGGAACAGACATTTGAATCCCGATTTCTGGCCGCCCGCCGCGCGGTCATCGCCGCGCGCTTTCAGAATTTCAACGCCATGCAGCTCGAGGGCGTCCTCCGACATGCAGCACGAGGGCCCGCTGCTGCTGCTGGCCGGCGCGGGCAGCGGAAAAACGACGGTCCTCATCAACCGCATTGCGAACCTCATCGCCTTCGGTGAAGGCTCCGACTCGCAGGAGGTCCCGGACTACGTGACCGAAGAGGACCTTACATATCTCGAAACGTACCTCAAAACGCAGGATCCCGCCATGCAGCTGCAGGCCGAGCGCCTGTGCGCATTGCGGCCCGCTGCGCCGTGGTCGATTCTGGCCATCACGTTCACAAACAAGGCCGCCAACGAGCTCAAGGGCCGGCTGCAGGCGCTGCTGGGCGACTACGCCATGGACGTATGGGCCATGACGTTCCACGCTGCCTGCTGCCGCATTCTCCGGCGGGAGATCGACCGGCTGGACGGCTACACGGGCCGCTTCACGATCTATGACACGAGCGATTCCGAGCGGGTCATGAAGGATATCCTCCGCGATTTTGACCTGGACGAAAAGGCACTGCCGCCGCGGCTGGCCCTGTCCGTCATCAGCAAGGCCAAGGACCGGCGGCAGGACCCGGCGGCGTTTTCCAGACACGCCGGAAAGTCCGGCGATTACCGCATGGATCGCATCGCGCAGCTCTACGCCGAATACGAAAAGCGCCTGCACGAGGCCAATGCGCTGGATTTTGATGATATCATCCTCAAGACCGTCGAGCTGCTTGAGCAGTTCGAGGATGTGCGGACGTATTACCAGCGCAAATTCCACTATGTCATGATCGACGAGTATCAGGACACGAACCAGCTGCAGTACCAGCTGACGGCCCTGCTTGCGGGCGGATATGAGAATATCTGCGTTGTCGGCGATGACGATCAGTCCATCTACAAATTCCGCGGCGCGACCATCGAAAATATTCTCTCCTTTGAAAAGCAGTTCAAGGGCGCCCGCGTCATCCGGCTTGAGCAGAATTACCGCTCCACGCAGGCCATTTTGAACGCGGCCAACGCCGTGATCTCGCACAACCGGGGAAGAAAAGGCAAAAAGCTCTGGACCGAGAACGCTGCAGGCGACCGCATCACAGTCTACGAGGCGTCAAGCGAGTCGGACGAGGCTAATTATATTTACCAGCCGCATCATCTCCATGTCCAAGGGGAAGGAATTTCAAGGACTTCGCCGTGCTCTACCGCACGAACGCGCAGTCGAACGCGGTGGAAAATGCGTTCAAGCGCAGCGGCATCCCGTACCGCATCATCGGCGGCACACGCTTCTTTGACCGCGCTGAGGTCAAGGACATGCTGGCGTACCTTTGCGTGATCAATAACCGCGCAGACGAGCTGAGATTGCAGCGCATCATCAATAACCCGCCGCGCGGCATTGGTGGTAAGACGCTCGAAATGGCGAGCGGCAGGCGGCCGCGGCCGGTGTGCCGCTCTACACGGTCGTCTCCGACCCGTACAGCTACCGAGCCTTGAAAAATCCGCCGCAAAGCTCATGGCCTTCACGGTCGTGATCGAGGAATGCGCCGAGCTTCTGACGAAGCTTTCCCTGCCGGATTTCTACGAGGAAGTCATGCTCCGCACCGGCTATCTGAACATGCTTGAGGAAAAGGACGATATCGAAGCGCGCACCCGCGCAGAAAACATCCGCGAACTCAAATCCAGCATTCTTGCCTATATGGAAAACACCGATACGCCCACGCTGGCGGGCTTCCTGGAGGAAATTGCCCTCTACACGGATATCGAGCAGTATGACCCGGACGCGGACGCCGTCGTGATGATGACGATGCACGCGGCCAAGGGTCTGGAATTCCCGAACGTGTTCCTTGTCGGTCTGGAGGAGGGACTGTTCCCCTCGAACCGCTGCCTGAGCGAGCCTGAGGAGCTGGAAGAGGAACGCCGCCTGTGCTACGTCGCCATCACCAGAGCCAAGCAGAACCTCGTCATTTCCTACGCCCGGCAGCGCATGCTCTACGGCCGCACGACGACGAATCTGCCCTCCCGCTTTGTAGACGAGCTTCCAGCGGAATCGGTCAAGCGCATCGGCGCGCCGAAGCCGAGCTACCAGCAGACCGAGCCGAGGGCAGTACGGCTCCTTCGGCCGCGTCAGCATCTACGGCGACAGCTATAACGACTTTTCCCAGATCCCCACGCGGCCGAAGCCGCAGAAGGACTATTCCGTCCACACCGCACCGAAGCCTGCTCCGAAGGTCAGCTTCGCGGCAGGGGAAATGGTGCAGCACAAGGCCTTTGGCCGGGGCATGATCCTGACGGTCC